>Ga0209089_10001259_pt1 | contig 23160 bp, 25 predicted proteins | sample ArcticOcean_MG_C_FD_187431 | JGI IMG/M metagenome (GOLD analysis project Ga0209089, IMG submission 187431) | Marine microbial communities from western Arctic Ocean - ArcticOcean_MG_CB2_150 (SPAdes) (version 2) | ecosystem: Environmental > Aquatic > Marine > Oceanic | place: Arctic Ocean: Canada... | reverse complement strand
CTATTTCTTCTCCTAAAGCAGAAATTGAACTTAAGTAAACTAATTTCGATATTTTTTTATCAATACATAGATTTACAATATTTGCGGTACCCTTTATATTAATATTGTAAAGTTTTTCTTTATCACTTTTTGAAAAGGAGATATAACCAGCACAATGATAAACATGGGAGATGCCGTCAAAAATTTCTTCAAGACTAATAATATCGTTAATGTCAGATTTTCTCCAAATTATATTTTCTTTTTTTGAATTTGTAGTATTCAAAAAATCTTCGACTAGTCTCTTTTTTGTTTCAGAGCGATATAGTGCAACAACTTGATTTTTATTTTTAGATAGTTTTTGAAGCAAATTCATACCCACAAAACCTGTTGATCCAGTAATTAATACCATTTTATAAAAATACAATTTTTGAGATTCATTTTTTGTTTCATTCTATAGATATATATTTGTACTACAACTATCTAATTATGTCAAAAAATTTTATTGAGGAGTTGAGATGGCGTGGTATGTTACATGATATTACGCCTGACACAGAAGAGTTTTTATTATCAAATAAAACTACAGGTTATATTGGTTTTGATCCAACAGCAGACTCTTTACATATAGGAAGTCTTGTTCAGATAATGATTTTAATGCATTTTCAAAAATTTGGACACAGACCTATAGTACTTCTTGGGGGTGCAACTGGAATGATTGGTGATCCTTCTGGAAAATCTGATGAGAGAAAATTGCTTGATACTGACACATTGGAAAATAACATTGATTTAATTAGATCACAGTTTCAAAGATTTTTAGATTTTAAAAAATCAAAGAAAAATTCAGCTATTTTAATTGACAATTATAAATGGATGAAAAATTTTAGTTTAATTGATTTTTTAAGAGAAATTGGAAAAAATATTACTGTTAACTACATGATGGGAAAAGATTCGGTTAAAAAGAGGTTAGCTGGTGAATCTAAAGCAGGTATGTCGTTTACTGAGTTTACTTATCAATTAATTCAAGGATATGATTTTCTTCACTTATTCGATAAATATGATTGTAAAATTCAAATGGGAGGAAGTGACCAATGGGGAAATATTACAACTGGAATCGAATTGATACGTCGAAAATCAAAAGGAAAATCGCATGCTATAACTTGTCCTCTAATAACTAAAGCTGATGGAACTAAGTTTGGTAAAACGGAAGATGGAAATATTTGGTTAGATAAAAAAAGAACTTCAGTATATAAATTTTATCAATATTGGTTGAACACTTCGGATGATGACGCTTCATCATATATTAAAATATTCACTTTTTTAGAATTAAGTTCAATTGAAAACATCATAAATAAGCACAACAAAGCACCTCATTTAAGAGTTTTACAATTTGAATTAGCTGATTTTGTTACTGAATTAGCTCATGGTAAAGATGAATTAAATAAAGCAAAAATGGCCTCTACCATCTTATTTGGAAAAGACACTTCAAATTCTTTGATGAAAATTGACTCTAATACTTTTCTGGAGATATTTGAAGGAGTCCCACAAGCAAGATTTTCAAATAAAATTCTTGATGAAGGGGTATCAATTATTTCTGCTTTATCAAATGAATCGGGTTTTCTTAAATCTAATAATGAAGCTAGAAGATTATTAAAAGAAAATGCAATTTCAGTAAATAAAACAAAAGTATCGGAAGGCTACAACTTAACTATAACTGATTTAATTGGAGGTCAATTTATTTTGTTGCAAAGAGGAAAAAAAAACTATTTTATATTAGAATTTAATTAAACGCCATTAAATTACATCCTCTTATTTCAGCTTGATCAAACCTTCCTAAAACCTCAAATTTTCCATCAGAATATACTCTTCCTATATCTTCCGTAGCTATAAAAGGGCAACTATCTGAATTTGCTAAATCTATTATATTTAGTCCGCCGGTTTGTTCGGGTTTACATATTGTAAATGGATCATCTATTTCTCTTGATAAAACTTTCATCCATGGCGGACACTCAAACAAACCATCTTTGGTCGAATAAGCTTGGGATAGTAATTCAGTCATTCCATATTCAGAATGAATTGATTTAACGCCAAAACCATCACATAGTTTTTCATGAAGTTCATTTCTAATTAATTCTTTTCTCTTTCCTTTCATTCCTCCTGTTTCTATGATTATTGTATGCTTTAATTTTATTTTATTTTTTTCAATAAAATTTAAAAGAGCAAAAGAAACACCTATGAGAATTGTTTTTTGTTTTTTTGTTTCAAGATCTAAAAGTACCTTATATAGATTCTCGAACTCATTTAAATAAAATCCACTTGCACTAGAGTCACTTTGTTTTATTAGGTCAGACACCATATAGATTAGTGAAGAGTTATTTCTTTTATAATACCCTGGAAGAAGAGCTAATATTACCCAATTACTAGGTTTTCCATAAAACAATTCAAATGATTTAGAAAAACTTTTCTCATAATTAATAGTGTTTTTTAAAAAATGTTGAGATGGGGTTTTATTTGTTGTTCTACTTGATTTAAAAATTATTTTTGATTTTTCAAAAAATGTTTTGACCTTATGAGTTTTAAAAAATGAAATTGGAAGAAAAGGTATTTCCCTAATCGAACTAATCGAACTTGGAGGCTTATTAATTAAATCACAATAGCTTCTATATACAGAGTTTGAATTATAATGTTTGAATAAAAGCTCAAAACAAGCCCTTTCAAATTTCTTCTCTGATTCTATGTTATAAAAAGAATTATTTAATTTCATCACCATTAGAGCTAAATTAAATATTTAAAAATACATTCACTTCTAAAGTAAAAACTAGAAAAATTTTAATACTTGGTAATGTTATCTTTTTATTAATTTAATATACCTAAATAATATAATGTTTAGATTCGTAAATATATATATTCATGGGCAATAGTAAAATTAAAATATTGTTAGTTGATGACGAGCCTGATGTATTAGAAATATTGTCATATAATCTTTCTAACGAAGGGTATCAAATATTTAAAGCTACTGATGGTTCTAAGGCGATTATCCAAGCTGATGAGCAGATACCTCAGTTAATTATAATGGATGTGATGATGCCAATCATGGACGGAATTGAAGCATGTGAAATATTAAGAAAGAATCCAAAATTTAATAATACAATTATAATGTTCCTAACTGCAAGGGGAGAAGATTACTCTCATGTTGCAGCTTTTGATGCTGGTGCTGACGATTATGTAACAAAGCCTATTAAGCCAAAGGTCTTAATGTCTAAGGTGAAATCTTTATTGCGTAGACTAAATAATACTGATTTAAATGATAAAGCTATAGAAATAGGAAATCTTTTAATAGATAGAGAAAAGTATAGCGTTACTCATAATGGTAAGCTTTTTTCACTTCCCAAGAAAGAATTTGAATTATTATACCTTTTGGTATCTAAAGCTGAAAAAGTTATTAAACGAGAAAAAATAATGGAAAAAGTATGGGGATCAGATGTGGTAGTAGGGGATAGGACGATTGATGTTCATATACGAAAGTTGAGAGAAAAACTTGGAGATGATTATTTTAAAACAATAAAGGGTGTTGGGTATAAATTTATTAGCAAATAAGATATGTAGTTAGTGAAAAAAAATCAAAATTTTATAGTATCATTATTGATTTCGTTTGGTGTTTGTATAATATTTATTATCATTTTTTTATTATCAAACTTCATTTTTTCAATAACGTCTGGTGTTATCTTTTTCTTATGCATTTTTTTATTTATAAATATTAGTTTGAGATATTTTTTAAATAAAAGTGTCAAAAAATTATTAGATGATTTTTATTCTAAAGGGTATAATTCAGATGATAAAAATAATGCAAGTAATTTAGAATCATTATCTAAAACCCTAAAGAAATATGCTAGTGAAAAAAAGTTAGAAATAGAATTATTAAAAAATCAAGACAATTATCGAAAAGATTTTATTGGAAATATATCTCATGAATTAAAGACACCTTTGTTTACAATTCAGAGTTATATTTTAACTCTTATTGAGAGAGGTTATAATGATCCTGATATTTTAATAAAGTATTTAAAAAGATCTTCAAAAGCTCTAGACAGGTTAATATATTTAGTAAAAGACCTTGATTTAATAACTCAATTTGAATCAGGAATAAAAAACATTGAATTAAATTCTTTTGATTTATTAAAGATTATAATTAATGTTTTCGAATTATTAGAAATTCAATCTAATAAAATGAATATTTCATTAGTTTTTGATCAAGAATATACAGAATCAATTAATGTTCTTGCTGATGAAGAAAGGATTCAACAAGTCATTACAAATTTGATAATGAATTCTATTAAATATGGTGTTGAAAATGGAACAACTGAAGTTAGTATTCAAAACCTAAATGTCGATAAATTAATTATTCGAATAACTGATAATGGTTTGGGTATAAATAAAGATCACTTACCCAGGTTATTTGAAAGATTTTATCGTGTTGACAAGTCAGGAAATAGAGAAAAAGGAGGTTCTGGACTGGGGTTAGCTTTAGTTAAGCATGTAATTGAAGCTCATCAAGAAAAAATATATGTGGAAAGTAAAGAAGGTATAGGCTCAGAGTTTTCTTTTACACTCCAAAAAGCATAACTTCACAAGTTGTTTAATTATTAAAAAAATAAGATCTTAGCTGGATAATTATTTTTTTGTGGGAAGTAAAAACAAATTAAAGCGATTCAAAGAAAATGAATGCTTTCCAAATGTAATTCAACCTATTCGTAATACTTTAGTTACTAACTCTTTTGATCTTAAAGGAAGGTGGAGAAGGAATTATTTTAAAAATGATAATCAAATAGTTCTTGAATTAGGATGTGGTAAAGGAGAATATTTAATTTATCTAGCAAAAAAATATCCTAATAAAAATTTTATTGGAATAGATATTAAAGGAGCTAGGTTTTGGAAAGGTGCTAAAACAGCAATTGAAGAAAAAATTTTAAACATTGTGTTTATTCGATCTCAAATTGAATTAATCACAAATATTTTTGCAAGTGATGAAATATCTGAAATATGGATTACATTTCCTGATCCTCAGATTAAATATAAAAGAACTAAACATCGAATCATAAATTCTGATTTTTTAATCAAATACAAATCTATTTTAATCAAGCATGGTTTAGTCCACCTAAAAACTGACAGTGAGTTTTTACATGGTTATTTGCTCGGACTACTAAAAAACATGCCATGTCAGATAAACTATGCTAATCATGATATTTATCATAGCATGAATGTTCCTGAAGAGGTAACCTATATTCAAACCTTTTATGAAAAAATATTCTTAAAACAAAACAAACCTATTACATACTTACAATATTTTTGGAATGATAAAGGCTGAAGGGAGTTTTTTTGAAAATGTATATGAAATTGTTAGAAAAATTCCTTTTGGAAGAGTGACAAGTTATGGCTCAATAGCAAAATATATAGGCGCTCCTCAATCTTCAAGAATGGTAGGGTGGGCAATAAATGCTAGCCATAAAACTCAAGACATTCCGGCACACAGAGTTGTAAATAAAATAGGCCTATTAACTGGAAAACACCATTTCGAAGGAACTAATTTAATGCAACAATTATTAGAATCTGAGGGAGTTAAAATTAATAAAAATCAAATTGTAAATTTCTCCTCTTTATTTTGGAATCCTTCTTTGAGTTTACCGCCATTTAAAAATTAAATATAAAACATACTCTTTGCTTGTATTTGAAGTATATTTGCTTTAATAATAAGTGATGAAAATAACCAAAGAATCCATTATAAATGTTCTTAAAACTATAACTACTCCTGGAAGTGGAAAGGATTTATTTACTAGTGGTGGAGTAACAAATATCCATATTTTTGGTGATCAAATTGATATAGATTTAAAAATAAATAACCCTAGTCTTCAGGCTCGAAAAAAAATAGAGGTAGAAATACTTAAAGCTATTCATTCAAAAATTCATGTTAAGGCAAAAATTAAAACTAATATTTCAGTTGATTCTTCAAAGTCATCTATTTCTCAGCCTATTAGAGGTCAGTCAATACCTGGAATTGATTCTATAATTGCAATTGCATCTGGTAAAGGGGGAGTAGGTAAATCAACAGTCACTGCCAATATCGCTGTAACTTTAGCAAAGATGGGGTTGAAAGTAGGAGTTTTGGATGCTGATATTTATGGACCTTCTATGCCGCTCATGTTTGATTTAGAAGGAGAACGACCACTTGCTAAAGAAATTGATGGAAAATCTAAGATGGAACCCCTTGAAAGTTATGGTGTAAAAGTTTTATCCATAGGGTTTTTTACTAAACCTGATCAAGCGGTTATATGGAGAGGCCCTATGGCTTCAAAAGCACTTAATCAACTTATTTTTGATTCGGCTTGGGGAGAGTTAGATTTTTTATTAATCGATCTTCCTCCAGGAACAGGTGACATCCATCTAAGTATTGTTCAATCATTACCTATTACAGGGGCTGTTATAGTTAGTACACCTCAGCAGATTGCCCTAGCTGATGCTAGAAAAGGAATAGCAATGTTTCAACAAGAGGCAATTCAAATCCCTGTTCTAGGGATCATTGAAAATATGGCTTATTTTACTCCAGATGAATTACCAGATTCTAAGTATTATATCTTCGGAAAAGATGGAGCTAAAGCCTTATCAGAATCTAAAAAAATCCCATTTTTAGGTTCTTTGCCACTGATGCAAACTGTTAGAGAAGCAGCTGATTATGGAAGGCCAGCTGCTCTTCAAGAAGATAGTTTAGTTGCTGATTATTTTATTTCAGTAACTCAAGAAATGGCATATCAGGTTATAAAGAGAAATAAAAATATACCTCCAACAAAAGCAGTTAAAATAACTACTATGACTGGATGTAGTGCAGTTAATTAATTATTATGAAAAGTATCGATATCAAGGAAAAAGTACTATTAGCTCTAGATGAAATTCGGCCATTTTTAGCTTTTGATGGCGGAGACATAACTTTAGTGTCAATTGAAGAAAATAGAGTTGTTAATGTTCAACTTCATGGCGCATGCGTTTCTTGTAGTGTAAATCAAATGACTCTTAAACAAGGAGTTGAAATGACTATAAAAAAACATGTTCCTCAAATTGAAAAGGTTGTTAGTTTAGAATTTTAATTATCAATTTTTGGAAGAAGAAATTTCTATAAAAGTTTTAGATAGAGATGGAATATATCATGTTTTGAATATTCCAACTGACATGAGTCTTAATCTCATGGAAGCATTTAAAGCTTATAACTTGCCTGTAGAGGGGACTTGTGGCGGAATGGCTTTGTGTGCTTCATGTCAATGTTATATAATTTCTTCTCATGTGTTATCAGAAAAAACTGATAATGAACGTGCTATGTTATCGGAGGCCTTTAATGTGAACAAAAACAGTCGTTTAGGTTGTCAGATAGTTCTTTCTAATGATTTAGATGGACTTGAAGTTCAATTAGCTCCAGAAGAATAGTTAAAACGAAATCATTTTCGGTTTCGAAACTTTTCAAAACTATTCATTTTAATAGTTTAAAAGTTTAATATAATTTAGTTTAAAGTTCAGATATAATATGAAAAGTGCAATTTTTGATCTTGATGGAGTTATTGTAGACACAGCAAAATTTCACTATTTAGCATGGAGAAAAGTTGCTGAAAGATTTGATTATAAATTGACTGAAAATCAAAATGAAAAACTTAAGGGAATTAGTAGAACAGATTCTTTAATTCTGATATTAAAATGGGCTAGAAATAATGTTTCAAATGATGAATTCAACAAACTCTTAGTTGTTAAAAATAATTTTTACCTTGATCTAATTAAAAATTTAAAACCGGATGATTCTCTTCCTGGTGTTAATGAAACTTTCAAATATTTAAAAAACAATGGGATTAAAATTGCATTAGGATCAGCAAGTAAAAATTCAAAAATAGTTTTAACAAAACTTTCACTGACCAATTATTTTGATACAATAATTGATGGTAATGATTTAATTCAATCTAAGCCTCATCCTGAAGTTTTTATAAAGGGAGCTGAAGCACTTGGTGTTTCTTGTTCTAATTGTATTGTTTTTGAAGACTCTATTGCTGGAGTTGAGGCTGCTAAATCTGCTAAAATGAATGCTATCGGAATATGTGATTCAAAACAGAAACTCAAAAAAACTTTATTTAATATAGATGGGTTTTTAGCAATCAAACCTGAAGATCTTATAAAATATTTTAAAAAATGAGCACAAGTTATTTAGATATTGATCCTTGGAAAATTATTGAAAACACTTTTGATAAAAATAAAATAATGTCTTCAGAAAGTATTTTTAGTATAGGCAATGGCTATATGGGTCAGCGTGCTAATTTTGAAGAAGATTATTCTGGAGAAACTTTTCAAGGAAGTTACATTGGTGGTATATACTATCCTGATAAAACTAAAGTAGGTTGGTGGAAAAATGGATATCCTGAATATTTTGCTAAAGTTTTAAATGCTCCTAATTGGATAGGCATTCATATACAAATTGATGGAGAAATTCTAGATTTAAATAGAGGAAAGGTTAAGCGTTTTCAAAGAGAGTTGAATATGAAGAATGGAATTTATACTCGAAAATTTCAAATTACTCTTAATAATGGAATTGAAATATCAGCAGAAATTATAAGGTTTATATCTCTAAAAGAGAATTCTTTGGGGGCTATTCAATATAAAATTACAGCCTTGAATAGAGATTGTGAAATATTATTTGAGCCCTATATAGATGCTGGAATAGTTAATCAAGATTCAAATTGGGATGATGCATTTTGGAAAAATAAAAGTTTAAAAAACATTGATTCGTTTGCTGCAATTATTTCTAAAACGAATAAAACTAAATTTGAGGTTTGTACTTATATGTCTAGCAAATTAATTTTTCAAAATAATATAATTAATTCTCCATTATCAAAAAATAAATTTAAAAATAAATTATCTCAAATATTCAAAATTAATATTCATAAAGGAAAGACAGTAAAACTTATAAAACTTGGTGGATATATAAATGGAAAAAGAAATTATAAAAAAAATCTATTTATTGAAGCTGAAAAATTAATTGAAAAGTTTAAACATATTGACTTCAATGAATTATTAAAAGTTCAAACAGAGAGTTGGAAAAGAATATGGGAAATGTCAGATATAAAAATAAAAGGTGACTTAAAATCACAGCAAGCTATTAGATTTAACATTTTTCATCTTAATCAAACATATTCGGGGAAAGATCCTGAATTAAATATTGGCCCTAAAGGATTCACTGGAGAAAAATATGGAGGTTCAACATATTGGGATACAGAAGCTTATTGTCTCCCTTTTTATATGTTCACTAAGGATCAATCTATCCCTAAAAATTTACTTAAGTACCGTTTTCTCCAATTGGATAAAGCAATTGAAAACGCCGAAAAATTAGGTTTTGGTAAAGGAGCAGCTTTATATCCTATGGTTACAATGAATGGAGAAGAATGTCATAACGAGTGGGAAATAACCTTTGAAGAAATTCATAGAAATGGAGCTATTGCTTACGCTATTTATAATTATGAGCGTTTTACAAAAGATTTCACTTATGTAAAAGAAATGGGGATAGAAGTTTTGATTGCTATCTCTCGGTTTTGGTCTCAAAGATTTACCTTTTCGAATGATAAAAAAAAATATGTAATTTTAGGTGTTACAGGTCCAAATGAATATGAGAATAATGTTAATAATAATTGGTATACTAATTATATAGCTAGATGGTGTTTAGTTTACACTAAAAATCAGATAAAAAAATTAGAGAAATTATATCCTATTGATTTTTTAAAAATTTCCAAAAAAATTAATTGGAATAAAGTTGAATTAAACTTGTGGGAAGACATAATTCAAAAAACTTATTTACCATATGATGATGACAAAAAAATATTTCTTCAACAAGATGGGTTTTTAGATAAAGAACTAATCCCTGCAAAAAGATTAGATAAATCAGTAAGACCAATTAATCAAAACTGGTCATGGGACAGAATATTAAGATCTGTATATATAAAACAAGCAGATGTTTTGCAAGGTTTTTATTTCTTTTCAGATGATTTCACTCTGGAGGAGCTTGAGAAACATTATAAATATTATGAACCATTCACAGTTCATGAATCTTCCCTTTCACCATCAGTACATAGTGTTTTAGCTTGTCGTATTGGATTAATAGATGATGCTTATAAATTTTACTTGCAAACTTCCAGATTGGATTTAGATGATTATAATTTAGAAGTAGAAGAGGGATTACATATAACTAGCATGGCGGGAAGTTGGATGAGTATTGTTGAAGGGTTTGGAGGAATGCAAATAGTTAATGACAAATTATCCTTTGAAAATAAATTGCCAATAGAATGGACGTCTCTCTCGTTTAAAATTAATTTTGAAGGATCAATATTAGAAGTGAATGTTGGTAAAAATAAAACTAATTTTATTTGGAAAGGAAAATCTAAAATTAATATTATATCAAATGGTAAAAAAATTAGTTTACCATGATTTTAAAGCTTAATAGAACTAAAACTAATCTCAATGAAGAATATAATTTTAATTACTATCAGTTTATTGTTTTTTAAATGTAATTCGCCAAAACCAGAACCTAAATATCCAATTTTTTTTAAGCCTATTTCAAATGAAAGTTTAGCGATAGGAGTTATTTACGAAGCTAATATTCGTCAATACTCTAATGAAGGAACTTTTAATGCTTTTGCTAAAGATTTAACAAAAATAAAGGAGTTAGGTGTAAATATAATTTGGCTTATGCCAACTTATCCGATCTCTATGACAAAAAGTAAGGGCCCGCTTGGAAGTTATTATGCTATCTCAGACTATAAAGGAGTAAACCCTGAATTTGGAACATTGGAAGATCTTAAAAGCTTGGTTTACAAAGCACATCAAATGGGGATGTATGTTATTTTTGATTGGGTACCAGGCCATACCGGTTGGGATCATGTTTGGATTAAAGAACATCCTGAATATTATCTAAAAAATAAAGCTGGACAGATCATTGATCCAATTGATCCAAGAACAGGTCAACCTTTTGGCTGGACCGATGTAGCTGATTTAGATTATGATCAACCGAATATGAGAGCTGCAATGAAAGATGCTATGTTATATTGGGTCAAGGAAGTTAATATTGATGGTTATCGAGTTGATCAAGCTTATGCAGTCCCTTTAGATTTTTTAGAGGATACTTTTAGAAGTATTCGTTCTATTAAGCCTGTTTACATAATAGGTGAACTTGAACAGCACTCTGGAAAAAATATATATTTACCACTTTTTGATGGATCATATGATTTTCCAGGTTATGAACTTAATGTTGAAATTGCTCAAGGGTACAAAACGGTAAAAGATTACATGTATCATATAGATAATTTTGTTATGGATCATGACACTTCACACTTCTTGCTAAATTTTGTAAGCACTCACGATAAGAATGCATGGAACGGTTCAGCAAGAGAGCGATTTGGAGAAGCGCAACATGCAATTATGGCTTCAAATTATTTACTTCCTGGAATGCCATTTATATATGGTGGGATAGAATATGATTTGGATAAACGTCTTTTATTTTTTGAAAAAGATAGTTTTCCAAAAGTCGCCGGAACAACCTATCAACTTTTAAAAAAACTTGGTAATCTTAAACAGACGCATCCTTCCTTGAACTCTGGAAAAGACGCTGGTTTATTTAACACAATTCAGACTTCGTTAAATGAAAATATTTTAGCATTTGAGCGAGTAAAGAAAGGGGATACAGTTGTGTTTATAGCAAACATGTCTAAAGATCATATCGGTTTTACATCACCTTATAACGGTCAATTTAAACGCTTTCAGGATGGAAAAATTAAACAACTTTCTTATTCGTATGAATACAGAATGCGACCATGGGAGTTTTGGATTTTAACTAAATAAAATGACTTTTAAATCATGAAAACTAAATCAATTATTTTAATTTTAACTACTATGATCTTAGCTTGCAATAATTTACATAAACCACTTGTGATTGGCCACCGAGGCGCTAGAGGTCATGCAGCTGAGAACACTTTAACTTCAATTCAAAAAGCAATTGAATTGGGAGTAGACGGAATAGAAATAGATATCTTTCGCTGTGCTTCAGGTGAATTGGTTGTCTTTCATGATAAATCTGTAGAAAAACTTACTGATGGTACAGGCTTCATAGAACAATTGTCTTTGGATAGTATAAAAAACTTAAATGTTTTAGGTCAAGAAAAAATACCAACATTGAATGAGGTTTTAGACTTAATTAATGGTGAAATAATATTGAATATTGAATTAAAAGGATCTAATACATCATTTTTAACACATCAATTAATAAACTCTTATTTTAAATCAACCAATTGGAAACCAGAAAAAATTTTCATATCAAGTTTTGACTGGAATGAATTAAGAGCTTTTCATCAATTAAATAAAGAAGTTAGAATAGCAATTTTAACAGAAGACGATCCTGTTTATGCTATACCAATTGCTAAAGAACTTAATGCATTTGCAATTAACCCTAATCACAAACTTTTAACAAAATTGAATGCAGAAAAAATTAAGTCCGAAAATATTTCTATTTATCCATGGACTGTTAATGAAATCAAAGATATAAATAGAATGAAAAAAATAGGTGTAGATGCAATAATAACTGATTACCCAGAAAGAGTTTACTCAAAAAATAATAAACTTTTAGTTAATAAATAATATTGCTCCATTTAGGACAGATGCGAAAGCAACCCATAATATATGGGTATAGTAGAAGTGCTGAAATTTTATCTACTAGTTTAAACCAATATATTGTTCTTTCAATTAAAACTAATAAAATGATAATTACAATCATTCCAAACAAGGGAGATCGAATTCCAAAAAACATTAAAGATCGTTAAGAACTAGTTGTATTGCAAAATGATATAAAGCTGTTTTACTCCATTTATGGTGTCTTCCAATACTTCAAACTCTTCCTGCTGAGAAATCCATTAGAAGGTATAGAATTGTTCATACTGGATCAAAAACAAAATTTGGAGAATTAAAAAATGGTTTATTTAGATTAACATACCAATCATTTATTCCAGATTTTGTAGATATCCCTGACAAAAAACCAACTAGTAAGCATGAAAAAATGGCAATAAATATTTAAAATTTTTCCTCTGTGATGTCATAAGACTAATTTACTTTAATTAATGATAATAAAGTTTTGTATCATCTTTTTTTGACCATTACCAAAATGGTATCTTTGCCTATAATATGACTGAACAAGACTTTATTTTTAAATCAGTTGAGCTTGTAAATGGAATTTCAACTTGGGAATCTCCTAGTAATATTGCATTGATAAAATATTGGGGCAGGTATGATGAGCAGCTCCCAAAAAACCCATCTATCAGTTTCACTTTATCAAAATGCAAAACAATTACTAAAATAAATTATAGGCCAAAAAGAGAAAATGAAACTGAAAATTTTTCTTTTTTGTTTGAGAATTCTTCAAAGCCATCTTTTCATGTAAAAATTGATAAATTTATTAACAGAATTGAGAAGTACATACCTGCTGTTAAGCATCATTTTTTTGAAATAAAAAGTCATAATACTTTCCCACATAGTAGTGGAATTGCATCATCAGCTTCTGCCATGTCATCTCTGGCACTTTGTTTTATGGAAATTGAACGACAAATTAATCCCAAAATCTCTGAAATCTATTTTTTAAAAAAAGCTTCTTTTTTGGCTCGTTTAGGTTCTGGGAGTGCGTCAAGAAGTATTGAAGGGCCACTTGTCTCTTGGGGAGATTCTGAGGCTTATGACAATTCAAGTTTATTTTACGGAACTTCTTTAAAGAATATTGCGCCTATTTTTAAAACATATCAAGATACTATACTTATAATTGATAAGAATGAAAAGAAAGTTAGTAGTACTCTGGGGCATCAACTTATGAAATCTAATCCTTATGCTGAAAACAGATTTATTCAGGCTAATATAAACATGAACACACTTAAAAATATTTTAATAAAAGGAGATCTTGACAATTTCATTAAAATTGTTGAATTAGAAGCTTTATCTATTCATGCAATGATGATGACATCATCTCCGTCTTTTATTCTTATGCAACCAAATACATTATCAGTTATTAATAAAGTTTTACAATTTCGAAAACAAACTTCAATTCCAATTTGTTTTACTCTTGATGCTGGAGCAAACATACATCTATTGTATCCTAATAAATATTTTAAAAAAATTCAGCATTTTGTAAATGAAAAATTATTAAAATATTGTTTTTTAAAACAATTTATTAATGATTATGTAGGGATTGGAGCCAAAAAAATATAATTTTATAAATATGAAAGGGCCTTTGTTTTATGCTAAAATACTTCTTTTTGGAGAATATGGAATTATTAGAGACTCCAAGGGACTTTCAATACCATATAATCATTTTAATGGATTTCTAAAAACATCAAACTTTGATTTAAATGTTTTACAGAAAAAATCCCATGAAAAAGTGAAAGAATTTACAGGATTTTTAAAATTAATAGACTCAAAAGTTGTTCGTTTTGATTGGGACAAAATTAATAAGGATATACAAAAAAAGATATACTTTGATAGCTCTATTCCACAAGGTTATGGAGTTGGCAGTAGCGGTGCTTTAGTTGCCGCAGTATATGACCGATACGCGGCTGATAAAATTACAGTTTTAGAAAATTTAACTAAGGATAAACTCCAAAATTTAAAATTAATATTTGCTCAAATGGAATCATTTTTCCACGGAAAGTCATCAGGTTTAGATCCATTAAACAGTTATTTAAGTTTACCTATCCTTATTAACTCTAGTAATAATATTGAATCAACAGGTATTCCCTTTCAAAACATGGATGGTAAAGGCGCAGTATTTTTATTAGATAGTGGTTTTGCGGGAAATACTGCTCCAATGGTAAATTTATTTATGGAAAATATGAAAAATGAATCTTTTAGTAAAATGATGAAAGATCAATTTATTTCAACCACTGATATGTGTGTTGAAGATTTTTTAAGTGGTAACTACAAAGATTTATTTGGCCATTTAAAACAACTTTCGGAATTAGTGTTTAAAAACTTTAAACCAATGATTCCTGATCAATATAAAGATTTATGGTTAAGAGGCATTAATACTAATACATATTATTTAAAACTTTGTGGTTCAGGTGGAGGAGGTTATATTCTAGGTTTTACCAAAGACTGGTTAAAAACCCAAGAAGAATTGTCTGATCATAATTTACAAGTAGTATATCATTTTTAATATTGGATTTGGTGAATTATTTAATTCAAAGATTTTTTTATCAAATAATTGGATTCATTAGTTTAATTAGATTAATGAATGTTCTGGTTCTTTGTCTTGCTCAATATTTAATTTCAATATATATATTGGCACCCGAAAGAGATTTGATTTCTTTAGTTTTAGACCTAAAGCTTTTTACTATTGTTTTATTAACTGCCATTTCAACCTCTTCAGGATATATCATAAATAATTTTTATGATTCTGAAAAAGATAAGATTAATCGACCTAAAGCATTTATATTAGGAAATTTAGTTTCAGAAAAAAATCAATTAAGAATATATTTCCTTCTGAGTTTAATTGCAATTTTTATTTCTTTTTTAATTTCTATCAAGGCTATTTTATTTTACTCGTTTTATATTTTTTGCATTTGGTTATATAGCTATAGGATTAAGAGATTATACTGGATTAGTAATTTTTTTTCTACTGCATTGGTAGTATACCCTTTTTTTGGAGTTACTCTTTATTTTGGAGCTTTTAATTATGAAGTTATTTTACATGCCTTTTTTTTATTCATATTATTGTTTATAAGAGACTTAGTTAAAGATCTTCAAAACTTCAGGGGTGACTGGGTACAACAGTACAGGACTCTGCCAGTTGTTTTTGGTGTTTTAAAAACTAAACTCCTTGCTTCTTTTTTTACCCTTATTAGTTTTATTTTAATAATAGAGTTATTAAAATTTCCTCATGGAAATATGCAATACTATTTTATTTCAAGTATTTTCTTTGTGTCAGTTTGGGTAATTTTTTTATGGTCAGCATCGAAACAAAAGGAGTATCTTTGGCTACACAATTTTTTAAAATTCTGGATATTAGCCGGAATTTTTAGTATCACTCTTATCAATTAGAGTCAAGTCATGAAAAACAATATCGATTCTGAATTACATTCAAAAGATTCATCAAATTCATTTAATTATAAACCTATTAGGTTAAATAAGTTTATTTCTAATTCCGGAATATGCTCTAGGAGGGAAGCAGATCAGTTTATTAAATTAGGTATGGTAAATGTTAATGGTAAAATAATAACAGAAATGGGTCACAAAGTGCTCCCTACGGATAAAGTTAAATATGACGGTCAAAGTATTAAAGCTAAAAAGCCATCATACATTTTACTAAATAAGCCTAAAGGGTTTTTAGCAATATCATCTGGAAAAACTGCAAAAAAATCAGTACAAGAATTAATTAATATTCCCGGTGTCCAAAAACTTGCATCAATTGGAGATATGGGGAGGACAGTAACTGGTTTATTACTTCTTAGTGATGATCTTGATCTAAGAAAAAAAATCAATCTATCTAAGAAAGGAGTTAGAATGATTTATAAAACAGTTCTTGATAAAAATATAACCAAATCTGATATTGAAATTGCTAAAAAACCTCACCGGGTATTTGATAAAGAAATTCAATTTAAAGATGTTTCTTATGTTATGGGTGGTACTAAAAAAGAGTTAGGGATAGAATGTTTTAATATTCCCCCAAGCGTCATCATAAAGTTTTTTAAAAAAATGAACTATACAGTTGAAAAGCTGGACAGAGTAACTTATGGTTCTTTATCAAAAAAAGAATTACCTAGAGGAAAATGGAGGCCACTTAGTATTAAGGAATTGGGTTTTTTGCAAATGCTTTAAATATTATATTTTTTCCTCCAAAAATTTCAAAAATAAAAATACTGAAGATTGTTAAATATTCTAAAAGTATTAATAGTGGCTGTTCTTGAAAGCCATTTGAAGTATATGAAGTATATGATAAAAAAATAGTTGCACTCCATACTATCGGATAAAAGTAAGGAGTTAGAATGCATAAAGCTACTAATGAAACTATATACCATGGGTGAACTGTAGTAGCAATAAAAAAATAGAAGCTTAGAAGTAATAATTGATTTTTAAGTATTTTTTTCAAACTATTATTTTTTTGTAAAAAAGTAAAAAACAATATACCTGATATCAATATAAACGGTGCTATTTTTCCAAATTGACTAATTACGTTATATCCTTTAAAATAAAATCCAATTTCTCGTATTATATAATAAATACTGGCATTAAATTCAAAACGATTAAACCAGAGCTTTATCGTCTGAAGGTAATTTATATAAAAATTCTCATCCATATATGGTATCCACAATAATGAAAAAAATGTAGTGATTAAGAAAAAGTAATATAGACTTTTGTTAAGGCCTAATTTTTTTAAAAATAATGGAATAAGTATTAATGTGATAAGTTTTGAGCCTATTGAAAAAGCCATCATTATAGATGATTTTACAGTCCTGTTTTGAAATAAAAACAAAACTCCTAAAAGAAAGAAAAATATCATAATTCCCTCACCATGTAAATTTCCAGTTAATTCAATAATTACAAGTGGATTCAAAAAATACCAACCAATTCTATTTAAAGGCAATTTTAAAAAGTTTAATATTTTATAAAACACATAGAATGTGCCTAATTCAAAAAGAATTATAATTATTCTTAAAACAAGAACAGAATAATCCAAATTATTTTTACCAAAATATGATGCAATTATATAGCCCCATTGACTAATTGGAGGATAATTTGAAAAATGACTATTTGATAGTTCTCCCATTCCGGAAAATAAATCATTAGCTAAGTAGAATAAATCATTCTTAATGATTAAATCGTTAGGGGAGTATAAGTATGGATTTATGTTTATCAGTTGTAAGTTCCCGTCCCAAAAAAATCTATAAAAATCTTGAGATAATTCAGGAAATGATATAATTAAAACTAATCTGAAAATTAAACCTAATGTCAAAATTATTAATGGTGTAATTCTTAGACACATTATTATTGTAAAAACTATAAAAAGTGAGCCATATGATATAAGTAAAGTGTTTGTTTCTGTTCTATCTATATAGTAACCAATTAACACATATAAAAACAGGGATAAACCCGATACAAGAGTTAAAATTGGATATAAATATCTATTTTCTAGCCTCATTTAATTTTAATAAAAGATTTAATTGTCACAAAACCAAAACCTAAAAAAAGTAATAAATGAAAAGGAAAAAAACCAAAGTCTCCATTTTTACCAACATTAAATGCACTATATAAACCAAATAAAAAATAAAGAGACATCAAAGCCTCAATTAGAGTATAAAAACTTATCGACTTTTGAAGGTATCTATTTTTATTAATAGAATTTTTTTTATCACTTTCAAGATTGAATTTTGGAGTTCTAATAAAGGAACTTTTTACACCCAAATGGCCCTGTATAGCAGCAATAGAATTATGAGCTGAAAAAGCAATTGTAATAGAGTAAAAAGTAAGAAATCTTATAGTATAGTCAAAAATACTCAAAAGTCCAGATTCATGCTTTTGTTTATGTATAAACCAATAGCAAACGTAAAATATTAAAGTGCTTATTATAAAAAGAGAGCTCAAATTAAAGTACCAAGTTAGTTCACCCCACTTATCTTTAATATAAAGCATAGGAACACTTAAAAATCCAACTAAAAAAATATTTAAAAACATAGTACTGTTTAATAGATGAAGTAAAGCGTGAACTTTAGTTTTAATGTTGATTTTATTTGACTTTAAAACTTTATAAATATTTTTTTGAAAATTTTCAGCTCCACCCTTATTCCATCTAAATTGCTGAGAACGAATAGCACTTATTACTATAGGTAATTCAGCTGGAGTAATAATTTTTTCTAAATAAATAAACTTCCAATCTTTGAGTTGAGCACGGTAGCTTAAATCAAGATCTTCAGTTATCGTGTCTCCTTCCCAATTTCCAGCATCAATTATTGTATATTTCCTCCATACACCTGCAGTGCCGTTAAAATTAATAAAATGATTTTTTACATTTCTTCCAACTTGTTCTAATGTGAAGTGACAATCTAATCCAAAAGCTTGGGCCTTTGTTAGAATTGAAAAATTTCGATTAATATGACCCCATCTGGTTTGAACCATTCCTACTTTTGTGTTTTTAAAATAAGGAATAGTTTTAATTAGAAAATTTGGATTTGGCACAAAATCAGAATCAAATATTGCAATAAATTCCCCTTTAGATATTTTCAGTCCTTCTTTTAAAGCTCCAGCTTTAAAACCTGTTCGTTTTTTTCTTTTTAAATGAACTATATTGACTCCATTGCTTTTAATTTTATCAATTAACTTTTTAGTTAATTTGGATGAATCATCATCTGAATCATCAAGAACTTGAATTTCTAATTTCTCGCATGAATATTCAATTTTTTCTACAGCACCTAATAGCCTTTCAATAACATATAATTCATTGTAAATGGGTAACTGTATTGTGACAAATGGAATTTCATCACTATTGTTAAAGTCCCATTTCATTAATTTTTTTGATTTACTCCCCCCCCCTAAATAATTAATTAGCAAATTCAGTTGAGCCAAGGCATATAAAAAAATAATAATTAAGCAACTTGCGTATATAAAAGTCAATATGAATATAAGAATTAACAATATTTTATTATAAATTTCAATTATTTTTTAAAATGATACATTAATATCCAACTTATTATCTTTAAACCAGCTAAAATAGTTCCTTTTAAAGTTCCAGACACTTTTGAATAGCCTATTCTTCTTCTATATTTCACAGGAACTTCGCAGTAAGCTATCTTACTCTTTAAAACCTTTAATTGCATCTCAACAGTCCACCCGTATGTTTTATCTTTCATTTTTAAACTTTCCAATGTTTTCCATTTTATTGCTCTAAAGGGCCCTAAATCAGTGAAATTACTTTTATATAAATGATTCATTAAAAAACAGGCTAGCTTATTTCCAAAAATCTGTTGGGGTGTCATAGAACTATTTTCTCTTAGACTTTTAACTCTAGAACCAATTACAAAAGCTACTTTGTTTTGAAATATAGGCTCAACTATTTTACTTATTTCTTCGGGATAATCCGAATAATCACCATCTAAAAAAACGAGTATATCCGGAGGGTTTTTTTTAAGAAAATCTATTCCTTTAAGACAAGCATATCCATACCCCCTTTTTCTCTCTATAATTACTGTAGCACCATTATTAAGAGCAATTTTTGAGGTTTCATCCGAAGATCCATTGTCAACGACTATTAATTCATGATAAATTTTGGGTATAGATTTTATTACACTACCTATAGATTTTTCTTCATTTAGAGCGGGTATTATTATAGATAGCTTCATGATGCCTATAACTAATTATTTACTTGATATTTAACTCAATTTGTTGTTGTGGGACAATATATCTATCAAAATAAACACTTGAAAACTCATCTAATGTCAAAAATAGCGAGACAGAAATAATCAGCACTATGACTCCAAATAAAACTTTATTGATCTTTTTTTGTTTTTCAGAATTCAAACTACAATCTTCTTTTTTATTATAACTTATTATTCCTCCGATTACGATAAATAAGCCTACAACTCTTATAATAATTGCGCCAACTCCTATTGATCCATCCTCAGCATAAAAAAAATCTGCAAATGAAATAGCATAAACACCACTGATTAGTCCAAATTGAAATAAAACTACTGGCCCTATACAACAAATTATTCCAGCTAAAGCTGCTGATAAAGAAATTTTAATAAGGTGATAAGCTTTCCACATTTTAAATTAATTTTTGGATGTAAACAAATTAAATATAATATAATTCTATTGAATTATATTTAGATTCCAATTGTATGGTAAATATTTAATTTTACGATTATTAAATTTTACTGAAGAGTATTTTTCAATAAAATTTAATAGACTATTGGTATTACCAAAATCTTTTTTAAACCATAAAAATATTTTTGAAATCTCTATTTCGTTTTCAATGATTTTATTTTTATTTGAATCCTTCAAAAAATGTTTAGTTGCATCTTCAAGTTGTTTCTCAATTTTATTTGGCATGTAGGCTAAATTAGAAAGTTTTGGACAAGAAATAGAGGCGCAGTTTATGGCAAAATGAATTCTTGGGTCTTCCATTTTTCTTAAAATTTTGTGTTCTATTTCGTATAATGAATAACTACTTGAATCGTAATCTATTATTTTTTTACTCCATGGATCATTAATGTCTCTTATACTACTTACAGGATAATTGTTTAAGATAAGTTTTATAGTCAATGCGTTGTAAGCATTAATCCAATAAGTCATAATTTGATTTTTGGTCCAGTGTTTTTTAGGATGATTTTTTTTAAGTACACTGATATATGCATTTAACCCATTTGTGTTTTTACTCCAATTAATATAATCAACTTGGCCCTCCTCATTTACATATTTATTTAGTTCAATATTCCATCTTTCATGAATACTCTTTTGAGAGAAAAAGTTTAATGAAATAAGAGTAAATATTATTATAAGTGGTGTTTTCATATTTTAATTTACAACTTAAATGTAAATTGTTTAATTCATTATGTGAAGCTTATTATTTTTAAATTAGAGCTTTCAAATCATTATGTTTATTTAAATCTTCTTCAGAATCTATATCATTTAATTCTGGAAGATAAAAAACAGTATCATTATAATCAATTTCATTAACACTGTCTTCAAGTGCTTTAGAAGTCCCCCATGAGTTAATATTAAAAAGCGAACTGTTCATTTTTTTTAAACCTAATAAATAATAACCTCCATCTGAAGCTGGACCAAAAACAATATCATTATTTTTTAATGCATCAAATGTTTCTTGAAAAATTTTTTTTTCTATACTCCAAAGGTCAGTTCCTACAATACAAATATTTTGATATCCCATTTCAAAACCCCATTCAAAAGCTTTATTCATTCGAGTCCCTAAATCTTTTCCATTTTGAACTTTTTGCTGTTTGGCAAATGACCAATTCTGATCATGAGGAATAAAATCACTATAAAAAACAACAACATCAAATTCTAACTGTTTTAAAACTGAAATTGTTCTATCTACAAGAAGTTTATATATTCTTAGAGCGTTGGATTTACCAATAGATTTTGCAAGTCTAGTTTTAACCTTTCCAATTAAAAAATTTTTACAAAAAACAATTATAAGAGTGTCATTCATTTATAAAATTATTTCCAGCCTACAGGAATTAATTCTCCTTTAATTAAACCGTATTTTGAAATATCTTCATTAGATAGTTTTGATGTCAAATTAATTTTTTCACACTTGAATCCAACGTTAGATAATCGATCAAAAAAGTCCATTCCATAAATTCGAACATGATCATACTGACCAAAATGTTTATTTCGGTCTTTGGGATTAGTTATTGTATAATCTTCATAGCTTTTTTCTTTTCCTTTATCTAAAGGGACCTGAAGGATAGCTCTACCGTCTGGTTTCAATACTCTATAAATTTCTTCCATAGCTTTTATATCGTCAATAATATGCTCGAGTACATGATTACATAAAATAAGATCATAAGTGTCATCCTTAAAAGGAAGACTGCAAAGATTTGCTTTGACATCTGCTAGCGGCGAATATAAGTCTGTTGTTGTATATGTCCATTTGTTAAAATTTTTGAATTTTTTGAAAAAAACTTGCTCTGGTGCTACATGTAAGACCTTTAAAAATTGATTTTCTATATCTGAGTCGCCTTTAAGGTATAACCACAATAATCTATGTCTCTCTAAAGATAAGGTTCCAGGACAAAGAGCATTAGGTCTAATATTATTGTATCCATAAGACAGAAATCGACTATACTGTTTTCCATTAATTGGATCTGTGAACCTTGAACCTTTAAAGATTAGTGAAAGAAGCGGTTGAATTAAGATACTCAGTTTAATTAAAAATGCTCTTGGAAAAATCTTAAGAATTATTTGCATTATTAAATAATTTCAGATCTGATAAAAGGTGTTTCTTGACTAGAGTTGATTCCAAGGGCTAAATCTATATACTTAAAGGTAGAAAGCAAGTTGGGTTTTCCATCTATTAGCGCTATGTTGTGTTCAAAATGCGCACTTGGCAGGTTGTCTTTGGTTATAATACTCCAA
>Ga0209089_10001258_pt1 | contig 23173 bp, 19 predicted proteins | sample ArcticOcean_MG_C_FD_187431 | JGI IMG/M metagenome (GOLD analysis project Ga0209089, IMG submission 187431) | Marine microbial communities from western Arctic Ocean - ArcticOcean_MG_CB2_150 (SPAdes) (version 2) | ecosystem: Environmental > Aquatic > Marine > Oceanic | place: Arctic Ocean: Canada... | reverse complement strand
TGCCGCAACTTCTGATCCCGGAGACGAGGGTCCTTTTTCAACTTTTATTTATGAATTAGGACAATTCAACCATTCGGGAACTTTTATTCCAACACACCCCAATTTACTGAAACCCATTATGACCTTCAACGGCCAAAAAATAGAAGCCATGATGTTTCAAAAGGAAGCGTTGGTTTTGATGACAGATAACAATAATTTTGGTGTTTCCCTTAAATTCATTGATTAACAATGATGCATAAAATCGTATTATATCTTTTTCTTACATCTGCCCTTTTGGGGCAATTCAACCACCAAGATAAATTAGTTATTAAACGAAAATTGGGGCAATCCACTGTTACATTTGATTTTGATGGTCGAGCAAATGAAACAGGATTTTTTCATAAACATCTGGACATAGGCATCCATTATTCTTTCAAACCAACATGGACAGTTGGCCTCAAATACAGGGCTCAATATCGAACAAAAGGAAATGAATGGCATTTGGAACAGCGTCCACAGGGGGAACTCATTAAAGTAGTGAACAGTCAAAAATTAAAATGGGAATTCCGCACACGTATGGATTACCGCATTCGTGAAGGAAAAAATGATGAAATGCGTAACCGCAGCCGAATCCAGTTAAAGGCCTTGAACCCAATAACTCTGCTAAAGATAACACCCTTTATTAGTAATGAATTCTTTTTCGCCCCTAAATCCTGGAACTATTATATCAATTGGACTGCTATTGGTTTTGACTTGCCAAAAACTAAAATTGGAAAACCGACTATTTTTTATAAATATGTTCAATCATTAAATGATCATATCTGGACACCTACTTACACTATGGTCTTTAAATTGACCATCTAAATGATAAAAATATTGATCTCAAAACTACCTAAAAATGTCTGATAAGATTACTGGATATCCATATAAAAGATTAATCCATTCATGAAATAAAGAATAGCTCCAAAATAGGAAAATAAAAATAAATTGCAACATAATTTTGGATTACTACAATCGATTAATGGAACAAAATATTTTAATCATTGATAGAGATTGTTTAATTGAAAATATATTGCACAGTTATTAATATAGAATTTGCATAACTAACTGGAGGATCAATTGATAGCGATTAAATTATCAATATTTGAACGGTACCTTACTCTTTGGGTTTTTATTTGTATTGGCACTGGGATTATTTTAGGAAATTATATTCCGAGTTTCGCCACTACCCTTAACAATTTTTCAATTTATCATGTATCTATACCTATAGCAATTTGTTTGTTTTTCATGATGTATCCCATCATGGTTAAAATAGATTTTGTCCAAGTATTAAAATCTGCAAAGACGCCTAAACCTGTTCTGATTACCCTCGCAATAAACTGGGCTATCAAACCATTCACAATGTTTGGTATAGCCTATTTTTTTATAGGCTATTTATTCAGGGATTTTCTGCCGGGAACTGAAATACTAGCAAACGGCGAAGAGGTAGAATTATGGCGAAGTTACATTGCAGGGGCTATCTTACTCGGAATCGCTCCATGTACAGCTATGGTTTTAATGTGGGGTTATTTGGCAAAGGGAAGTGATGGCTTAACATTGGTAATGGTTGCCATTAATTCATTGATATTACTTGTTCTTTATGGTCCATTGGGTGGATTATTGTTAAATATAAATTCTATGCCTGTTCCATGGCAAACTATGCTATTGTCGATTTCTATTTATGTTGCACTGCCATTATTGACCGGTTACCTATCTAGGATATGGATCATAAAACATAAAGGAATGGATTGGTTCAATGATAAATTTTTACAATGGCTCACACCTGTTAGCACCACCGCATTGCTCTTTACCTTAGTTTTGCTTTTTTCATTCAAGGGTAAGGTAATTATTGACAATCCACTCACTATTTTCTGGCTTGCAATACCATTATTTATCCAAACTGTTTTTATTTTTATAATCGGGTATTTTATTTTTGCGAGGTGGTTTAATCTTAACTACCATGATGCAGCGCCAGTAGCAATGATTGGGGCATCAAATCATTTTGAAATTGCAATAGCAACCGCAGTTATTTTATTCGGATTATCTTCTGGGGCTGCCCTAACCACTGTGGTTGGCGTTCTTATAGAAGTCCCTGTAATGCTTATGCTTGTATCAATATGCAAAAGGACTTGTCATCTTTTCAAAGAATGTCATTTGGATTACCCCCAGTGTAAATCGATAACATCTAATGGGGGCTATAATTGATTAGATCCGGCCAATTTTATCTTTTTGGGTTGATTATTGTAATAGGATCTATTATGTGGGGCTCGTACGAAAAAGCTGTTGATATCTCGATTGACAAACAATTCTTACTCAAGCCAATAATTGGCACAGAAAAACCAATAAGGTTTTTTGGCGTTGTTTCAAGGTACACCCCAAGAGAAATTTACGAAGGTTACCAGCCTATTATGGATTTTCTAACTAAAAATACGCCTTTTAAGTTTGTGTTAAAGCTAAGCGACACTTATACCGGCACCGCAAAACAGTTGGGTGATGGAACAATTGCGGTTGCTTCCCTTGGTAGTTTTGTCTACGTTAAATACAAAGAACAATATGATTTAGAGGTCATTTTAAAACCGCTTAATCAACAGGGGAATGGATTTTATCACTCTATGTTCATTGCGTTGAAAAATAGCCCTATTTCCTCGTTATCAGATTTAAAGAATCGATCTATTGTTTTTCCATCTCGGGAATCATTAACGGGACACTGGATGCCTAACTACATATTTTCTAATGCTGGTGTTTCATTGGTGGATTTAAAGAAATTCAATTACTCATCCCACCATACTACCGTGGCCGACAAGGTACTTTCGGGGGAATATGATGCCGGCGTTGTTAAAGAAGCTGTAGCTGAAATGTATAAAAACCATGGGCTTAAAATTTTTCATATTGCACCAAAAAGAACAACAATCCCTCTCGTAGTCTCCAAACATACAGATCAAAAAACACGCCAATCAATTATGGATGCCTTTTTGTCCATTGATGTTGAAAAACCCGAGACCATTTCCCTTTTGGAGTTTTGGGATAAAGAACTTTCGTATGGCTTCGAAAAAGCCGATGACAGCGATTATGAATTAACTCGGGTTATTATCTCTCAAATAGACAATAACAATTGATGAATCTACCCACAACGTTAAAAAGTCGCCTCTTTCTTGTTTTTGGATCTCTCATGGTTATCGTAATGTTCATAGCCTCTATTATTGTTTTTGAAAAAATGAAGTCGCTAATTCTTGAAAAACATCTTGAATCTGCCCAGCGAGTTACCCATATGGGAACCATTCCCCTTGTTGATGGTCTGCTTGCCGCTGAAACAGGAGGAACTCTTCCCGTAGACTATTATGAACGATCTTTGAGAACACTAATGAAACAATCTAAGCAGGAAATTTTATACGCCTATTTTTTAGATGAAAAGGGTCAATCCCTTCTGCCCCAAGCATTAAATAACATTAATATAATAAATCCGGAAAGTTTCAAACTGGGAACTTCCGTCTCTTATCAACAGAATGGTTGGGTTCTACAAACGATGTACGGCGTAGGTGTTTCCACGAAGGTCTGGGGGTATTTAGTTCTGGGGTTTGATGCTGTGCAAATCCATCGGGAGGTTAAGCAGGTTTTGTTTTTAATCTATGTGACGTCGGGGATCGTCATTTTAATTGTTTTATTTGCCACGAATATTATTGCTGAAACAATGACGCGAAGATTAAACCAATTAAGTGTGGCCGTTGATCGATTAAACCTAATTCCTGATTCTGAAGCTCTACCGGAAAGCGACGATGAAATTGGTAGACTGGCAACAAACTTCAATCAATTTCGCCAGCGGTTGCTTCAGTCCCGGTTAAATATAGAACAATCGGAACGTAATTTGTTTCAAGCAGAAAAACTGGCCTCCATCGGGCGGTTGGCGGCCGGTGTAGCTCATGAGATAAACAACCCTTTAACTGGCATTCGACATTCGATTAATAATATTTTAGAGGATGATCTTTCTACCGTAGACCGCAATCAATATTTGAATCTCATTGATGATGCGTTAAAAAATATAGAATCTGTTATTTCTAAGCTTTTAGGCTTTTCTCGACTAAAGGGGGATGATCATTCTGATTCTTCCATAAACGATGCAATTTCTACAGTTGTAAAACTATTGGATTTTTCAATTCAATCAAAAAGTGTAGATTTTATTTCGAAGCTTGACTTAGAACTACCGCCTGTCCACTGCAACCCGAATGTATTAGATGAGTTGGCTATGAATTTAATCATGAATGCAATTGACGCTTCAGATGTTGGTGGGAAAATTCTGTGTACGACTCGTTTTGATAATAATAACATTCTGTTTTGTATTGAAGATTGGGGTCACGGAATTCGCGATCAGGATCTTCCTAAAATATTTGAACCTTTTTTCACAACGAAGGATGTTGGGCGGGGAACCGGGCTTGGGCTATACGTCACACAAGAAATTGTCCGGGGGTTGGGTGGAAAAATCCTTCTTTCAACGATTCCTCACCCTGGAGCTAAATTCACGATCAAATTACCAGCAACTATTCCATGAAAATTCTATTAGTTGAAGATGAGAAAATTCTTCGTATATCTTTGAATAAAACGCTCCAAAGGGAGGGGTATGCTGTTTATGCTTGTGACGATGGTGCGAAAGCGATTTCCACTTTAAGTCGAGAATTTTTTGATATAGTTTTGACGGATATTCGGATGCCTGGAAAAAACGGAATGGATATTTTAAATTATATTAAAAGCAACCACCCAGATACAAAAGTCATTATGATGACAGCCTTTGGGACAATTGAATCTGCTGTGGATGCGTTAAAACTTGGAGCAACCGATTATTTAACCAAACCATTTATTCAAGATGAGCTCCTCTATAAATTAGCTACAATCCGAGATTATCATTCCATAGAATCAGAAAATAAAGCACTGAAACATAAGTTAAGCTTATCAAATAAGATTGTTGGAAACTCCTCTCTTTTTCAGGAAACAATTGAAAAGGCTAAGCTCTCCGCAACCAGTAACCATACGGTTCTAATCGAAGGTAAAAGTGGAACCGGTAAAGAGCTGATTGTGGACTTAATCCACGAATTGAGTGATAGAGCCCAAGAACCTTTGATAAAGGTAAATTGTTCAGCTCTATCTGAATCTTTGTTTGAAAGTGAACTTTTTGGTCATGAGAAGGGTGCTTTTACCGGCGCAGTAAAGCAAAATATTGGACGGTTTGAACGTGCAAACAGTGGCACCTTGTTTATTGATGATATTGACGATCTTCCTATGGCTCTACAGGTGAAACTTTTACGGGTAATCCAAGAGAGTGAAATTGAACGTGTCGGTGGGGGTACAATAATTCCAATTGATGTTCGCGTTATTGCGGCAACAAAAGTAGCTTTACGTAAAAAAATGGAAGCTGGTGAGTTTCGCGAGGATTTGTTTTATCGATTAAATGTAGTCCATATCACAGTTCCTCCACTAAAAGATCGGCAAGAAGATATTCCGTTGCTTGTGGTCCATTTTCTTGAGAAACATGGGTCCAATCACCACATCACGTCTGAAGTAATGACCAAACTGAAAACTTATAGATGGCCTGGAAATGTGCGTGAGCTTGAGAATGTAATCGTTCAAATGATTGCACTGACGCCTGGGGATACACTTGTTGCCAGTTTAATGCCTACACACCTTGGAAATACGAAATCTATTCCACAAAAGAAGGCCAACCTTACTTTAAAAGAAACAATGGCAGAATCAGAAAAAATAATAATTATAAATGCACTAGAAAAGTGTAAATGGCGACAAAAAGATGCGGCAGATCTTTTGGGCATTCCCCGAACAACCTTGCGCAGCAAAATGGAGAGGTTTGGTTTAACAATATGACGGATTATCGTCATATTAACGCTTTCTTGTTTTTTTGACATCTTCCTTTTTTGTAACACCGACGGGGAGGCAGTTGGCACGGTGTTTGTAGTAATAGAAACATGATTGTCGTTGATAGATAATAAACACCCCAAATTAAACGGAGCATTGCAAAATGGTTAAAGAAAAAATGAAAGTTGGCGAAATATCCAAACCGCGTTTCGAATTTCGAACCTTTGGTCAGGATTTCACCAATCAAGCGAAACGAATGGCAAGATTGTCCATTCCAATCCCAGAAAAACTATGGGTACGCCACTCGCCAGAAACCTATATTATGTCCCGAACAAACAATATTAATAATACCAAGATTCGTGATGGAAAAATGGATATTAAAACTTATGTTCAAACTGTAGACGGTTTAGAACAATGGAATCCATTGACCAAAACAGAATTTCCCGTTAGTGTTAATTTTTTGAAAAGTGATATTTTCCCAGCATTCCAAGTTGAAATTCCAAACTTTGAAAATGAAGAATACACTCACGATGCATTTTTGGAAATGGTCAAAAACCATCCTGACCTGCAGGCCGTTAGTGTTATAAAAGAACGCTATGGATATATGGTGAATGACACCATTTGTGAAGTTGGGTATGTTCTTGTGAATGGTGCCAAAATTATGTCTATCAATTCTGAATCAACTGAATTAGATGATATTAAAAAAACCATGTCAGACGTTGGGCTCGATGGAGTTGAAAATATTAATTATCTCCAGGCGATAAAGCGTGTTATCGGATGGATTAATAAAACACTGGCGAATTAACACGAAGGATCTATTATGGCAAACGAAATTGAGAGAAAGTTCTTGATCAATGCATTACCCGAAGGTATGAGTGGCACTACGATGCGACAGGGTTATCTTCAGCCCGAAAAAGAAAGGGCTGTCAGGGTTCGAACCGTTGAAAAAGACGGATCAAAAAAGGGCGTTCTTACTATTAAAGGAATGGGTAGTGCCAGCGGTATGAGTCGCTATGAGTTCGAAACGGAAATTCCCGTGTCGGACGCAGACCATCTTCTATCTCTTTGCGACCAGCCACTTATTGAAAAAACTCGATATAAATATGATCACGGCGGATTGGTTTGGGAAGTGGATGAATTCCATGGTGTAAATGATGGATTGGTTGTGGCAGAAGTAGAATTAGAAAGCGAAGAACAGGCTTTCGAAAAACCGGACTTTATTGGTGAAGAAGTCACGGGTCAAACGAAGTATTACAATATGATGCTTCTTAAAAATCCCTATACTACTTGGTAATCTAAACTTTGCGAAAGTTTAGAACTTTCGCAAAGTTTTTTTTATCAACGCACACAAGATCATGATAAAAATATTATCAAAACTATTTGTTTTCACTTTTCTCCTTTTCAGTATTGTGTCTGCGGAGTTTCCCGACAAACCTATCAAAATTGTTGTATATACAGGTCCGGGCGGATTAATCGACATAACAGCTCGCAAATTTTCAAGTGTAGCGAATAAATACGTAGATGCGACATTTGTCGTTGAAAATAAACCCGGTGCCGGTGGAATTGTTGCATTGAAAAAGGTACTACAAGCTCCTGAAGACGGATATAATCTTTATGCTTGTACAAAATCAAATATTGCCAAATTCATTCAAGTCGGTGGTCGCGATTATGTAGATGCACTGCATTGGACGGCAATGTTAATGGCTGATCCCGAATGCGTTTTGACAAATGTAGGAAATGATATTTTTGAATGGGATGATCTTGTCAATGATGCATTAGAAAATCCCGGAGAACAGAATTGGGTTGGACCAGCAGCTGGTGGATTAGATCATGTAACCGCTATGAAAATATGGGATGAATATGGTATGTCTGCCAAATGGATTCCATACAAAAGTGGTGGAAAAGCAATTGCTGCTTTACTTGGTGAACAGGGAGTTGCTTATGTTGGTAATCCACGCGATGCTCTTGGTAACCCTAATTTGTACATTGCTGCAGTTTCAAGTGATGAGAGGTTGGAAGCCTTCCCTAATGCACCAACTTTTGCTGAACTTGGTGCGACTACACTAAGCAATGAATATATGTGGCGTGGGTTTGCCTTAAAAGCAGGAACACCACCTGATGTTATTGAATGGTATACTAACCTATTCCAACAAGTTACAGCAGATCCAGATTGGAAAGAATTTTGGGAAAAGGGTGGTATTGATGTTGAATTCATTGGTGGGGATGAATTTACTGATATCGTTAAGCAGGACGTTGAAACATTCGAATATTATCTAACGAAGTCGGAGATTATTTCTACTTCTAGTAATAATGGGTTAAGTAAATATGGAGAGGGTATACCTTTATTAATTTTTACCATAGGTTTGATTGCTATCATTGCTTTAGCAGGGTACTTGATATATAAATCGTCGTTCTCAAATACTTTTGGCCGGATAATGGTAATTGCCTTTTTCCTATTAATTTCAATAGTATTTTATCTACAATCTTTCATTTTTCCGGTGAGTCATGAAGTTGGACCAGCTGCTATTCCTCGGTTATGGATATTCGCCTTAGTTCCACTTTCTCTTTTACTATTAGTAAAAACGTTAAGGAATAAAGATAGTATAGAGCAAGAAGGACCGCGAGTTGATATTGTTCTAACATTTATTGGCTTCCTTGTAGTTTATTTATTAGTGATGAATTATATCGGGTATTTTCTAAGCACTTTTATTTTTATGATTACCGGAATGATTTATTTAGGTTATAAGAATATAAAAGTAATGCTCATTACATCTGCAACATGGATTGTGTTTTCATATATCATCTTCTATAAAATATTATTTGTACCGCTTCCGCTTGGTAAGTGGTTTGAAGGATTCTTCTAATGGAATTACTTTCAAATTTAAGTGATGGACTTTCATACGTAATTGGAGTCGTACCTATCCTTACAATTATTTTGGGTGTTACGGTGGGTATTATTGCAGGAGCAACACCGGGACTTTCTCCTTCGATGGGAGTGGCCTTACTAGTCCCCTTTACATATGCAATGTCTCCAACTTTAGCACTAATATTACTTGTCGCAATTTATATTGCTGCAAACTATGGTGGTTCAATTACAGCTGTAACAATCAATGCGCCTGGCACTCCATCATCTGTAGTTACATCATTTGACGGATACCCATTAACTAAAAAAGGTAAACCGGGTATGGCGCTTGGAGTGTCTCTAGTCGCGTCGACAATTGGAGGTATTGTAGGTACTCTAATATTAATATTTTTCTCAGGTCCGCTTGCAAGAGTCGCTTTGAAATTTCATCCGGCTGAGTATTTTGCCTTAGCGATATTCGGGCTCACTACAGTTGCATCGCTTGGTGGAAAAAATTGGATCAAAGCATTTATTGCAGCAATGTTTGGACTACTGATTAATACTATAGGTATAGATCCAATTTCAGGAGTAAGCCGATTTACATTTGGGCTATCTTTCTTATATGATGGATTCGCTTTGATACCTGCGCTGATTGGTTTATTTGCATTAAGCGAAATATTTAAACAATTGGAAACCGGAAAATTTGAAAGCAAAGCTGCTGATTCGGGGAAACAAGAATGGCCAACTTTCTTAGAATATTGGAAGCTAAAATTAACTATTTTGCGCTCTTCTGTTATAGGTACAATAATCGGGATATTCCCAGGAGCAGGGGCAACAATAGCTGCATTTATATCCTATGATTTGACTCAAAAACTGAGCAAAACACCTGAGGAGTTTGGAAAAGGCAGTCTGGAAGGAGTAGCAGCTGCAGAAGGAGCAAACAGTAGTTCCGTTGGCGGTGCATTAATTCCATTATTGACATTAGGAATACCGGGCAGTGCCTCCACTGCCGTACTGATCGGAGCGTTAATGATTCACGATCTTACTCCCGGTCCGCAACTATTTATTTCTAGTCCTGACATTATTTATGCTTTACTCTCAAGCTTATTATTAGCAAATGTTGTTTTATTAGCGCTTGGATTCTTTGGCAGTCGATTATGGATTAAAGTAACTATAATTCCAAAACGTATATTATTCCCAATAATATTTGCTGTATCAATCATCGGAAGTTTTGCCGTTCGTAATTCATTCTTTGATGTAATAGCTTGTTTAGGATTTGGTGTTTTCGGTTGGATTCTAAAACGCTATAATTATCCGGTTGCTCCTATAGTCCTCGGTATGGTGCTGGGAAATATTGCAGAGACTAATTTTATACGTGCCGTCATGATGGATGGATGGACAGTATTCTTTACGAGACCTGCAAGCTTAATTATGTTGTTAGTGGCACTTGCTAGTTTTGCGGTTCCTTTAATACAATCAAGGAAAGAAAAGAAATATGCTAATAGGTAAAGAGAAAATCAAAAATATTAACACCCTAAAAAGAAAATGGTCAATGCTGATTGTAGTGTTGTTAAGTGTGTTAAATCCTATTTTTGCAGGATCATCGGATTCTTCTAATGCGATTTCTTGGGCTACTTTGGTTATGACACTGGTAGGTGGATTGGCATTATTCCTTTACGGTATGGAAAAGATGAGCGAAGGTTTGAAAAAATCTGCCGGTAATCGTATGCGGAATATTCTATCTGCCCTTACGAACAATCGACTCATTGCCATGTCGGTAGGAGCTTTTGTCACTATGGTTATTCAAAGTTCCAGCGCAACCACCGTTATGCTGGTAAGTTTTGTCCAAGCACAGCTCATGACTTTTGTTCAATCTCTTGGTGTCATTCTTGGAGCAGATATCGGAACAACCGTCACAGCACAGCTTATAGCGTTTAAACTTACAGATTATGCCTTGGTTATGATTGCAGTTGGGTTTGCCTTCACCATGTTTTCCAAAAAAGAGTCAACAAAATATGTAGGGGAAGCCATTCTCGGATTCGGCATTCTATTCTTTGGCATGAAACTCATGTCCGACGCAATGAATCCATTGCGTACTTATTTACCATTTATTGATTTATTAAAAGGGTTGGAAAATCCACTTTTGGGACTTTTAGTCGGAACCATTTTTACAGCCTTGATTCAAAGCAGCAGCGCCTTTACGGGAATTGTCATCGTCTTAGCACAGCAGGGGTTACTCAGTTTGGAGGCTGGCATTCCTCTCGTCATGGGGGCCAATATTGGAACATGTATTACTGCGGGACTTGCCAGCATTGGAATGTCAAGAGAGGCTAAGCGAGTGGCCATTGCTCACGTGATCTTTAAGATAGGTGGCGTGATTTTATTTATTTTTTGGATTCCCACTTTTGCAGAAATAATCCGATCTATTTCTCCAGTCGCTGGTGGCACTGGAATAGATAAACTTGCGGCAGAAACGCCAAGACAAATCGCCAATGCGCACACTATCTTTAATGTAAGCCTTGCTTTGATTTTTCTACCCCTTACATCCATGTTTGCTAATATAATTATAAAAATTTATCCAGAACAAGAAAAGGAAAAAGGTATACATCCTGCTACATGGCATTTAGATGACAAGGCAATATCAACCCCTGCCCTTGCTCTTGATTTGGCCCGAAATGAAATTTATAGAATGTCAAAAATTTTTGGTAGGATGCTAAACTCAATTATAGAGCCGTTTAAATCAAATGAACCAAAACAAGATCAAAAATACCCGCAACTCTCACTTATTGAGGGCATTGAGATGCGAGAAGAAAAGTTGGATTTTTTGGAGGAACGAATTGTGTTGTATTTACGGAAAATCGGACAGCAAGAACTCTCGGACGAACAGATCCAGGAAGTGTATGGCATGATGTCTATTGTGAATGACATTGAAAGTATTGGGGATATTATTGAAAAAAACATGATTCCGCTTATTGCCAAAAAGTCCGCATTAAATACTGATTTTTCAAATGAAGGCAAAGAAGAGTTGGACGTTTTTCATACAAAAATATGCAAACAAATAAGTCGATTAAACGATGCTTTTTCTGAACTAAACCCTGAAATTTCCCGGCGCATTATGTTGAAAGAAGAAAAATATTCTGATTTAGAAACAGAGTATCGCACAAGACATTTAGAGCGAATTCATGAAGGAAGGAAAGAGTCTATTGAGACACATGAAATCCATATGGAGCTCATGGACCTTCTGAAACAAATCAATGTCTATACGGGCGACATTGCCAAATCAATTCATGCCATCGGTGAAAAATAAAGGATAACTCTCAATGAAATACTTTTCAAAAGCAAAGCTCCTTTTCGCGATTGTTATAAATTGTAGCGGGTTTCTCTATGCAGAAGGAATATCCACGAACGCTATTAATTGGGGCTTTTTAACAATGGGGCTTTTTGGCGGTTTATCCCTATTCTTATATGGTATGGCCAAAATGAGCGATGGGCTCAAAAAGGCTGCGGGAAATCAAATGCGTAAGATTTTGGCAACCTTGACTAAAAATCGTATGGTTGCTATGTTCGTGGGTGCTTTCGTTACCATGGTTATTCAAAGCTCCAGCGCCACTACCGTTATGCTTGTGAGTTTTGTTCAGGCAAATCTTATGACCTATGTACAATCAATTGGCATTATCCTTGGGGCAAATATAGGCACAACAATTACCGCCCAACTGGTGGCATTTAAGTTGACAGACTATGCTCTTCTCATGATTACCGTTGGATTTGCCCTAACCGTGTTTAGCAAAAAAGAATCTCTCAGACACATTGGTGAAGCCATTCTAGGGTTTGGAATTTTATTTTTTGGTATGAAAATTATGTCCGACTCTATGTATCCGCTACGAAGCTTTCAGCCTTTTATTGATACAATGAAGGGGTTAGAAAATCCCTTTTTCGGCCTAATGATTGGGGCCGCATTCACTGCCTTAATACAAAGCTCTAGCGCATTCACTGGTATTGTTATTGTCCTTGCTCAGCAAGGTCTGCTTACATTAGAAGCTGGCATTCCTCTGATTTTGGGCGCCAATATCGGCACATGTGTTACGGCGGGACTTGCAAGTATCGGCACCATTAGAGAAGCAAAGCGGGTAGCCCTTGCCCACGTGTTGTTTAATATAGGCGGTGTAGTGATTTTTGTTTGGCTTATACCCCCTTTGGCTGAACTTGTTCGTTCGCTATCTTCTGTAAGCGGCCTTAGTGGAATGGAAAAGCTTGCAGCAGAAACGCCGCGGCAAATTGCAAATGCGCACACAATATTCAATATAAGCGTAGGGTTGATTTTCCTTCCATTCACCGGCATCTTGGCAAAACAAGTTTATCGAATTCTGCCACGCACAGAAGAAACAAAAGGAATTAAACCCGCTCTTTGGGACCTTGATGATTCACAAATAGCCAACCCGGCAATTGCCATTAAGCTCGCCCAAACTGAAATGTTGCGAATGATTAAGATTCTTTCCAGGATGCTTGATGCGTGTTTCCTTCCGTTTATTAATGATGAGCCGAAACAGGATGAGGTATACGCGCAGCTTTCACTTATTGAAGGAATTGATATGCGGGAAGAAAAAATAGACTTTCTCGAAGAACATATAACAAATTATTTATTTCAAGTCAGTCGGGGAGAATTAAACGCCTTACAAGCAGAAGAGGCATTCTCTTTAATCTCAATGGCTGATAATATGGAAAGCGTTGGAGATATAATTCACAGAAATATTGTGCCCCTCATATATAAAAAACAAGCGCTAAAAGAGCCCTTTTCAAAACAAGGTGAAAAAGAACTGGTCGCCTTTCATACCAAAGTAATGAAACAAATGTCTCGATTGAGTGAAGCTTTTTCTGAGCTTAACTTTGAAATGGCGCAAAAGGTGCTAAAAAAAGATATAAAATATCAAAACTTGGAAGCAGAGTATAGACAGGCGCATATGGAGCGTGTGCAAAAAGAAAAAGCCGAATCGGTTGAAACGCATAAAGTCCACTTGGAATTGATGGATATGTTAAAACAAATCAATGTGTATATCGGAAATATTGCAAAAACGATTACCGATTTACAGGTTCAATAATAACGCGGTAAGGAGAATAATAGAAAATGAAACGAATCAAAAATTGGTCAATCTTACTTATTTTGTTGGGTATTGTTTTTAGCGGATGTTCCTCTAAAAAAATCAACAAACTTAACTCCAGTGAATACAAACTATTGTTAAATAACGAAAAGTTTGATGATTATGAGACTGGTTTTAAAAATTATTGGTCTATCGTTAAAACGGTTGCAAATAATAATGATATCCCAGTTCTTGAAAATGAAAATCCTTATGAGCTAAAACATAAAGAGGTTAGCTTTTTTGATACAAAAAATCTGGATTTGCGGAAATCCGGATTTTTAATTAGGCAAAAGGTGGGCTATAAAGACGACCATAAAAAATCTGGATTTGAGTTTGGTGTAAAATACCGACAATCAAACCCAAAAGATGCTTTGTCTGTCGACTTAACCCTTGCGCAGGGATATACGCCAAAATATGATACGATTGAATTAGAATCCGATGTGGTCTATAATGCCATATCCAATGGTGGGCGTGATATAAAATATTCCGTTTCCAACTCCATTAAATTAGAGAGGGCCCCGGAAATGACCTTGGGCGCTTTTACTAAAATATATCCTTCCCTTGGTACTATTGGTCTTTCTCCTTCCGCACCGCTCCATCTTGTTGGCGGCGTTTTTGCTGACGAATGGATGGTGCTTCCGGGCAAGTTAGATTTTGGCGATGGTTTATTCGGTCGTGTGGATATGACAATTTGGATAGTTCAAACTGAAAATGGAGAAGTGCGTATTCCTGAATTTTCTTTTGATCATCCCTTTTTAGAAAATCGCGAATACAACAAAGAGGCTATGGCGCGCTGTACCGATTTTATAGATAAACTACAAAATTTCGAACCTAACTGGGTTGCTCCTGGTGCATTAAAAGCAGCCTTTTTGTTTGGAGACGCACAATAATAATAAAGGAGTGATGTAGTGAACAAATTATTTAAATGGTGGAAAACAGGAAAAGACAAACCATCTCTTTCAGATGAATCACAAATAAAAACGCTTTTTAATTATAAGCGAAACAGCGTTTTGTGGTCAGTTGTTTTTGGGTATGGAATCTTCTATATCGGAAGGCTTACAATTTCCGTGGCGAAGAAACCCATGATGGATGCAGGCATTTTAGATGCAACTGAATTGGGGATTATCGGTGCACTTTTATTTTACACCTATGCTTTTGGTAAGCTAACAAATGGTTTTCTCGCCGATCGGGCAAATATTGCCAAGTTTATGTCAACGGGATTGGGTGTTTCAGCTATTGTAAATCTCATGTTCGGCTTCACGAACACCTTTTGGGGTTTCGCTATTCTGTGGGGAATCAATGGCTGGTTCCAATCCATGGGCTCAGCTCCGGCTGTAGTGAGCGTGACACAATGGTTTAGTTCCGAAGAGCGGGGAACCTACTATGGCATTTGGGCTGCATCTCACAATATTGGGGAAGGATTAACCTTTATCGGAACAGCTACAGTTGTTTCTATTTGGGGTTGGCAGGCCGGGTTTATTGTTCCTGGAGCTATTTGTCTTATTGTTGCAATTATTCTTTCCAAGACGCTGCAAGACCGTCCAGAAACTTATGGTTTACCCAGTGTAGCAGAGTTTAAGGGGTTGAAACCAGGTAAGCCAAAAGCAAGTAAATCCATCAAAGATTTTCAGTTAGATGTATTAAGGAGTCCGGTTGTAATAAAAATTGGACTTTCTGCAACCTTTCTGTATACCGTCCGCTATGCAATTCATAGCTGGGGGCCTTTATATTTACAGGAAGCCAAAAACCTGAGTATGATTGAAGCTGGTACCGTTATGGGTGTGGCCACCATGTTTGGCTTGGGGGGCGCCATATTTTCAGGCTGGTTTTCCGATCGTTTTTTTAATTCGAAACGAAGTCATCCTGCTTTGATTATGTCCCTGATTCAAATCATAAGTTTGGTTCTGATATTTAGTCTTCCATCCAACAGTCAATGGATAAGTATTATGGCCTTCGGTCTTTTTGAATTTACGCTGGGTACCCTGGTCGTATATATCGGCGGTCTTTGGGCGGTGGATCTGCTGCCCATAAAAGCTGCCGGATCTGTAAAAGGAATCATTGGCATTTTTAGCTATATTGGCGCCGCAACTCAGGATTGGATTAGCGGGCTGTTAATTGATGGCGGTAAAACGATAACTGATGGTGTGGCCACTTATAATTTTGATGCGGCATTTACGTTTTGGATTGGAGCCGCAATTGTAGCTACTTTAGTACCGTTAACTCTTTGGAAACAAAAAGCACAGGAACAAGAATAATATAATAAAACAGGAGAACGAATGAGACTTTTAGCAAATAACCTTCAACGCATATTGGGAATTGTTTTTCTCACTGTTGGCCTCCCAGCCCAAACGGTTACCGTTCAAACCGAAAGCGGATTGAACGTAACGTTGGGGGGAGAGGTCGAAATGGAGTTTATAGACGTCGAAGGCCCCGGAGGCTTTTCAAATCAAGATTTAACAGTGAAAAAGGTAAAAAACCGCAGCCCTCACATGAGAATTGACAAAGCAATACTATCAGCCAAGGTTGATTACAGCGAAAATCTTTATTATAGTTTTGAGTTCCGGTTTGGGGACCAAGATGCCTACATTGACAAACATTATGCTCGGTTAAATGTCCCATCTATAAATACACAGTTTGAGATTGGAAAAAACAAACCCATGATTGCAATCAGTAGGAAAACGGAGGGCTACCCCTTGATTGGAACCGCTTTTTGGAAGGGAAGAGAATATCACATTACTTCCGAAACAAAAACAAATATAGGTCCGCTTAAATTAACCGGAGGCCTTTCTTTCGCGATGAAAAGAGCTCTCGGCACGGACGATGCTGCTGAAGATAAATCATTTAAAATGCTGGTTTATGACAATTATAATAGTAAAGATGGGCAGACTTTTGAATATGGGGCGGCCCTTGGATTAGAAGCATTTGGTTTTTCTACCCAGGGCTGGTACTATACCGGAGAACTTATTGATGATTTTGATTGGAAAATGTCTCTCGGTTTTTTATCTGGGTATAATGAATTCGCAAAAGTGACTCCAGGAGTAGAAAAAGATGATTTGACCCACTATTTGTATGGGGGTCGGGTCGGTTTTGATCGGGGAGGCATCCACGCCCGCGCTGAATATATAAAAGCCATGGATGGATATCTTCCTCGAAGTGGCCATTATGTGGAGGTATCCTACCAAATCAAATTAAAGCAGGAAACAAGTATTAAACCCATTGTACGGGTGGGTGAGTTAAATCTTGATTTACTTTCTCCCTCCCTTGGCGATCCGGCTACATGGGGTCGAAGTATGACAACGGTGGGGTTATTAACACAATTAAATGATTTCTTAAGTATGAAGATTGAATACTATCTGTTGGGAGAAACAACCGGTGGGGAAAAAACAACTAATTTCGAGGGGAAAGTTGTTGATAATAGGTCTGTGAAAGACAACCAGCTGCTATTACAGATAAAATACGAATTTTAAACAAAATTGGTTCAGAAGAACTGGCATTTTTAAATTGGCTTTAATGCTTTGTTTGAACCATTAAATAAAAAAAAGTCAATAAATAAGGAGAATGGTTATGAAAAAACTATTGAGTAGCCTGTTTGTTCTTTCCGCTGCGTTATTATACGTATCGTGTGAAGATGATTCGGGCCCAGATACGTCTCTAAGCACACCTTCGGGGTTGGTGGTGACTTCAAATACAGACTCTACGGTGGTGCTTTCCTGGACTGACAACTCTTCTGCAGAAGCCGGTTTCAAAATAGATCGCAGCTTAGAAGAAACAACCGGGTTTGCAAATGTTGGATCTGTAGGTCCGGACATTACAACTTATACGGATAAGGCTCTTAAACAACAAACGACATACTATTATCGCGTGTATGGTTATGAAGGCTCGGATCAATCGGAGTATTCTGCTACGGTTACGGTTGCAACGGGTGATAAATACTACGGTAATTTCAAAATCCAAACGACGATGACATTGGATGCTGGATCTGACGCAAACGCTGAAATTATTCGTATGGTTCCCGGCAGTGAAACCCAAGCTGTGTTTGTGTCATCTGCCATAAACAGACTGACCGTCATAGACTACACAGAAACATCTTTTGCTTTTGGCGCAACCTACGACCTAGATCCAGGTTCTGCCACAGCAGAGATGACGTCCTTAGATGTGTCTCCCCTAATCGGCGGTGAAAACTATGTTGCTGTTTGTGTTGCAGAGTCAGACTGCGGAAAAGGGAAGATCTTATTTGTTAAACTTTCAGATGGAACTATTGTAAAAGAAGTGGAAGTTGGATATAATCCCGATGGGGCGGCTTTTACTAAAAATGGAACCCATTTGATTGTTGCCTGTGAAGATGACCGCGAAGACCGACCTTGTAAACCAGCAGATCGTTTAGGTGGCAGTGTATCTATTATTGATCTGACCAACGGTATTGAAAACGCAACATTAGCTCAGGATTATCTGGTTGATTGGGATGATGAATCTGAGCCTGAGCATACTGAAACATCTGCAGATGGTACGGTTATTGTCTCCGTTCAGGAAACAAGCCAAATCATGATTTTTAATGTTGCTGATGTTCCTCTGGATGCAAGCGAGATTACAGTCGTTGATTTACCGGAGTCTAGTGCTGGTGAAAAAGCTGAGCCAGACGGTCTATTTATTTCTCCCGATGGAAAATATGCTCTAATTTCTAGCGAACGCAATGGTACTTTCCAAATGATGAGCCTCCCCGATGGTGCGTTATTAGGTGAGCCATATATCGTCGAAGCTGATATTCCTGCGCCTCCGTATAATATTGATGCTAGAAAATCAAAAAAACGGACAGAGCCGGAAGAGTGTTCTTTGGTCGTAAAATCCGGTAAAATGTATGCTGTTTTGGCCCTTCAGGAGTCGCACGGTGTTATCGTATACGATGTAACGGATCCTGCAAAACCAGTATTCGATTCTATCGCCCCTGCAGGTGATCTTGACGCTGTGAATGGTGATGTTGGAATGGAGAAAAGCGAGATTGGTTCAGAAGGATTGGGAATGCATCAAACCAACGGTGTTGCCTTTTCGGCCAATGAACGACAGGGCAGTATCACGATGTTTACTGCGCTTTGGGCAAGAAATAAGTAATAATATTCCTTAATATATAATTCAGGGCTGGTGTTACACTGGCCCTGAATTACATTAATATTTAACAACCGTGGATTTTAAACTTCTTTCTATATCTTCTTTTTTTTTCGTGACCATTTCCTGTTCTGAAAACCAAACGCCAACTGATCTAACAACCTTGGTTCAACCTTTTGGTATTATTCCCAGTTCACAAAATGGATATGGCGGTGGTTTGGACCAACTGGCCCAACCTGACGATGTAGAAATTCTATCAAACGGATCTTTTGTGGTTACAGATGTAGACAACAATCGGATACAGCTTTTTTCTTCTGATGGATCTTTGTTAAAAAGCGTTTCCGCAAAACACCTTCAATTGCCAAATCAAAACATTATCCCAACGGGGGTTGCAACAGATGGCGATGGGTTTATTTATGTTTCCCTTGAGGGGGTCGGGCGCATTGCGCGTTTTACATCAGAATTAATATTTGATCAATTTATTGGTCGCCCTTGTAGCGTATCTGCAGAAAATTATTATAGAACCGAAAACGATGGCTGTCTCATAAGCCCCCAGGGGCTTATTGTAGCTAAAAATGGTGATGTTTACGTGATAGATATGGCAAAAAATGTTTTTATGAAAAATGAGGTGAGAAATTTTGGTTTCAGAAAATTTTATCAATCAACAAAAAGTAATAAAACGGTCTACCTATATGATCGGGGTTTTGCCCAGTCACAAGAAATCACTACAATTATGAGAAAAAGCGAAGGGATGACAATCAGCCCTGATCAAAAAACGCTTTATTTAGCAGAAGAAAAACCACAAAAAAGTCAATTTGGAAATTTAAAAAAAATGCGATATATCGCTGCTTTTGATTTAGAAACGGGCCGTTTTCTCAATCGGTTGTTTGGTGTGTCCGTAAAAAACGATTCTATTGTGGAGGGGGTTTTTAAAAAAGCTGTTGAAGGAATTTCTGTTTTTGAAAAATATCTATTTGCCGTAGACGAAAAAGGCGGCAAGGTTGTCGTTTTTGATCTTCGCTCTGGTTCCCACTTGGGTTCCATCGGTCGACTAGCATATTATTATTGTAATAAAGAGTCTGATTGCGTAATAGATGGTGTTAATTATAATGAGCAGAATATAATTGCTGGTCGTGCGATGCCACATCTTAAAAACGATTGGCGGAAAAACGAGATGGCTTCTCCTGATGGTATTTCTGCAATCACACTTGACGATGGTTCACGAATTTTGGCTGTTGTAGATCAGTGGAACTCAAGAATATTGTTGTACGATTTATCTAAAATCCTTAGAAACTTTGATTAAATGTTTTCTCAAGTCTCGGTTTATTTTTATCCCCCTGTTGTTGGGAGGGTGTGACCCGGAATCCAAACCCGAACGAATAAATTCTTCACCTATAGCAAAATTTAATATTTCCACCGATCTGCCAGAAATTGGAATACCTATTACTTTTGATGGTTCATCTTCATCTGATTCTGCGGGATATATTGCTAAATACCAGTGGATATTTGAAAACGAAGACTCTCAAATGGGAGTATCTATAAAACATATTTTTACCAAAACGGGGAGACAAACTGTCTCCCTTGTTGTAACCGATGATGGGGGGCTTTCCGATACATCATCTCAAGATTTGTTTTTAAGCTTGGCTATACTTGCAGAATATCCGCTTTCGATTACATCTCCCTCTGGGCTTTCTTTGTCATATGACAAACAGTCTTTGTGGACTGTAAGTGACAAGCCGGGTGGTGGTGTATATAATATAGACTTTGAAGGACACCTAATAAAAAGCCTTGATTATTCTGGCGCAGATTTAGAGGGTGTAGCAAGCGCTACGGATGGAGGCTCTCTTTGGATCGTTGAAGAATTTTTGGGTACAATTATTCAGATAGATACCGCGGGAACTGTACTCAGAAGCGTGGAGCTGTCCGGTGTTCGGGATGGGGGTGGTCTTGAGGGTGTTACGGTCAACCCTAACAATGGGGACATCTTATTGTTAAAAGAAAAGGATCCCGGCGCTTTTTTGTGGCTAAACGATCAGCTCGAGGTTCTTTTATATAAACGAATTGCTTTTGCAAATGATTTTTCGGGCATGGATTACGATGCTTCCCAAAATGTTTTGTGGATAATCAGCGATCAAGATAAAGTATTGATTAAATATAAAATAGGGGTCGGGGTGGTCGATGAGTATCCGTTTCGAATCAATAAGGCTGAGGGTCTTGCGGTTTTTCCTGATAAGAATATACTTTTTATTGTAAGCGACGATGCAAAAAGACTCTATCGGATCGCTTTACCATAATTTCTCTCCATTTTTCAAACTAAAAAGAATAAAACAATGAAACAAAACCTTACTTTACTTTTTGTTTTTCTACTAAACACTTTATTGTTTGCCGATAATCCGGCAGAAATTCACCTCTGGCATGCAGAAAAATTTAATCGAAAAATATCTGATCAATTGTCGATAACTCTCGAACAAGATTTTCGATCGGAATCAAGTCTCTATTATGTTCACAGTGATTTTGGGTTTAAGTATAAAATCGGATCCCGCTGGGCGTTTAATATCAATTTTAGAGAAGTGTTCGAAAACAAAAAGGGCGTTTGGGTTTCTGAACACAGACCTCACGGAACCGTTTCCACAGAAGTAAGTTTGGGGGCGTTGGCTGTTTCGGCTAGAAGCCGACTAGAGTATAGAATAAAACAGGATAAAGATCCTGTTTTTAGAAACCGTGATATGGTTACCATAAAGTTTGGGCAGGGATTTACTGCTTTAAAAATTATTCCATATATTGCTGATGAGATTTTTTATGACTTTCAGAAAAAAGAAATAAATCGCAACCGTGCTTACATTGGCTTTTCAGTAAAATCGATTCAATCTTTTAGTCCTACTGTATATCTCATGCAACAATCTAATTACAAAGAAGACCAATGGGATTCTATCCTTATATTGGGCTTTAAATTTAATTTTTAGCACCATTTTTTACTCTATATGAAAATATTAATCTCAAAACTACCGAAACATAATTGGTGGGGTCATGGGACTCCTATATATGAAAATAACCCTGCCATGAAAGAAGGTGTGGTCCCAAATCAGGAAATAGTCGCAGTTGAAATGTTTATGTTGTCTAAGTTATTCAACCGGCTACCTATTGATGTGGTAGAAATTGACTTCCCTTATTTTCTCGATCAGCAAAATACAAAACAACGGCAGCATGATTTTGTGTTTGTGCGCGATTTGTTTGTGAGTAATCAAAATGGAACATGCATCATATCAAAGTTTAAAGAAAAAGCTCGCCAGGTTGAGGCCGACATTATGCAGATAATGCTTGATTCAATGGGATATAAAACTATTCGCATCCCCAGCAAATCTACGGCTACGGCTGAAGGCGGTGAGTTTTATTATTGTCCTCAGGATGGTGTCTTGTTTTCGGGTGCCTGTCGAAATAATGTAAAAGGTGCTGAATGGGTTGCGCGAGAATTCAATGTGAATGAATTGGTTATTATGAAATCCGATGCATTCCATTTGGATACTTTATTCACGCCAGTTATCAATAAAGAAAATGAATTGGTAGCTGTGATTGGCTGTACTCAACTGATGGGAAATGATTCAGCAGAAAACCTGCGTCAGTTTGCAAAAAGAAAAAGTATTGCATTGGTAGAAGTCCCACCAGAAGATGCCATTGGTTCAGAAAATGAATTGGGTGAATTTGCAGTGAATTGTGAACCGTTACCCGGTTATCTTGTTGGTCCTTCTCGCTTCAGATCAAATAAAGTCGCACCCTTGCTTAAAGAATTGGGGGTCATGCATATTACCGTCCCCACAACTCAGTTTCGCTTGAGCGGCGGTGGCATTCATTGTTTAACTAACGAATTATAATTAATCGATTGTAGTAGGGGGCAAGGCATGCCTAACCCCCTACTACATATTATTCCAAATCTTCAGAATATTCTCCCTTTGTCGCCAAGCTATTCAATTTTGCCCTTTTCATAAAGGCATCTTGGGCTCCGGACACATTCTCATCCTTCCCTCTCCAGGCCTTGAGCGCTGGCTGCTGCAGGGCGCGGCCATATGAAAATGATAAATTCCATGGTTTGTTGTCACCCAATAATTGATTCATTTTATTTAAATGGGCCGTGGCATCTTCATCACTTTGACCTCCGGATAAAAATGCAATACCCCCGACCGCAACTGGAACTGTTCGTGCGAAACATTCAAGGGTAGCACTCGCC
>Ga0209089_10001255_pt1 | contig 23183 bp, 19 predicted proteins | sample ArcticOcean_MG_C_FD_187431 | JGI IMG/M metagenome (GOLD analysis project Ga0209089, IMG submission 187431) | Marine microbial communities from western Arctic Ocean - ArcticOcean_MG_CB2_150 (SPAdes) (version 2) | ecosystem: Environmental > Aquatic > Marine > Oceanic | place: Arctic Ocean: Canada... | reverse complement strand
TGCTAGTTTTGATTTATTTAAAAATTATGAAGATCGCGGAAATCAGTTTAAAAATGCAGTAAGAAATTTATGAGTTTAACTTCGAGAAACTATTGGATTAAAGGAGACCGTGTTTTATGGTGTATAATAGCATTATTAGCAATATTTTCCTTTTTACCAGTTTTTAGTGCAAGCTCAAATCTTGCTTATGTCATAGGAAAAGGAACACCCATAGGATATTTGATTAAACATTTTGTAATAATGTCATTTGGTTTTTTACTTTTATTTGCTGTTCATAAAATCCCATACACATACTTTAAAGGAATTTCTGTTTTAATGATGCCAGTTGTTGTTATTTTACTTCTTTACACTGCTTCACAAGGAAATATAGTTAGTGGGGCAAATGCAAATAGATGGATAGAGATTCCTATAATTGGTTTTAGTTTTCAAACCTCTACACTTGCATCTCTCATTCTAATGATTTATGTAGCACACTATATGTCAAAACCTGATAATAGTTATTTAAAGTTTAAAAGCTCTTTTTGGTTACTGTGGGCCCCTATTGTTTCCATTATAATATTAATATTTCCTTCAAACTTTTCAACTGCAGCCATACTCTTTTTTATGGTGCTGGTTCAAATGTTCATTGGTGGGTATCCATCAAAGTTCCTTATTTACATATTAGGTTTTGGACTGCTAATGGTTTTTGTATTTTTTTTATCAGCTAAAGTGTTTCCTGAAATTGTTCCAAACAGAATTGACACATGGACTAGTAGGATTGAAAATTTTAGATCTGGAAAAGCAGATGGGAATTATCAAATTGAACGAGCTAAAATTGCAATTGCTACAGGTGGTGTATATGGTCAGGGTGCTGGAAAAAGTATAATGAAAAATTTTCTTCCACAAAGTTCCTCGGATTTTATATATGCTATAATTGTTGAAGAATACGGTCTTATAGGAGGTATAGTTTTAATTTTATTATACATACTTCTCCTTTTTAGGATAGTTCTTATTGTTCATAAAACCTCGAATTTATTTGGAAAACTTTTAGTCGTGGGTTTAGGAATTCCAATAGTTTTTCAAGCATTTATAAATATAGGTGTTACTCTTCAGCTTTTTCCTGTAACTGGGCAAACGCTCCCTTTAGTTAGTAGTGGAGGTACCTCAGCTTGGATGACATTTGTAGCATTAGGTATTATTTTGAGCGTGAGTAGTTCAATTCAAAATAATAATCAAGATGATATAACGAAAATTAATAATCCATTAGCAATTTTAAGTGAAGAAAAATAAATATATTATTTCTGGTGGTGGGACAGGAGGACATGTTTTTCCTGCATTGTCAATTGCTAATAAAATTAAAAATGATAATCCAGAATCGGACATTTTATTTGTAGGATCAATTGGTAAAATGGAGATGAACAAAATTCCAGATTCTGGATTTTCCATAATTGGACTTCCTATAGATGGTTTTCAACGTTCTTTATCTTATAGGAATATTCTATTTCCTTTCAAACTTTTGATCAGTCTTATAAAGTCAATTTTTATAGTAATCAGATACAAGCCAGATGCTGTTATTGGAACTGGCGGTTTTGCTAGTGGTCCTATAGTTTTTATATCTCAAATATTAGGTTATCCTACATTAATTCAAGAGCAAAACTCGTATGCTGGTGTAACAAATAAGATCCTTGGTAAAAGAGCAAACATTGTTGCCGTAGCTTACCCTCGAATGGAAAAATTCTTTTCAAAAGAAAAAATTGTATTGACTGGAAATCCTGTAAGAAAAGATATAATTGATAATGATATAAAATCATTAAATGCAAAATTATTTTTTGACTTAGATCCTGACAAACCAATTATTGGAATTATTGGTGGTAGTTTAGGTGCTCTTAAGATAAACCAGGTAATTAGTAATTATTTAAATGTTTTTAATGATTTGGGAGTTCAGGTTATCTGGCAATGTGGAAAACTATATTATGAAAAATATAAGGTTAAAGAAACGAAAAATATAAAAATAATACCATTCATTACTAGAATGAGTTATTTATATAAAGCTGTAGATATTTTAATCTCTCGATCTGGTGCATCAACCATTTCTGAAATATGTATAACAAGGACTCCTTCAATTTTAATACCCTCACCGAATGTTGCTGAAAATCATCAGTATCATAATGCTATGGTATTATATAATGAAAAAGCATCTGAGCTAATTGAAGAAAAAAATCTTGACAAAAACTTTAAAATGGTATTAACTAATTTTTGGTTAAATGATTCATTAAGGAATGAAATGCAAAAAAAATTACAAAAAATATCTAAACCTAATGCGACAGAAGAAATTGTAAGAAATATAAAAAAAATTATAAATTGAAAGATTTTAAAACATATTTTTTAATAGGAATTGGCGGTATTGGAATGTCTTCAATAGCTCAATATTTGATTCTAAAAGGTTATAATGTATTGGGGTATGATAGGTCTTCTTCAGCTATAACAGATTTGCTTGAGAGTAAAGGTGTTAAAATTAGTTTTACAGAATCAATTAATTATATACCAGAATATTCTGGAAAAAAAGAAATAGAAATTATTTATTCATCAGCAATTAAACCTGAGCACCCAATTTTTTTATATTTTATTAGGAAAGGATATAACCCTATTAAAAGAGCTGTATTTTTAGCTTCACTAGTTAATGATACAGAATCTTATGCAATTGCAGGTACACATGGAAAAACTACTACTAGTGCAATTTTAGCACATATTTTTAAAAAAACTAACGCGTCATTTTCTGCTTTTGTCGGAGGCATAATGCTGCCAGAAAAAACTAATTTTATTTATAACGGTTTTGAAAAGACAGTGGTTGAAGCTGATGAATTTGACAGATCATTTTTAAAACTCAGACCTTTTGCAGCATGTATCACATCTGTAGATGCCGATCATTTAGATATTTATAAAAATCACAAATCACTGAAACAAGCATTTGTTGATTTTTCTAAAAATGTTAAAAGTCAATTAATTATTCATCATACAATTTCATTAAAAGGACTAACATATGGTTTAAATGTTAGTGCTGATTATGTTTTCGGTAATTGTAATCAAGTTAATGATGGTTATATTGTAGATGTTAAAACTCCAGAAAAAAAGTTTTCAAATATTTTTTGTAAGGTAACAGGTAAGCATAATTTAGAAAACATGTTAGCTGCTTTTGCTTTAGCTTGTCAATCTGGATATGCCTCAGAAGAATTTATTTTATCATTAGGAACTTTTAATGGAATTCAAAGAAGAATGACAACTCATAAAATAGATGATAAAATAATAATTGACGATTATGCTCATCATCCTACTGAAATAGCTGCTGTAAACAAAACCCTTAGAGAAAAATATCCAGGTTTATTTATTGAAGTAATATTTCAGCCACATTTATTCTCAAGAACTAAAGATTTTATGGATGATTTTGCCTACCAATTATCAAAATTTGATAGTGTTAAATTAATGCAAATTTATCCTGCTAGAGAAGCTCCTATTCTAGGTATAGACAGCAACAAAATGCTTAAAAAAATAACTTGTAAAGCAACACTTTTAGATAAAAAAGAGTTTAATAATAATTTGGATGAAAACGATGCAAATGTTATAGCAGTATTAGGTGCGGGTAGTATTGGTGATTACATTGATGAGTATTTAAAAATAAAATCAATACAATGATTAAAGAAAAATTATTTTTTGGGTTTACTCTACTTCTTTTATTTGGATTAGGCATTTTATCACATTGGCATTTTATGAATAGAAATGACACTAGAGTTAATATTTTATTTACTGAAAATAGATCTAATTTTTTAAATGACTCTCTAGTTAATAAATTGTTGATACAAAAGATAGCTAATGATGATAATCAATCAAATCTTAAACTAGATTTGAGAGAACTTGAGGAATATTTAGAGTTATTACCTGAAGTTCATAATGCAGAGGTGTTTAGTGATGTTGAAGGAAATATTAATGCTAAAATTTTTGAAAGTTCAGCTCTGTTAAGAATTCAGAATGAAGGATTTTATTTAGACCTTTTAGGGAAAAAAATTCCTTTTTCAAATAATTACACACCAAAAGTTCCAATTTATTCTGGGTACTTTAAAGATGATATGATAGAAGACCTAGTAAAGTTATCAAAATTCATTATTAGTGATAGTTATTTGAAAAGTGAGTTTGTCGAAATTTGGGATGAAAGATTTGGGTACTCTTTAAGATTAAGAAATTATGATTTTGTGGTCTTTTGGGGGAATTTAAAAAACATAAAAGAAAAAACAGATAAACTAAAGGCTTTTTGTGCTTATGCAACAGAGAATAAGTTTAATAATAAACCAAAACAAATTGATTTGACAATTTATAATCAAATTGTTTCGACACATTAATTAAAATGGAAAAACACAGTTCGGTTGGATTAGATATTGGTACTACTAAAATAGTAGTTATGGTTGGTGTTAAGAATGATTTTAATAAAGTTGAAATTCTTGGAATTGGAAAATCTCAAAGTTTAGGAGTGCATAGAGGAGTTGTTAATAACATAACTCAAACTATACAATCTATTCAACAAGCGGTTGAAGAAGCCAAAAGTATTTCTGGTGTAGAAATTGAAGAAGTTGTTGTTGGGATAGCTGGACAGCACATAAGAAGTTTGCAGCACAGTGATTATATTACAAGAAATAATCCAGAAGAGGTTATTGATGAAAATGATATTGAACGTTTAATTCAACAGGTTTATAAATTAGTTATGTTACCTGGAGAGGAAATTATCCATGTTCTTCCTCAAGAGTATAAAGTAGATGGACAAGCTGAGATAAAAGAACCAATAGGCATGTATGGAGGGAGGCTTGAGGCAAATTTTCATGTAGTAGTAGGGCAAGTTTCTTCCATAAGAAATATTGGTAGATGTATTAAAAGTTCCGGTTTAATAATGGGTAATATTACTTTAGAACCTCTTGCGTCTTCTGATGCAGTTCTAAGTAATGAAGAAAAAGAAGCTGGTGTTGCTTTAATAGACATAGGGGGAGGTACAACTGACTTAGCAATTTTTAAAGACGGAATAATTCGGCATACTGCTGTTGTTCCATTTGGAGGAAATGTAATTACAGATGACATAAAAGAAGGGTGCTCTATTATTGAAAAACAAGCTGAACTTTTAAAAGTAAAATTTGGCTCTGCATGGCCTGGAGAAAACAGAGATACTGAAATTGTTTCTATTCCTGGTTTAAGAGGTCGCGATCCAAAAGAAATTTCTTTAAAAACATTATCAAAAATTATTAATGCTCGAGTTGTTGAGATAATTGAACAAGTATTTTTAGAAGTAAAAAATTATGGACATAGTGAACAAAAAAACAAACTTATTGCTGGAATTGTATTAACGGGAGGAGGAAGTCAATTAAATCATTTAAAACAATTAGTCGAATATATAACTGGTATGGATACTCGTGTTGGTTATCCTGGAGAACATTTAGCAGGAGATTCTAGTAAAAACACTAGCCCTATGTTTTCAACTGCTGTTGGGCTTTTAATGAATGCTTTGAATAATTCAAATCCTTCTAAAGCTGATAATGAAATAAAAAACTCGGATGATTTAACTGAATCAGAAAATTTTGAAAAAGTTGATAGTGATTCTGAATTGAAGTCAGAAAAAATAAAACCCAAAAAATCAATATTTGATAAATGGGTAGATAAGTTTAAGGAATTTTTAGATAATGCATAAATAAAGCTACTATAATGGATCAAGAGAATAGAACAAATTTTAGTTTTGATTTACCAAAAAACAAGAGTAATGTAATTAAAGTAATTGGAGTTGGAGGAGGAGGGAGTAATGCTATTAATTACATGTTTCAACAAGGAATAATTGGCGTTGATTTTGTAGTATGTAATACAGATGCTCAAGCTTTAAATCAAAGCCCTGTTCCTATAAAAATTCAATTAGGAGCTACTTTAACAGAAGGTTTGGGTGCAGGGGCAAACCCTGAAGTCGGTGCAGGTGCAGCACAGGAGAGCTATGAAGATCTACAAAGTCTTTTAACTACTCAAACAAAAATGGTTTTTATTACTGCGGGTATGGGAGGTGGAACTGGAACTGGAGCTGCTCCTATAATTGCTAAAATGGCAAAAGAATTAGATATTTTGACAGTAGGAATAGTTACAATGCCATTTCAATTTGAAGGAAAACTTAGGTTAGATCAAGCTCAAAAGGGATTAGAGAACATTAAATCTGAAGTTGATTCTTTAGTAGTAATAAACAATAATAAACTTAGAGAGGTTTATGGAAACCTTGGCTTTAAAGCTGGATTTGCTAAAGCTGATGAGGTTTTATCTAAAGCTGCTAGAGGAATAGCCGAAGTTATAACTCATCATTACACTCAAAATATTGATCTTAAAGATGCTAAAACAGTACTAACTAATAGCGGATCAGCTATTATGGGTTCAGGAATGTCTAGTGGTACTAATAGAGCTCAAGAAGCAATAGTTAAGGCGTTAGATTCTCCTTTATTAAATGATAATAAAATAACTGGTAGTAAAAATGTTTTATTATTAATAGTTTCTGGTAATGAAGAAATTACAATTGATGAAATTGCAGAAATTAATGATTATATACAATCTGAAGCTGGAAATAATACTAATATTATTATGGGAGTCGGTGAAGATGAAAAACTTGAAAATGCAGTATCGGTTACTATAATCGCTACAGGTTTTGACATTGACCAACAAAATGAAATTGTAAATACTGAATCTAAAAAAATTATTCATACCCTCGAAGAAGATCAGAAAATGGAGCATATTTTAGTTCCAAATAATAAAAAAGTCACATACCATCAATTAGACGATAATGAGGAAGCTAATGAAATGATTGATTTGACTAATGAATATAGAGAAGAATCAAGTTTTAAAATACTTATAACTGATGAGATTAAAAATATAGATGTTTTTTATGAAGAAGTTATAGGGCTTATTCAGAGTGATGATGAAAAGATTAGTTTTATAAAAGATAAGGATGATGATATTTATGAAAATAGCTTCGAAAAGGAAGAGCTTGAAATAACTGCCTCATTTGAAAATGATAATAAACAATTAGAGTCATTGTCTGTAAACACACTAAAAAATGAGTTTGAAGGGGATTTTATAATAAACAATCTAAGTGAAGACATCAAATCATTAGAGCTCGAAGATGAGGAATTGTTAAGTATTGAAAAAGAAAACCAGACTACATTTGATTTTGGAATTCCATCAAGTAGAATTGAAAATAATGAAACTAAATCTGACATTACATTTAATTTTGATATTGATAAATTTGAGACCGTTCAAGCTGAAAATATTGAAAATGCTGAATCTTTAAAACAGGATAATAATAAAAAGAATGATTTAGAAGATGAAATTGATCATAAATTTGATAAAATAGAAGACAATAAAGAAATATCGACCTCTGAATTGTTCAATATTGAAGTTAATGAGCCGGAATTTATTGACCTAAAGAATAATAATGGGCAAAATCCATTTGATAAAACAATTATTGAAACAGAAGCTTTAGAAAATAAAAATAGAATGATTCATCTAAAGGAATTTAATTACTCTTTTAAAAATAGTTCAAGTAAAATTGATGAATTGGAAAAGCAACCTGCTTATAAACGATATGGACTAAATCTTGATGAGCCTGAACTTAGTGATAGTAACCCTAAAACAATTATTGAAACTAATGAAAATGATGATATTCAGCTTAGGTCGAACAATTCTTTTCTTCACGATAATGTTGATTAGATATAATTAAATATAGAAATACATGTCTTTAGAAGATAAAATAACAACTGAACTTAAAGAAGCTATGAAAGCTAAAGATGTAATTCGTCTTGAAGCCCTTAGAGCAATTAAATCCTCTTTAATTTTACTAAAAACTGAAAACAGAAGTGATAACATATCAGAAGCTAAGGAAATTCAAGTTCTCCAAAAACTGGTTAAACAAAGAAGAGAAAGTGCAACTATTTTTAGGCAGCAAAATAGAATAGATTTAGTAGAACCTGAAGAAGCTCAAGCTAATATAATATCAGAATTTCTTCCTAAACAATTATCTGAATCAGAAATTGAAATAGTAATAAGCGAAGTAATAAAGGAAATTGGGGCCCAAAACATGAAAGATATGGGTAAAGTGATGGCGATCTTAACTAATAAATTAGCAGGAAAAGCTGATGGAAAAACAATATCTAATATTGTTAAGCAAATCTTATCAACTTAAATTAAAATACATTCAATGTATATTATTAAAAAAATGGGGTAGTAGTTCAACTGGATAGAATATCAGATTTCGGCTCTGACGGTTGGAGGTTCGAGTCCTCTCTACCTCACAATAAAGATAGAACCCCTATAAAAGGTATGGTAGTTTTTGATTATAAAGAAAACTATATGGAAGCTATTAGTGACATAATAAATTGGTTTAATGAAGGAAAGTTAAAAAACATATAAAACAGAACCTATAATCATATTAAAAAAATAACAATAAGATGTCAGTAGCAATTTTAGTAGGCATATTTACAGGAGCAGCAGTTGCCATAGGAGTCGCTTTATGGCTTACATTAAGAAATAAAAAGAAATAGATAATGAGAAATAAAATCTCTTATGGTTATTATTTTACCCAATGGGTTTGAATTTAGAACCCTATGGGTCTAATTGAAATTTCTATTATGTTGGATACCAATGATTTAATGGTGGGGTTCGAATCCTCCCTGGGTCACCAAAACGTAATATTCAATAGTATTCCTTTTTTTGTATTATTGCATATAACTAGTTGTTAGAATCAATAACAGAATAATTATAAAAAAACATCTTCTTATTTCGCTGGTTGTATCCTTTGTTCTCGGTCACCCGCTTTTTGGTCAGAGGACTAACTCAGCCCAAATTGATGTTCTTGTTACCAGAGTATTAGAAACAACCTCTTCTGTGGGAATTGCTGTTGCTGTTGTAAAAGATGGTAAGCTAATTCATTCCAAAGGCTATGGGGTAAAATCCATTAAAAACAAGAAAAAAGTAAACGAGTATACCTTATTTGCCATCGCCTCAAATTCAAAGGCCTTTACATCGGCTGCGATTGCAATACTTGTTGATGAAAAGAAACTGAAATGGGGAGACAAAGTAATCGATTACATCCCTGAATTTAAAATGTACAATGATTATGTTACTGCCAATTTTTCCATTGAGGATTTACTTACTCACAGAAGTGGTTTAGGTCTCGGGGCAGGAGATTTATTGATTTTTCCAGATGGTGCAGATTTTACTATTAATGATGTGCTTAATAGTTTTCAATATCAGAAATCTATCTCAGCCTTCCGTACCAAGTTTGATTATGATAATTTACTTTATATAGTTGCAGGAGAAGTGGTTGCACGTGTGAGTGGAATGAGTTGGGCTGATTTTGTGCAATCAAAAATATTTACGCCGCTCGGAATGAATAGTTCTGTGCCTTTGGATGCTAGATTATCAAAAAATGTAAATCTTGCTTTGCCTCATGATTCTGAAGGAGAAAATATAATACAATTAGAAACTTATAAGGGTGGTGATCTTGTTGGGGCTGCTGGTGGTATTTATTCAAGTGTTGACGATTTAAGTAAATGGATGATAATGCATCTAAATGGAGGTAAATATGGAAAGAATTTATCCAATATAATATTTTCTGAAAAACGACAAAGTGAAATGTGGAAGCCACATACCAATTTGAGATTCACCACTAAACCTAGTTCAAGAACAAACACACATTTTACAGCTTATGGATTGGGTTGGCTTATTAAAGACCAACAGGGAAAAATTGTTATTTCCCATACGGGCGGTTTGCCAGGTATGCTTTCAAAAACAATTTTAGTTCCAGAACTCAATCTAGGTATAGTGGTCTTAACAAATTCTCTGCCGGGTGGACAAACTCATCATTCCATTTCTGAAACGATTCTTGATTCTTATTTAGGTATTGAAGAAAAGGACTGGGTTAAGAAAATGGCAGATTTAACAAATGCAAGAGGAAGTGAATCCGATTCTATTACCACGGCTGTTTGGGAAATTGTTAATAAAAACCAATCATCCATCATTGATTTAAATAACTATACAGGAACTTATAAAGACAATTGGTTTGGAGAAATAGAAATCTCTTTAAAAGAGAGTAAGCTATGGTTTGCATCCAAAAGATCACCGAAATTAAGAGGGCAAATGTATTTTTACAAGACTACTACCTTTGCCATTAAATGGGAATATAGAGACATGAATGCAGACGCGTTCGCCACATTTAGTTTGAATGAAGAAGGTAAAGGGATAGGTATAAAAATGAAAGGCATATCACCCAATATTGATTTTAGTTTTGATTTTCAAGATTTGGACCTCCGGCGAATTGAAATATCAACTGATTCTAACAATAAATAAACGGCATTAAAACGATCTTTTGTTCTAACCTCGGGTGTCAAGTGTATAACACCACTCGAAAAATTAAAATTTACTTACACAAATTAATTTAAACCTATTCTAAACTTATTTAGGTTTAAAAACAGAAACTTTTGTGAAAATAAAATAAGTAATTGCAAATAATAAAATTATTATTAACTCAAGATTTATTAAATAAATAGGCCATTCACCGATGATTAATGGATTTTCGACTTTTGGAGGTTCATTTACATACATATAATTAGAATCTAAATATGAATTTAAAGGAATAAGTATGGCCATAAGAATATTTAAAAAAAATAAAGTTTTTAACCATGAAAACCTTCTAAGTTTATAATTTAAATAATAATAAAGATATAGTGGAATAAGTATTATCATTCCGTGACTTAAATAATAAACCGAATATTCTAATATACTTCCATCATAATCATTAATTTGTGGAGTTAGTAAAGCGACAAATCCCCCTAAAACACCACCAAAAAAATTAAACTCGAATAAATTTTTATTTTTAGGAATAAATAAAATACATATACATATTAAGCCATTTATACTACATAAATGTAATGGCAAGTGTTCTTTGACACTCCATTGACCTGATTCTAAATTACTTAGATGTGAAATGGTAGTAACCAGAAGTAAGAAAAAACTAATTGCCTTTGCAACTATTAAGTTTTGTTTTTTACTTAAAAATTTACCGATAAAAAGAAAAAACGCAATAAATGAAATTATTATTAATAAATTTCTTGTCCATTCTATAGATAAAAACTCTATGGTATAAGCCTCCATATAATAAATATAACAATTACTAATTAGAGAATAGTTAAAGTAACTATTCTCTAATTAGTAATTGACTTAAGATTAGCAATTGTATCTAATGGATTGTTTGATTTAAAAACAAAACTTCCAGCAACTAATACATTAGCTCCTACTTCAATTAATTCTTTAGCATTTTGGTCAGTTACTCCACCATCAACTTCTATTAATGTATTAGAGTTTTTAGCATCAATAAGTTTTTTTAAATCTCTTATTTTTTTAAATGTGTTTTTGATAAACTTTTGACCGCCAAAACCTGGATTAACGCTCATTAGACAAACTAAATCAATATCATTAATAATTGAATCTAAAACAGAAATAGGTGTATGAGGATTTAAAGCAACCCCAGCTTTCATTCCATTGATTTTGATTTCTTGAATAGATCTGTGAAGATGATCGCATACTTCGTAATGAATAGTTAATATTTCAGCATTAAGATCAGAAAATTTTTTAATATATCTGTCAGGATCAATAATCATTAGGTGAACATCAAGCGGTTTTTTAGCATGATTATTTATTGATGCTAGAACTGGCATACCAAAAGAAATATTAGGAACAAAGACGCCATCCATTATATCTATATGAAACCAATCTGCACTACTTTTATTAATCATCTTGCAGTCTCTTTCTAAATTACCGAAATCTGCTGCAAGTATTGAAGGCGCGATAAGTTTTTTCATAGATTATTTTTACCCAAGATAAGTTTTTAATATTTTACTTCTTGAAGTATGTTTTAGTCGTCTTATAGCTTTTTCTTTAATTTGTCGCACTCTTTCTCTTGTTAAGTCAAAAGTTTCTCCAATTTCTTCTAATGTCATAGCGTGTTGGTTCCCTAGGCCAAAATACAATCTAACTACATCAGCTTCTCTAGGAGTTAATGTCTCAAGGGCGCGTTCAATTTCTGTACGCAAGGATTCATGAAGAAGAGTTCTGTCAGGATTAGGAGATTCACCAATATTTAACACATCATATAAATTTGAATCTTCACCTTCCACAAGAGGGGCATCCATAGAAACATGACGACCGGAATTTTTTAATGATTCTTTAACATCATTGATTGTCATATCTAACTCTTTTGCAATTTCTTCGGCAGAAGGTTGACGCTCGTGAGCCTGTTCTAAAAAAGCATAAGTTTTATTAATTTTATTTATAGACCCAATTTTATTTAATGGAAGTCTTACTATTCTTGATTGTTCAGCAAGAGCTTGAAGAATGGATTGTCGTATCCACCAAACAGCATATGATATAAATTTAAAACCTCTAGTTTCATCAAATCTTTGAGCAGCTTTAATTAATCCTAAATTACCTTCATTTATTAGATCTGGTAGGGTTAATCCTTGATTTTGATATTGCTTTGCAACTGAGACTACAAAACGCAAATTTGCTTTAGTTAATTTTTCTAATGCAACTTGATCCCCAGCTTTTATTCTTTGTGCTAATTCAACCTCTTCCTCAGCTGTTATTAAGTCTACTTTGCCAATTTCTTGCAGGTATTTATCTAGAGATGCTGTTTCTCTATTTGTAACCTGTTTTGTAATTTTTAGTTGTCTCATGTTTTAAATTAGTATTATACTTTTTTATACGTAATTATTAAAAAAAGGTTACATAATTTTAAAAAAAAATCTCCTGAGTAGGAGATTTTTTTAATTATCAAGATTTGTTTGTCACTAATCTTTCCTTTGTGGGCGTTCTAGTAGTGCTTTTCTAGAAACTTTTTCTTTCCTAGTTCTAGGATCAACCCCAAAATATTTAACTTCTAAAACATCACCAAGCTTAAGAACTTCACTAACATTTTCTGTTCTTTCCCAGGCTATTTCACTCACATGAAGTAAAACTTCATTACCTGGCGCTTCATTATATTCTACCACGGCACCAAAATCTAAAATTTTAATTACTTTTACCTCGTAAGTGTCTCCTTTTACTGGCTTAAATAACAAAGAATCTATTTTTGATAATACAGTTTCAATTCCATCTACTCCTGTTCCAAGAATTTCAACAACCCCTTCTTCAGTTACAGGATCTTCATTAATAACTATAGTACATCCAGTTACTTTTTGAAGTTCTTGAATCACTTTTCCGCCAGGCCCAATAAATGGTCCAATAAATTCATTTGGAATTCTTCTGGTTACCATTTTTGGTGAATGTGGTTTAACATCTGCATTAGGTTCTTTAATGGTTTCAGTTATTTTATCTAAAATATGAAGCCTTCCATCTCTTGCTTGTTTTAATGCTTTTACTAGTATTTCATATGAAAGACCTTTAATTTTAATGTCCATTTGACATGCAGTTATTCCTTCAGAAGTACCAGTAATTTTAAAATCCATATCACCGAGATGATCTTCATCACCTAAAATATCACTTAAAACAGCATATCTATCACCGTCAGATATTAACCCCATTGCAATTCCTGAAACTGGACGTTTAATTTGAACACCTGCATCCATGAGCGCCATAGTACCAGAACAAACTGTTGCCATTGAGGAAGATCCATTTGATTCCAAAACTTCACTTACAACTCTAACTGTATAGGGGCAATCATCAGGTATCATACCTTTTAGACCTCTTTGTGCTAGATTTCCATGTCCTACTTCTCTTCTAGATGTTCCTCTAAGGGGTCTAGCTTCACCAGTACAGAAGGGAGGAAAGTTGTAGTGTAAATAAAAAGTTTCTTCCCCTTCATATGAGGGCATATCAATTTTATTTGCTTCTCTAGATGTGCCTAAAGTTACTGTTGCTAGAGCTTGAGTTTCACCTCTAGAAAAGATAGATGAACCATGAGTTGAAGGAAGGTAATCAACTTCACACCAGATTGGTCTTATTTCATCTGTCTTCCTTCCGTCCAACCTAATTCCTTCACTAAGTGTTAATTCACGTATAGCTTCTTTTTGAGCCTTATTAAAATAGCTGCTAATTAAACCACCAAACTCTTCAATTTCATCTTCAGTAAAAGAAGATTTTAATTCTTCTTTTAAATCAGAAAAAGCCATGCTTCTTTCTTTTTTTATTGTTCCTTGCTTAGCAATAGCATAACATTTATCGTATACAGCTTCTTTAACTCTTTTTTCTAATTCATCATTTTCATCCGTCTTTTCATAGTCTCGAATATCTTTTTTACCTACTGCTTTAGCTAATTTTACTTGAGCAGTAATTTGATCTTTAATAGATTCATGAGCAAATTTTATAGCATCTGCCATTTCTTCTTCACTACACTCATCCATTTCACCTTCTACCATCATAACTGAATCAGCAGAAGCTCCAACCATTATATCAATATCTGATTTTTCTAATTGAGTTCTACTGGGATTTATAACAAATTCTCCATCCACTCTGGCAACTCTAGTTTCAGAAATAGGGCATTCAAAAGGAAAATCACTTAATTGAATTGCGGCAGAAGCAGCGAGTCCAGCTAAAGCATCTGGCATAACATCTTCATCATGAGACATTAATTGAATCATAACTTGTACTTCAGAACGATAATCTTTTGGAAATAGTGGGCGTAAAACCCTGTCAACTAGTCTCATTGTTAGAACTTCTCCATCACTTGGCCGAGCTTCTCGTTTAAAAAATCCTCCTGGATATCTTCCGGCAGCAGCAAATTTTTCTCTGTAATCAACAGTTAAAGGTAAAAAATTTACATTGCTTGACTCATAATTGGAAACAACTGTACATAAAAGCATTGCTTTGCCCATTTGAACTACAACAGATCCATGAGCTTGCTTTGCAAGTTTTCCAGTTTCTAGCGAAATTATTCGCCCGTCAGAGAGTTTAATCTCTTCTATATATGTTTTTGGTTTCATTTTTCAAGGTTTAAATTAACTGTTGTGTGTTGGGCAACCAATGAAAAAATAAGATATTAACCTACATTAAATACTGAGGCTATTTTCGTATACTTAATTCTTTTATTATAGAACGATACCTTTCGATATCTTTAGATTTTAAATAATCGAGAAGACTTCTTCTTTTACCTACCAATCCAACTAGAGATCTTTCAGTATTAAAATCTTTTCTATTATTTTTTAAATGTTCAGATAAGTGGTTTATACGATGAGAGAAAAGTGCTATTTGCCCCTCTGTAGATCCGGTATTAGATTTAGATTTTCCATATTTTTTGAAAATCTTTTCTTTTATTTCTTTTGATAAATACATGCCAATATTATTTTAAATGATTTTTATGTATGCGCTTTTAGCGTTTGCAAATATAATTATTTTTAATAAACACCTCTTTTTTATTACAAATTATTATCTAATACTTTGGTTAAGGATTAAATCAATGTATTTGTTTATCTCATCTTTCAACTTACTTCTATGAACAATAAAATCTAAAAACCCTTTTTCTTTAAGAAATTCACTAGTCTGAAATCCTTCTGGAAGATCTTTACCAGTAGTATCTCTTACTACTCTGGGGCCAGCAAATGCAATTAAAGCTTTCGGCTCAGCAATATTTATGTCTCCCAACATTGCAAAAGAAGCTGTAGTGCCTCCAGTTGTTGGATCCGTACATAGAGAAATAAAAGGTAATTTAGCTTCTGCTAAATGGGCTAATTTTGCTGAAGTTTTTGCCATTTGCATAAGAGATGTTGCAGATTCCATCATTCTAGCTCCACCAGATTTTGAAATTATCAGTAAAGGAAGTGAGTTTTCAATACAGTAATCAGTTGCTCTAGCGATTTTTTCTCCTACAACAGATCCCATTGAGCCACCAATAAATGCAAAATCCATGCATGAAATTACTAATTCTTTCCCTTTTGATTTACCAACAGCTGTTCTAATTGCATCATTAAGATTAGTTTTTTTTTGAGCCTGTTTTATTCTCTCCTTATATTTTTTATTATCAATAAAATTTAAAAAATCTTTTGGTTTTAAGTTTTTGTCCAACTCAGTGAATTCGTCTTCATCAAAAAGAATTTCAAAATATTCTTTACTTCCTATGTGAACATGGTAATCATCCTCAGGGCTTACATAGAAGTTTTCAGCTAGTTGTTGTGTTTCAACAATTTTCCCTGATGGAGTTTTATACCATAAACCCTTAGGAATATCTTTTTTTTCTTCGGTTTTAGTAAGAATTCCTTTTTCACTTCTTTTAAACCAGCTCATAAATTTTTATATTTAATCTAATGTATTAACATTATTTAAATCTTCAAAGGCTTTTTTCAAACGATTAATGAATGTTTCTTCTCCCATTCTTAACCATTTTCTTGGATCATAATATTTTTTATTAGGTTGATCAGCCCCATTTGGATTTCCTATCTGAGAGTTGAGAAATTCATACTTATCATTCATATGATCTCTAACACCTTCCGTAAAAGCATACTGTAAATCAGTGTCAATATTCATTTTTACAACTCCATAACCAATAGATTCTTTAATTTCTTGTTCAGAAGAGCCAGACCCTCCATGAAAGACAAAGTCTACAGTATTAGATGGAAGATTATATTTATTAGATATGTATTCTTGAGAATTCTTTAAAATTTTTGGAGTTAGTTTTACGTTTCCAGGTTTGTAAACTCCATGTACGTTACCAAAAGCTGCAGCAATTGTAAATTGAGAACTAATTTTATTTAATTCTTCAAAAGCATATGAAACTTCTTCAGGTTGCGTATAAAGTTTTGACATATCTACATCACTGTTATCTACCCCATCTTCTTCTCCGCCAGTAATTCCTAATTCTATTTCAAGAGTCATACCCAAAGGCTTCATTCTTTTAAGATATGACTTACAAATTTCTATATTTTCCTCTAATGGTTCTTCAGAGAGATCTATCATATGAGAACTAAATAATGAATAGCCGTTACTTTTATAAAAATCTTCACTAGCATCTAAAAGACCATCAATCCACGGTAAAAGTTTTTTAGAACAATGATCAGTATGTAATATTACATATACGCCATATGATTTTGCTAATTCATGAATATGTTTTGCCCCTGAAATCGCACCAGAAATTGCAGCTTTTTGATTTAGATTAGAAAGACTTTTTCCAGCATTAAAGCAGGATCCTCCATTTGAGAATTGAATAATTACAGGACTGTTTAAACTTGCTGATGTTTCTAGAACAGCATTAATGGAATTTGATCCAATAACATTAACTGCTGGAATTGCAAATTTTTTAGTTTTAGCCAGTTTAAAAATCTCTTGAACATTCGTACCGGTTACAACTCCTGGAGGAAAAGGTAAACTCATTGATTATTTTTTTCGTAAAATTAAAAATTAAAATTAGAAAGGATAGTTAATACCAATATTAAATACTGCTTTTCTCAATGAAAATTCGCTAAGCCATCTATTTTGCTTTATAAGGGAGGGGTTGTATGTTTTAAAAGCAGTATCAAATCGAAATACAAAAAAATTAAGATCATAGCGTATTCCAAAACCTGAACCTATTGCAATTTCACTTAAATCAGATATGTTTTCAAAACGAGCCTTGGAGTCCTTTACATTATCCGCTATATTCCAAATATTACCAGCATCAATAAATAGAGCTCCTTTGAGAGGTCCAATTAGAGGAAAACGATATTCTAAATTGGTTGAAATTTTTAGGTTAGCCTCGTTAAATTCAGTAGTGTTTTCAGTTGTTCCAGGTCCTAGCTTATATGCTTTCCACGCTCTATTGTCATTTGCACCACCAGCAAAATATGAACGGGAAAAAGGTATGCTAGATGAATTTCCAACAGGTAGTGCTATTCCTCCAAAAAATCTAAAAGCTAAAATACGATCTCTACCTGTAGGATAATGTTTTATATAATCAACTTCAGCCTTTATGTATTGAGAGGGACTTACACCATTAATAACATATTGCCCTTGATCATTTTTTTCAGCAGACCATTCTAATAGTTTATTCAATACATTTCCAACCCATTCAAATTTCCATTTTAATTGATAAAAATTTTCATCAATTAAACTTTCTTGGCTATTGGTGTTGAAACTCAATGAAGAACCTAAAATTAGATTGTTTACTGTAAGACGTTTTTGTCGCTCACTTATGCTATTTATCCTATCCATGTCAGCCTGACTCATAATTTCTAAGCTACCATTCTGAACATCTTCAATAAAAGAATTTGATCCTTCTGGCACACTTAAATTGCCATCATATGCTAAATACTGATCACTGATAAAATTATTTTTTGCAATAGTATTTAATCTGTCATATGAATTTTTATAAACATTAAAATAATTTTCAATGTTTTTGTTATTTACAAATTCTAAATCGACAAGTTTAAAACTAATTTTTTTTGATTTTTTTGGATTCCATTGATACTCAAAACTACTCCCGAAATATTGTTTGTCTAGCCCAATGTTTTCTTGTAAAGTAGTTCCAAAGTTTAATTGAGTGATCGGATCCATTTCTCTAGGTATAAATTTTTCAAAAGAAATAGGTGATATTATTTTAGGGAATTGAATTTTTATATCTGCTCCTAGTTCAAATAAATTAAAGAATCTATCATTTGTAATTGCAGAGTTTCTTGATGCTCCAAGAGTGCTCTTAATTCTGAAATCTAAAACTTCTGTACTTTTAAAAATATTTCTTATGCCAGTATTAACTCCTAGCCCCAGTCCAATATTTTGAATATTAGAATGAGAAATGTCCATATCTAGTCCTAAAGAAAACCTTTCTTTAGGAGTCAGAATAATAGAAGCTATCAAAGTACTGTCTGAGCTAGGTTCATATGTTATACTAGGATACTTGAAATTTCTTAAAGAGTTAAAATAACGATATGTTGAGGCTCTATCATTGTCACTATACCATTCCCCTTTTTTAATAAATATAGGATCTGTAATTGCCTTATTTTTATATTTTAATTTTTCTTTTGAATAGATTTGAAACCCTTTGTATGATGAATTATAATTATAATTCAAATCGTTATTAATTAAAGATTCAATAAAAACATTTATTTCATCAACTTTATGTTTTTTATAAGGTAGTGTTATAAGAGTATCACTAACCCTTCTTTGAATAGGGTTTATTTCTATGACTACATCAATTTTCTTATCTATTCCACTACTATCTATTTTTGCTATAAATTGAAGACTGTTTTGTTGAAAGTTGTATACGCCATTATCCCTAAACAACTTTATTAATCTACTTCTCTCCTTTTCAATGCTTTGTATAGTGAATGAGTTTCCTGGCTTTAAAAAGCTTTTGTTTTTATTATTCAAAAATAAATCACGAAGTTCATTTGACTTTATTTCATCAATAAAATTATCAATTGTATAGATTTCTTTAAGATCAACTTTATATTTTACCTCTTGAATTTTTGGTTGTAATTGATTTATTTCAAAACTCGAAACTACATCAAAATAACCTAGATTTTTATGATATTGATTAAGTCTTTTAATATTGCTCTTAATCAATGAGCTGTCAATTAAGCTTGGTTGTTCTCCATTTTTTTTTAGCCATGAGTTTAATTGAACAGAGTACTTTTCTAATTGATAAACTTGTTTTGAGGATAACAACTTATTTAATTTTTCTCTTCTTTCGGGTTTTTTATTTAACCATTTTTCAAAATTTTCTTTAGGTGATTCATTTGCCCACTGATTTAATTGGAGTTTAAGTGGTAATCCCAAAAAATAAGTATTTGGTTTAGGCAAAATGAGTTGTTTAGCAGGATTTGATCGTTTTTCTTCACTATTAATATAAAGTCTATTTTCGGATAAAAGATTAGCCCCTTCTTTTAAAAACTTTTCACTACTACAACTCATAATTAGTAGTAAAATGAAAAGTATATTGTGTAATTTTAGAGGTGAAGAATTCAAATTCATTTAATTTATAATCAAAAGTACATTTTTTGAATGGTTACTAAAAGTCTGATTAATCAAATACAACATCTTAAGCAAAAGAAATTTCGACAAAAGAAAGGACTTTTTCTTGCTGAAGGTGAAAAATTAGTTGAAGAGTTGCTGGGAGCAAATTTTAAATATATCAAATTATTTTCAACTGAAAACAGCACAATTTTTCCAACAGATTTTGTCACAAAAACAGAAATGCAAAAGTTGACTCATTTGAAAAATGCAAGTAATTACTTAGGAATTTTTATTAAGCCCCACTATGTTTTTGATCAAAATAAAATATCAAATTCTATTTTAGCATTGGATGGGATTTCTGACCCTGGAAATCTTGGAACTATTATTAGAACATGTGATTGGTATGGAATTACAGATATAGTTTGTAGTAATGATACTGTTGATTGCTTCAATTCGAAAGTAGTCCAATCCTCCATGGGTTCAATTTCTAGAGTTAAATGTCACTATGTTGATTTGATACCATTTATTAAAACCTCAAAAATAAATGTATACGGTACTAGTTTATTGGGAAAATCAATTTATGATTTAAATTTAAAAAAAGAATCAATATTTGTTTTTGGTAATGAATCTAATGGAATTTCCCCCGAAGTTTCTGAACTTATTGATAATTCTATGACTATACCTAAAAATAATAATAATTTATTGATTGATAGTTTAAATGTTGCCTCATCAGTTTCTATTATTCTTGGAGAAAGATACAGGCAGATTAAATAATTATTCAAAAGTTAAGTTTATTACAAAGCCTCTAGAAAACATATTTTTCAAATTACTAGTCCATGGGCTATTTTCATCATAATCAGGAATTAATTCATTTTGCATTGAAAAAACTCCTCTAATAGATGGGGAAAATTTAAAATAGTATAAATAAAAATCAAAGCCTAAACCTAATTCATAATTAAAACTTTTTGAAACTGTTCTAAAAACATTGCTGGAATTATCGTCTGTGTTTTTTGAATTACTGGACAGATTGTAATCTGATGAAATACCAAAAGTTACATATGGTTTAAAATTATTTATTCTTTTTGCACTCATTTTTATTAATAAGGGAATATGAATGTATGTAGACTTAACCTCCCTAATAAGATCATTCTCAGATTCAAAAAATGGAAGATTAGGGTATGTTAAATTGCGTTGAGAGTATAGAAGCCCTGGCTCCAACCTTAAATTAAAATACTTATTTATTCTTATATCTCCAATTAAACCTACATTAAAACCAGTCATAGACTCTATTTGAATATCAGGATAGTTGTTAACCCTGTAATAATCATTTATATATTCAAATTTGTAATCGTAAGAATTAACTCCTACATAATATCCGTAATGAAGAAATTTTTCATCAAAATTCGGTAAATTAATTATCCTTTCCCTTACAGTAGGATATTGTCCATCTACTTTAGTTATAAATAAAGAGAATAATATTAATAAATAATATGTTTTATGGTTTAGGCGCACTTTATATTATATACTAACACAGTGTTGTGAAGTTTGTCTTTTAGTTGTATAAACCTCATTTTTAATAAAATATTGTTGAAACTTAATAACCTTTTTTATTTGTGTTTGGTTTTAAGCTGAGTAAAACCACATTTTAAATTTCATTTTACTTTATTTCTAATTTTATGAATTTGTATATTTGTGTAACTTTTTGGCCACAAAAATATGAAAATAGTTATTGCTGGTGCTGGAGAGGTTGGATTTCATCTAGCCAAATTACTCTCATTTGAATCTTTAGATATAACACTCTTAGATATTGATAAAGAACGTTTAAATTATGCTGAAACCCATTTAGACATAAGGACAATTAGGGGTAATTGTGTTTCTATTTCTTTATTGGAAGAAGCTCAAGTAGGTGAATCTGATTTATTTATCTCTGTAACTTCTGAAGAAACAACAAATATAACTGTAGCAGCTTTATCAAAACAATTAGGATGTAAAAGAACTATTGCAAGAATTTCTTCTCTTGAATTTTTAAAGAAAAACGATGCTGTTAACTTTAATAGATTAGGTGTAGATGAACTTATTTCTCCTGAAGCATTAGCTGCAGAAGAAATAATGCAATTACTTGATCAATCTGCCTTTAGTAATAGTTATGAATTTGAGAAGGGTGAGTTAACTTTAATAGGAACTAATTTAGGAGATGACGCTCTTATTGTTGGAAAATCAGTAAAAGAATCTGCAAATATTTTTCCAGATTTGCATTTTATGCCGATTGCTTTGCAAAGAAAAGGAACACAGTATACTATAATTCCTAGAGGAGATAGTTTATTTGAAGCTGGTGACACTGCTTTTTTTATAACCCTAAAACAAGGAGTGGATGAACTCTACAGGTTAACTGGAAAAGAAAAAAAGTCTATTAAGAATGTTATGATACTTGGTGGTGGAAAAATTGGAAGAGGAACTGCAAATATTCTATGTGACAAAAAATTTAATGTTACTTTAGTTGAACAAGAAAAAAGTAAAGCTTACAGTATTGCTGAATCTCATCCTGAAGCTCTTGTAGTTCATGGTGATGGAAGAAGCGTAGAGCTTCTTAATGAAGAATCTATTGAAGAAATGGATGCATTCATTGCTGTTACAGAAAACTCTGAGACCAATATAATGTCTTGTTTAATGGCAAACTCCAAAAATGTTTCGAAAACAATAGCTTTAGTTGAGAATATAGATTATTTCTCACTTTCTCAATCTATAGGGATTGACACATTGATTAATAAGAAACTTTTAACGGCAAATACAATTTTTAGATACATAAGAAGGGGAGAAGTTGTTGATATGACTACCCTTAATAACCTTAATGCTGAAATTCTAGAGTTTGTTGTAAAACCAGAATCTAAAGTAACAGGATATAAAATAAAGGATTTGGATTTTCCTAGAACTGCAACTATTGGAGGAGTTGTAAAATCTGGAGTAGGTAAAATTGTGCTAGGAGATTATGTTATAGAATCAGGGGATAGAATTTTAGTATGTTGTTTGCATCGTTCAATAAAAAAAGTGGAAAGTTTATTTTCTTAATAATGAATAGAATTAATTATCAAATAATAATCTATTTAATGGGAGTTTTACTTCTTTTTAATGGAGGATTTATGTTTTTATCTGCTTTGGTAAGTTTAATTCTTAAAGATGGAGTCACCCTAGAGATTTTTTCAGCTGGATCTAGTGTTTTTATTCTTGGATTAATACTA
>Ga0209089_10001246_pt1 | contig 23262 bp, 17 predicted proteins | sample ArcticOcean_MG_C_FD_187431 | JGI IMG/M metagenome (GOLD analysis project Ga0209089, IMG submission 187431) | Marine microbial communities from western Arctic Ocean - ArcticOcean_MG_CB2_150 (SPAdes) (version 2) | ecosystem: Environmental > Aquatic > Marine > Oceanic | place: Arctic Ocean: Canada... | reverse complement strand
CCACTTTCTAAATTATTAGTTGCGCCAGGGAAGATACTTTCCCAACGATTTAATACATAGTTGATACGCTCTTCTTCGCTCAAAGCATCCATAGTTTCTGCTGGCGTCCAACGTAAGTAGGACATTATAATACCAGTAGGTCCTGCTAGGTCCCATGTAGGTTGCCATATTTCTTCAGGAATATCAGTATTCCCCCAACCACTTAATGATTCATTTTCCCAAAATCGATTTTGAAATTGCATATAGATTCTAGTGGAGGGAGCATAGCGATATCCCCCATTCATTGCAGTTTGTTTTTCAGATGATAAAGATGGGGTAAACTGAATTTTATTAAGAACGGTTAAGGGTACCGTGCATAATACTCTATCAGCAGTGAATTGATTCCCATTGGAAGTTTGTACGGTTACGCTATTATTTTGCTGTTGTATAGAAGTGACTGGAACACCAAGATATATTTTGTTATTTAAGGTGCTAGAATTAGAAAATGCATGAGGCAAGAGATCAGAACCTCCACGTATTTTCAAATACTCTTTACGTAAAATAGACCCATAGCTAGTATTTAAATATGTGTTATTGGAAATAATATCACGATTCCCGTTTGACATATTAACATAATCTCCAGATGTTGCATAAAAAGGATCTAAATCCAAATTGAAATGATTAGCATAACCTAAAGTTAGATTGTGGCTTGGTTTTATTCTTGCTGCGCCTCCTTCTGCAAAGTGATTATTTGAAAAAGGAGATCGAATGGTTAATACTCGTCCACCTATCCTATCTCTTGCTTCTAGCATAGTCACATCATGACCAGCTCTAACTAGTTCATAAGCAGATACTAATCCAGACATACCAGCCCCTATTATTATTATTTTTTTAGCATTACCATTTGAGCCTAACATTCCTGGTGAGCTAGCAATCGCAGTAGGTGTGGTATCTTTGTCTTCACAAGAAATGATTAATGATGCTCCGGCAGAAAGTATTAAACTTCTTCGGATAAATTCTCGTCTTGTTAGATTAGACATAGTATTTTACATTTTCTCAGGAGCAGTAATTCCTAGAATAGATAGCCCTGTTTTTAAAATAATTTGTGTAGCATTACAGAGATTTTTTCTTGCATAAGATAGTGGAATATTATCAAGATCAATGACCTTATGATTACCATAGAATTTGTGATATAAGGCAGCAACTTCCTCAAGATAGGTGGCTAATTTTCTCGGCTCTAAAGATTCATATATCTCATTCATTTTTGTTGGGAATGCAGATAATTTTTTTATTAATAATATCTCATATTTTTCTGTCAAAAGACTTAAATCAAGATCTGTTTCTTGTGTGATGTCATTGTTATATCTTATAATTAAATTAGAAATTCTTGCATGTGCATACTGCAGATAATAGACAGGATTTTTTTCAGACTCATCTTTTGCTAAATCAAAGTCAAAATCTAAATGGCTATTTGCTCCTCTCATAATAAAGAAATATCTCACAACATCTACGCCTAATTGATCAACAAGGTCATCTAAAGTAATAAAGTTTGCTTTACGGGTAGACATTTTGACAACTTTGTTGTCTTTTTTAAGAGTTACAAATTGATGTACTACGACCTTAATGTGATCTATTTTTTTACCCAAAGCTTTTAACCCAAGCAAAACATCTGGATACGCGTCAATATGATCTGCGCCAAATATATCTACAATTAAATCGAAGCCTCTATCTACTTTATCGATGTGATATGCAATATCGGGTAAGCGGTAGGTTGGTTCACCGGTACTTTTTACCAATACTTTATCTTCTTCTCTTCCTAGGCTGCTAGTCTTAAACCAGGTAGCACCATCTTTTTTGTAGGATAAAGATAATTCTTCTAAATTTTTTAATACATTGTCTATTGCACCATTATCATAAAATGTTTGTTCCTGAGAAAAAAGATCAAATTCAATTCTTAGACTTTTTAATGTGCTCTTGATACTATCAAAGATTTTTTCTTCTGTAAAAGTTCTAAAATGTTCACTATCTGAATCTAAAGCTTCCCCATATTTTGCAATAATTTCATCTGCAATATCATCTAAATACTCTCCAACATAACCGTTTTCTGGAGGACTAACATTCTTACCAATTTTTTTTGCATATTTTGCATAGGAAGATTCAGCCAATATGCGCATTTGTTTCCCCGCATTATTATAATAATACTCTCTTGTAACATCATAGCCATACCATGATAATATATTTGATACCATATCACCAAGTATAGTGTTTCTGCCATGACCAGCAGTTAATGGTCCAGTAGGATTGCTACTGACAAATTCTACATTGGCTGACTTATCATGTTTAGCAGGTTTTCCAAAATTAGTACCTTCATTTAAAATATTATTTATGATATCTAAATAATAATCGATTGAAACATGAAAATTAACAAATCCAGGTTTCGTAGCAGAAATAGAAAACAACTTCTCATTTTCAGTATGAGACGCTACTATTTCTTCTGCAACCTCCATTGGATTTTTGCCAATTTTTTTTGATAAGATTAATGCAATATTAGATGAATAATCTCCAAAACCTTCTCTTGTATTTATTGCAACACTCCAATTAGAAATTTCATAATCCTGATTTTTTAAATATTCATTTATAAAAGATTCTAGTTTTTTTTGGATCATTATATTTTGACCGTTTTTGCATCAAACCAAATACGTTCGAGATCATAGTAATGACGCGTTTCTTCAAAGAAGATATGTACCACCACATCTACATAATCAATAATAATCCAATTGGAATTTTGATATCCCTCAGTGCGCCAAGGTTTTTCTTTGATATTATCTTTAATATTATCAGCGATTGCTTTGACTTGTATGAGATTGTTGGCAGAACAAATGACAAAATAATCAGACAAAGAAGTAATTTTAGATACATTAAGTGCTACCAAATCTTCAGCCTTTTTTTCTTCAGCAAGGTTGACAATTTGTTTTAATAATGGATTGGTTTTCATTAGTTCAAGTTAAGAAAATCTGAGTAGTCTTTTCCAATGATTATTTGAATATCTTCTTGAGGATTATACGAGCTATTAAATTCTACATTTTCATTATTAATAGTCATACCTAGAATAGTTAGTAAGTTTTCAATATTAGGATTAGAGTCATTGATAATTACTACTTTTGTCATTTCGTAGTCAAAATTATCTGCATTTTCAGTTCTTACAATAACAAGTCCATATTTACTATTTAATAAATCAGAAAATTGATTCCCCAATCCACTTATTCCACATCCGTTTAATATGGCGACCTTTAAAGTTTGATTATCGTAGTTTTCAAATAATTTAATTTTTGGCGTTGATTCTATCTTAGAAGATGGTGTATTAAGTAAAATATTTTGATCAAGAAAAGTTTTTGATAAAGACCATCCAAAAACTATGATGATAAATGATAGAATAATGATAATGGAATCAAGAAAGTATTTCATTAGTTATTATTTTCCAGATCACTTAATTGATTTATGGTATTGATCCCTATGACCTCCGCAGGATTACTAATTTTTTCTGTTTGTACTGAAAAATTTTCTTTAATCAGCTCTATAACATCAGTTAAGTAGTATTCATTTGATGCATTATTGGATTCTATTCGTTTTAATTCACTAAAAAGCTGTGGAATTTTAAAAATGTATATACCAGGATTAAATTCTTTAATTTTTTTCTCATCAGCAGTACAATCTTTTTCCTCCACTATCCTTAATAGGTCACCATTTTTACCCCTGATAATACGACCATATCCTGTTGGATCGTCTAGCATTGCAGTAATAACAGTTGCATTACGATCTTCCTTTATGTGTTCATCTATTATAGGAGATAGACTACTAGATTTGATATTTGGTACATCACCATATAATATTAATAAATGACCTATTTGATTTGCTAATTGATGTTCCATTTGTAATGCTGCATGACCAGTTCCTAATTGTTGGTCTTGAGAAACATAATTTATGTTATCATCTTGTATATGATTTTTGACAAGGTCTTTTTGAAAGCCAACCACAAGCGTTATTGATTTAGGTATAAGTTTTGATGCTGTTTCTAAAACATAGTCAATCAAGCTTTTGCCATTTAATTTATGAAGCACTTTAGGTAAATCTGATTCCATTCTTGAACCTTTACCTGCTGCAAGAATACCGATATGGAGTTGATTATTCATTCAATATTTTCCTTTAAAAAAGGTATATCTCTTTTTGAGATAATACCGCCTCCTATACAAACACTTTCTTTATTATAAAAAACAATAGATTGTCCTAGAGTAATAGCTTTTTGTTTTGATTTAAATTTAATGAGATATGAAGTGTTATCTAAAGAAAAAATAGTACATAATTTATCTTTATCTCGATATCTGACTTTTGCATAATATTCTTTTGGAAATATATCAGGTTTTTCATTAATCCAATTAATATGTTCAACTATAATTGTTTCACTAAATAGTGCGGGATGGTCTTCTCCTTGTGCCACAAACACAATATTATTCTTGATATCCTTTTTTACCACATACCAAGGCTTATCTTCGGCGCTAAATCTTGCACCAATACCCAAACCTTTTCTTTGACCAATGGTAAAATAGATGTGACCATCGTGTTTCCCTAAAATTTCCCCATTGAGAGATTGAATATCCCCTCTTTTTACAGTTAAATATTTTCCTACGAAATCATTATACTTTCTTTCTCCTATAAAACATATTCCCGTACTATCTTTTTTGTTATGATTGATTAAAGAGTATTTTTTTGCAATACTTCTTACATCTTTTTTTAACATTTTGCCCAAGGGAAAAATTGTGTTCTTTAATTCAGATTGTCCTAGTTGATGAAGGAAATAGCTTTGGTCTTTTGATTGGTCTGTTGCTTTTTTTAGATAGCAAGTAGAATCGGTTGTATGTTTATCTGCATAGTGACCTGTCGCAATTTTAGTTGCTCCTATTTCTTTCGCATAATTTTGAAAGACTTCAAATTTAATTTCTTTATTACATAGTACGTCAGGGTTCGGAGTTAATCCATGTACATGGTCATCTAAAAACTGTTTAAATACCTTATCTTTGTATTGAGTAGTATAATCAATTTTTTTTAGAGAAATCTTGAGTTTTTTACATACACTTAAAGCATCAGCATAATCATCTTCTGCAGAGCAGATGGCATGTTTATCATCCCAATTCTTCATAAATACGCCACGTACATCATATCCGTCTTGTTGCAATAACACTGCTGCAACAGAACTATCAACTCCGCCACTAATTCCTAATACTATTTTTTCTTTTTTCATGTTGTTTACGTTGTTATCTTAATAAAAAAAATTATGACTTCAAATTACTCACATAAAGCACTTGTTTTTGGTTCTATCAGTATTGATAAGATAATCAATAAATATGGGACATATGTAGATGTCTTGGGCGGATCAGCATCTTATGCCTTATTAGCAACTAAGCAGAAAGAATGTCAACTGGTTGGAATAGTAGGAAGTGATTTTCCTAATGGGCACTTTAATCTTTTAGGTAATCATTCTATTAATTTAGATGATTTAAAAATCGAAGAAGGAAAAACATTTGTTTGGGGAGGTGAATATGCTCAAGATTTTTCTACAAGAGAGACATTATATGTCGATCCGGGGGTTTCAGAAAAATATATGCCAGTTTTATCTGAAGATTCCAAACAATGTGAATATTTACTATTAGGAAATACTCATCCAAATTTACAGCTTACTGTTTTAGATCAAATCCAATCAAACCCTTTTATCATATTAGATACATTTAAATTGTATATAGATATAGCTAACGATGATTTAAAAAAAATTATTTCTCAATCTAATTTATTATGTATCAACTATAATGAAGCTGTGTATTTATCTGGCTTATCAAACCATACTTTAAAAGAAATGGCAGAATGTATACTAAATATGGGCACGGACAGTCTTATTATTAAGCAGGGAGAAGATGGAGCTTCTTTTTTTGACAGCGATAATCATTTTTCTATAGGCGCATACCCTGTTGAGACAGTTATGGACACCACTGGTGCGGGAGACGCTTTTGCAGGAGGATTATTATCATCTAAGATGGCTGGAAAAAATATTCAAGAATCCATGATAGCTGGGGCAACAATGGCGTCTTTCTGTATTGAGAATATTGCACATGAAGGTATAGTAAGTGTTTCGGATAGGGAATATCAATTGCGCAAAGAATGGATTAAATCTACTCTTACCTATTGAAATCTGATAATAATAATACTAACTTGTTCCTATAACTGGAGGATATATGTTTATAAGCGCTATGAAAAACTTTTTTATTACATTAATATTAATTTCTACACTTTTTGCTGGACAAGATTTAGAGTCTGCAAAAATCAGATTAAAAGACAAAGAATGGGGAGCAGCTGAAGAATTTTTATTAAAAGCTTTAAATCACCCAAAAGACAAATGGGAAGCAGCATTCCACTTAGCAGATAAAATTTATCCTAGATCTCAAGATTGGGGGAAAGTAAAAGAGTACATGGATATTGCTAGCACTGCTTTACCAAGTACTAAAATTCGACCTACAGCAAATGATAAAAAAATCTTAATGTCTCAAGCTATTGCAGCTTCATTGGCAAAATCGTATACATTGATGTATAACAAAGGCACAGGTTATTTAGGTCTATATAATGGGGCTAGCGCAGATCGCAAAGCAACTATTCTCAATCAAGCTATACAATTTTCATCTGATATATGTACTCTTCATCCCGAGCAACCTGGAGGACATGTATTATTATCTGTTTATGCATCCGTAAAAGGAGATAAAGAAACAACTTTCAAAAGTGTGAATGCATTTCTTGCTCTAAAAGATATACATGATGATGTTAAAATTCGTTTATTTTTGAGCGCAGCAGAAAGTATGAATAGAATATATGAAGCGGATAAAGCGACAGAATACTATCAAGCTGTCTTAATGCTGGATTCAGATAATCCTACCGCATTGAGTGGGATTGGAGTTTTGTATATTGAGGCAAAAGATTATCGAAATGCTATTGATATTTTTGAGCGAGCAATAGAAACTATTGATAATGATACTGAAAAGGCCAGCATATATTATAATTTGGGTGTATCGTACTTAAAAATAGATGAGCTATATAAAGCTGTAGAAAATTTTGAAGAAGCATATCTTTTAAATGACTCAGATGAAGAAGCGGTTTATGGTATAGCGATTGCGCTTGAAGAAAACAAATTATGGAGAAAATCAAGAAAATATTATAAAATAGCTCAAGAATTAAATCCTGATAGTCAAAAATATCAAAATGGTATTTCTAGAACCATTATTGCGGAAGACCAGGAAGACGGCGCAGAATAAAGCTAACGCTTTAAAATAGTTTCTACCTTTCTAGTAAATAACTTGGCCAATCTGTTCTTGGTAAAATCCTTTAGTAGCATTTTCTAGCACTACTCCTACTGCGCGATAAGCATTTGCATTATCTCTAAACCCAGCATAAGGCGTTGCTACTTCAATAGCATTAATTTTCCCGCCATTACTGCTACCATAAGTTTCAAGAGTATACCCTCCTGATAAATATGGGTTAGTGCCAGGGGATGGGTTATCTAATGTTGGTACAACATTAAAAGTATAGCCATTATAGGATGAAGCAAATAATAAATTTCCAAAACTACTATATCCTCTGATTACTTCTGCAAAAGATGATGCAGAGATGGATGCCATGTGATTTACGCTGGATTGGCTATTATATGCGTTAAGCGCAGTATCTGACAAATTCAAATTATTAGCAGATAGGAGATAGCCAAGCTCAATTTGTTGTACGGAATGGTCATGCTCTACAAGATTTAACAATAGACCTGCATCAAAATGTGCTTCTACAGAGTCAATAGCTGTTTGTAAGTAGCTATGATATGTGCCATATGATAGCGCAGAATAACTATTTCCTTGTGCACCATCTGTTACATTTAAATCTGGATCTAATTTTGTACGACTAACATTATTATAAATAATATGCGGGAAAAGACCATTAGAATTTGCATTAAAAAATACTGCAAATTGTTCTGCAACTTTTCTTGTATTGATTGCGCGATCTGTATCTCCAGTACGGTCTGCCATTGAAGATGGAGCCAATGTTCCATCATGAGGAACAGCGATAATAATAGGAGTATTACCCACTCTATATTGTACATATCCTTGTCCATCTGATACTAGTTCACCGGGAGTATATATTACGGTAGGTGTTGGTACTGTAGATTGTGTTGCACGATTATTATTGCCACAACTTATTAAAAAAATTAGCGTTGCTAATGTTAGCGTAATGAATGATTTATTAATATGTGATGCCTTCATTTTCATCGTATGTTCCTCGTTTATCAAAACCGGTTATAAATTTATTATTCTTTAAATGTACTCCATGTATCTGTGCCAGCGTATATATTCCATTCTCTACGGTACCGTTATGTGCAAATATATGATTCAATGCTTCTAACTCATTGATAGTTTGTTGGGTCAATGCATCCTTCTCATATCGAACATTATCTGGCAACCATTGAGAGTGTGTTCTTGGGACATCAATCGCTTCTTGAATATTTAACCCATGATCTACAATGCTTATTATTGTTTGTAAGACAGCAGTAATAATTCTTGATCCACCAGCAGCTCCAATTGTTACTATTGGGTTGCCTTCATTATCAATAACAACTGTAGGACTCATAGAGCTAAGCGGACGTTTAAAAGGTTTAATAGCATTTGCTTTATATCCTATTAAACCAAAGGCATTAGCTGTTCCTGGTTTAGATGAAAAATCATCCATTTCATTATTGAGTAAGAATCCAGCACCGTCAACAATTTTTTTACTTCCATAACCCAGATTGAGCGTGGTGGTAATACCAGCAACATTACCTTGATTATCCATCACAGAATAATGTGTTGTTTCTACACTTTCTTTTGGTAGCGTTTCCCCCGCAGCAATTTCTGTGCTACGTGTGGCTGAATCCATAGAGATTAATACTAAGCGCTCTTTTGCATATTCTTTTGACGTTAACATTGAAATTGGATTAGGCCAAAAATCTGGATCTCCTAAATGTATTGCTCTGTCTGCATACGCTAGTCGTTGCACCTCGGTTAGTAGGTGTACAAATTCTGTAGAATTTCTTTCTATAGATTTAATTTCAAAATTTTCAATCATATTTAACATTTGTATTAATAAAGCTCCACCTGAGCTTGGTGGACCCATAGAAATAACTTTATTTCCTCGATATGTTCCCACTATAGGATTTCTGTAGACTGAGTCATAATTGAATAGGTCTTCTTCAGTGATAAATCCATCATTAGCATTCATCTCTTCTATGATTAGTTCAGCTGTTTTACCTCCATAAAATCCAGCATTTCCATATTGAGCAATACGTTTTAACGTGTCTGATAAATCTTTTTGTACGAATAGGTCACCTGGTTTCCATTCATTAATACTTGATAATTCTTTTGCATAATCTTCTTCAGATAGATCCCCGTTTTTAAATGCCTTTTGAATATTAATTATAGCATCGTTTATATCTTTTACAAAAATTTTAGTAGATCCTGCATCGGTTAAAAATAGAGCTTTATAAGAATCAAATCCTTGGGCATCTGTGGCATTGATATAATGACCATTTTCTGCATAATGAATTGCAGGAGCCATAATTTCTTCTAGGGTAAAATTGCCAGATCCATAATCATTAAAAATTTTTAATAAACCATTTACTGTTCCTGGCACCCCTGAAGATTTATGAGAGTTCAGAGCAAGATCACGACTATACTCTTGATTTTCATCAAGAAACATCGTTTCATATGATAATGCGGGAGCTTTTTCACGAAAATCTAAACTAATTGCTTCGCCATCTTTAGTATGTGCTACTAAAAAACCTCCACCACCAAGATTACCGTTAGAAGGAGAGGTCACTGCTAATGTAAATCCTGTTGCTACAATAGCATCAAAAGCATTTCCACCCTGTTTTAGAATATCAATTCCTACTTGTGAAGCAAGGCTTGATGTAGAAGATACTCCGCCTTGTGCATTACTTGACTGATTACAGCTTGAAAATAGCAATATAGTTATTGTTAATATAGTGTAATGTATTCTCATGATATGAAAGATAATAAAAAGCCTCTACAAAAAATAGAGGCTTTTTATTTTATTCAGTTATAATAACGGTATTACTTATAGAGTCATATCTAAACGAGTGTATACGTAACGTCCGCTAAATCCAAATGGACTATATCCAGAATGTTGGAATATTCCATTGAAACTATTTCTTTTAATAGTTTTATCAGGATAGACATCGAACATGTTATTTACACCAAATGAAACACGTACTTGACTATGCGCCTGGAATGAATATTCCATGTCTGTAGTCCATTTGCCGCTTAATACTTGTTCTCTTTCAACAGATCCTGAAGGAATTGTTACTTCACCCCAACGATTCATTTTAACCATGAATGTTGTGGTTGGTCTTTGAACTCTAGCTGAGAATTGGAACATTTCCGTAGGAGATGCACTTTCAAATCTCACAGTATTAGCACGTCCTAACAACTGATCTGTTGTGTAGTCAGCTAATTCTGATGGAGTTACAAGATCTTCTTCGTTTGTAACTTCAGTATCATTAAAGTTCATAGCTGCTTTTAACAGCAATGTACCATTTGACAGGTCTTGAGTCATAGTTGCAACTATGTCTAACCCGTTTGTTTCAGTATTAATTCCATTAAAGAAGTATCTACCACCAACTGCAGGGATACCTCTGTCAGCAAAGAATGTTGCCATGTCAGAAGTAGCACCAGAACCATTGAAGGTTTCACTCATAGTAATACGATCTTCTACAACAATCTGATAAGCATCTACTGCTACAGTGAACGTATCATCTTTATAAGTCATACCCGCTGAAAGGTTTGTTGATGTTTCTGGCTCAAGGTCTTTTGCTCCTAGAGCGATAGCTGGTTCTGAATCGTTTGGAAAAGTTCCTACTTCGTAAGGTATTCCATCGATAAAGTTAGTTGCGATAGATGAGAAATAAGCTTCTTGTAAAGCTGGTGCTCTAAATCCTGTGCTAAATGAACCTCTAGCAGCTACACCATCTTGTATCTCATATCTCAAAGCAACTTTACCATTAACTGTATTACCAAAGTCACTATAGTTTTCCGCTCTTAATGCAACGTTTACTAATAAGTTGTCACGAACGTCTGCTTCAGCATCAACATAGACACTAAATGCTTCTCTGTCACGATCTTGCTCATTATTAGGAGCTAGTCCTGGTAAACATTGACAACCAACTGCTGCGCCATTACCTGCATTTGGGCCATCTAATACACCAAAACCGCCGTCAGCATAACCTGCTTCTTCACCGGCTTCAATAGTATAGTTTTCCATACGCAATTCAGCGCCCATAGCAAGACTTAATGGTCCATCAAGTCCTTCCATGTCCATTTGTGTTGTTAGATCAAAGTTCACAGTAGTTTGACTGTAGCCTAATGTTCCTAGGTCGAACTCAGCTTGTTGTCCTGCGCTAGTACCATAGGTTGCATTATGACTGTTTACCATTCCCCATGAAAAGTCATTTGATCCATTGTTTACACTGATATCATAAGCATAGTCTCCCATAAGACCTTTCATTCCAATTGCAAAAGATTTGTCTGAAAGTTCAGGGCTAATTAACGGTAAGAATCCATCTGGATACCACGCACGAAGAGTACGATTATCTTGTGCTCTTCTGTAGTAACATCCACTTTCACCATCTCGTGTATTAAATCCACCAAATGTGTATAAAGTGCCCTTTTCCATAGGGAAACTACCATTCCACATTAAACTTACTTGTTCAAAACTACCAGCACCGATACGGTGATTTTCTCTGTCAAATGCAGCTTCTTCTGCATCCATACCAGCGAAGTACTGTCTTCTTGGATCAAGACCCGCACGGTTTGTACGACCACCGTCACGAATTTGACCACTTACATATAGATTTCCACCAAACACTTCCAGGCCGTTACCAGCGTGAATAATTAGGTTTCTTCCATCTGTTTTGTGTACAGTTTCATTTCCTGAACGTGCCCATCCGCGATCTGCAGAGTATGGCAAGTATCCAGTGCCTTCATGTTCATCATCAAGATCCCAACCATAAGTTGATGCATCTTGACCATCGATTAAGCCTTCACCAGCTGAATACCCTCTGTCAAAATAAGAATCATTTCGACCATAGGTAATGCTCATGTCTGCTCCACCTGTTTCTTTTAATATTAAATTAATAACACCTGCGACAGCATCAGAACCGTATTTCGCTGCAGCACCATCACGCAAGACTTCAATCTTAGCGATTGCACTTGCTGGGATAGCATTTAAGTCAACCTGAGTTGAACCACGACCAGTTGATCCATTTACGTGTACTAATGCACCTTGATGACGTCTTTTACCATTTACTAGTACTAGAGTCTGATTTGGTGACATACCACGTAAAGTAGCAGGTCTCATATGGTCAGAACCATCTGTAATATAGCCTTTAGGCGAATTATAAGATGGAATCAAGGCTTGTAATAGGTCATTAGTTTCAGTGAAACCAGATGCACGAATTTCAAGCTCAGTAATAATTTCTACAGGGACTGCTTGTTCATCTGCATTTCTTGCAAAACGAGATCCAAGAACTGAGACAGAATTACCAGAAACTGCACTAGATGCTAGTGAAAAGTTTGCGGTTGCAGAACCATCTACATTTACAGAAACACTTGCAGATTCATATCCAATGTATGAAGCGGTTATAGTATACGAACCACCTGATACACCGTCGACTGAATATGATCCGTCGGCTGCTGTTGCAGCACCAGATGATGTTCCTTCAACTGTTACATTTGCACCAAAAAGAGCATTACCTGCTCCGTCAGTCACGGTACCTGAGACTGAACCTTGTGCAAACATAAAGCTGGAAATCATAACTAGTGCTATCATATTATATAGCTTTCTCATTGTTTTTCTTCCTTTGTTTATGTACATATTAATAAAAATTTGGTATTCACCCCTACTCTATAGAGAGGAGAAATTACCCTTAGTTGACGTAACTTAATTGTAAGAGGATGTTAATGTCAATCTTTTAAAGAGGAGGGATTGCTATCTTCTACTGCGTAGTTTCATGAGAAGATTTAGAATTTCAATATAGAGCCAAATTAAGGTAATCATTAACCCAAATGCACCATACCACTCCATATATTTAGGAGCACCACTTTCTGCTCCCTTCTCTATAAAATCAAAATCTAATACTAAATTCATAGATGCAATTCCAATAACAAATAATGAGAATAAAATACCAGTAGTTCCATTTCCAAAGAGCGACCCCATGAAAGATACTCCGAAAAATGATAAGATCATATTTAGGACATAAACAATCAAAATGCCGAATGTTGCAGAAAATACACCCAATCTAAAATTGTCTGTTACCTCAATAAGTTTGCTTTTATATAGCAGTAATAGAGCTATTAAAATTCCAAATGTTAAAAAAATAGCTTGATTAGCGATACCAGGATATATATCATTTACCTTAGCAGATATACCACCAAGTACTACTCCTTCAGCAAGACAATAAAGCGGCACAGTATATGGTGCGGCTTTCTTATTAAAGATAGTGATCATTAGTAATATGAAAGTAAAAATAGTGATTGGCCAAAATAATCTTAAAGCTGTTTCAGGATTATTCCAGCTATAAATAGCCGACGTCATAAGGAGTAGTAGACCTAGCGCAGTTTTATTAACTGTTCCATCAATAGTCATCGCTTCGGATTGAGCAACGCGTCTCGTATTTCTAAAAGTATTATTATTCAATGCAGGATTAGCAGATCTCATATTATAATCTTCCTATTTATTGTCATGAATAAAAGCAGAGATTTTATCAATAGAGACACGTGTTTGTTTCATTGAGTCTCGTTCACGTATTGTTACAGACTCATCTTCTAGCGTTTGATGATCAAGTGTAATCCCAAATGGAGTTCCAGCCTCATCTTGTCGATAATATCGTTTTCCAATAGAGCCTTGTTCGTCATAGATACAAGGAAATTCTTTATTTAATATTTCAAATACAGACATTGCTTTTTCAGGCAAACCATCTTTTTTGACTAGGGGACAGATTACTGCTTTGATAGGAGCTAGATCATAAGGTAATCGTAATACCACTCTATTGTTATCTGTATCCTCAAAATAAGCTTCACATAATACCATTAAAAAGAGTCTATTTAGTCCAGTGGACGTTTCAATAATATATGGATGATATTTCTCCTGTGTTTTTGTATCAAAGTAAGTCATATTTTTTCCTGAAAGATTTTCATGTTGTTTAAGATCAAAGTCGGTTCTATTATGAATCCCTTCCACTTCACCCCAACCAAATGGAAAATTATATTCAATATCATATGCATCTTTTGCGTAATGAGCGAGGGCATCTTTGCTATGCTGATAAAATTTTAAATTTTTAGACTTAATACCTAAATGATTTAAATAAAAATCTAATCTTTTTTGTTTCCATAAATTCATATTGTCAACATCTTCTGATGGATGCACAAAATATTGCATTTCCATTTGTTCAAATTCTCTTGTTCTGAATATAAAGTTTCTTGCTATAATTTCATTACGAAATGCTTTTCCAATCTGTGCAATACCAAATGGCACTTTTAGTCTCATAGTATGTTGTACCAATAAATAATTAATAAAAATTCCCTGCGCAGTTTCTGGTCTAAGATATATATTTTTCCCTGTTTTTTCAGAAGGGCCTGAATCAGTTTTAAACATTAAATTGAATTGTACAGCAGGGGTCCATTTACCAATTGATCCAGAATAAGGATCAATGACTCCAGCTTGCTCTAAAACACCATCATACTTAGACCCATTAGATAATAAAGCATGGGCCATGTCATTATATATGTCATCACTTTTAGTGCTATCTATTTTTAGTTCACTACATATAGTATCAATTACTTTTGATTTTTGTTGCGACAAGAGATCGTCTATACGATATCTTTTTTTATTATCTTTATTGTCTGTCATAGGGTCATTGAAATTGGCGATATGCCCACTAGCTTCCCACACATCTGGATGCACCATAATTGCACTATCAAGTCCTACAATATTTTGATGAGATTGGGTCATTTCTTTCCACCATAACTCTGATATTGATTTTTTAAGCTCTACACCTAAAGGTCCATAATCATACGAAGCTTTAAGTCCGCCATAGATTTCAGAGTTAGGAAATACAAACCCTTTTCTTTTGCATAGTGAAATAATTTTATCTAAGTGTTGTTTCTTCATTTGAATAATTTAAGTATAGTAACTAAGAAAATAAATACTTGTACAATATTATTAATCCAAGTAATCCAAATAATAGTGGCCCAATAAAAATAAGAGCATCAAATCCTTTTTTTGGAGGATCTGCTAGTATATGTAAGCCATATTTTTCTACATAATAATCTTTAATTTCTTGATCATTCATTCCTTTAATAACCATTTTTTTAATTTCAGCACGCATTTCTACTGCTACATTGGCCTGAGATTGTTCTAAAGTGAGTCCGTCACATATTGGACACATTAATTGACGATTTAAAGAATATAAACGATCTTCTAATGATGATTGAAAGCTAAAAAGAAAAGTAAAAGTACATAAGGTTAAAAAAACTTTTTTTGTCATTTTTTTTCTGCTAATAATTTCATGGCTTCTTCCAGAGTAACATCTTCAATTGAATATCCTTTAAGGGATACATTCTTTTTACCGTCTGTTACATATGGACCAAATCTACCTCTTTTAATTGAAATATCCTTTTTTGTTTTTGGGTCTGCGCCTAAAATTGTTGGCTCAAATTTTAACTTTCTATCTTGAATAAGTTTGATAGCCTCTTCTAAGGTAATAGTTAGAGGGCTGTCCGTAGATTTCATACTTGCATTAATTTTACCACATTTTACATATGGCCCATAAGGACCAAACGTTGCTAGTATATCTTCTCCAGTATCAGGATGTGCCCCCAATGTTTTTGGTAAACTTAAAAGGTCTGAAGCCATAGTTTCTGTTATATCCTCAGAAGATGTACCTTTTGGAATAGAAGCTCTTTTTTTGCTTTCTTGCAATTCTACATATGGTCCATAGCGTCCAACTTTTAACAGAATATTTTCTCCATTATTAAACGTTCCAATAATATTATCTTCTTTTTGCATTGTACTAAGTTTGTCTATTGCTTCTTGATTTAAATCCCCTAAGAATAAATCTTGTGGTATTGTGATATTGCTACCATCTTTTTCTACATATGGACCAAACTTCCCAATACGAATGTTAGTTTTTTCTGATATATTTACAGTACATGCTTTTGCAATGTCTATTTCTTCTTGCAATAGTTTAGCTACGCCGACATAATCTTCTCTACCATGATAAAATTCTTCTAATACGCGTACATATGTACTTTCAGATCGAGATATAGCATCTAATTGTTGTTCCATACCGGCTGTAAATTTTTCATTAAATAGTGATAAATAATGATTTTCTAGCAATTGAGTAACAGCAATACCAACAAAAGTTGGAATAAGAGTTTTGCTTTGTTTAATTACATATTCTTTTTTTACAAGCTTATCTAGTATAGATGAGTAGGTAGACGGACGTCCAATACCTCTAGCCTCCATTTCTTTGACAAGCATAGCCTCCGAAAATCTTCTTGGAGGAGTAGTATTTTTTTCAAGAGCATCTATATTATTATGGATAATTTTAGAATCTTTTTCTATCGGAGGGAGTGCAACAACAACAGCTTTTTGGGTTCTTGAAAGTGCTTGTTCATAAGCAGCAGTATACCCTTTAAACGTTGTAATGTTTCCACTTGCTTTATAAACAGATTTTCCATTTATAATTTCAATATTTGTTCTAATATACTGTGCAGGTTTCATTTGAGATGCTAGCGTTCTATTGAGGATTAGTTCATATAATTTTGCTTCATCTGCCCCAATACTATTTAATACATGTATAGGTTCTTTGAAGGTAGTTCCTGCAGGCCTAATTGCTTCATGCGCTTCTTGCACATTTGCTACCTTGCTTTTATATATATTAGGAGAGTCAGGTAAAAAATCTTTACCGAATTTATCTAAAATAAATTTTTTCGAAGCTCCCACAGCTTCTGTAGAAAGATTTGTAGAGTCAGTTCGCATATAAGTAATAAAGCCTTGTTCGTATAATTTTTGTGCAACCACCATTGTTCTTTTTGGAGAATATCCAAATCTTCTAGAAGCATCTTGCTGAAGAGTACTTGTTGTAAACGGTGGGGCAGCAGAGCTAGAAGTAGGCTTTGATTCAATCTTGCTAATTTCCCAATTATTGTTCTCAGATTCGTTTTTAATGTCTTTTGCTTTTGCTTTATCTATTAAAAGTAGTTTATCATTTTTTAATCCACTGTCAAATTTCCCAAAGTCATCACTTTTTGCTATTTTTTGATTATCATATGAAACAAGTTTTGCTTTAAATGTAGCATCATGACCCTGTTCTTTTAAATCAGCTTCAATTGTATAAAATGTATTTTTTATAAATTTGTTACGCTCTTTTTCTCGATCTACTAATAATCTTAATGCTACTGATTGAACCCTTCCTGCCGATAAGCCAGTACTTTTTATAGATCTCAATGTTTTCCATAGTACGGGAGAAAATGTAAAACCTACAATACGATCAATGGCACGTCTTGCTCTTTGTGCATCTACTAGATTATAATTAATATCTCTACTATTGTTGATAGCATGCTGTACAGCCGTCTTAGTAATTTCAGTAAACTCCACTCTCTCAATATCTTCCTTAATCTCTTCTGCAATATCAGCTGCAATAGCTTCACCTTCTCGATCCGGGTCTGTTGCAATTAAGATTCTATCAGCTTTTTTAACTTCAGATTTTAGTTGGGTAATAAACTTTTTTCTATCAGGCATTGTTTGAATTTTCATAGCAAAATCATTTTCAATATCAATACCCATTTCTTTCTTTGGTAAGTCTTTAAAATGACCAACACTTGCTATTACAGAAGCATTATCGATATACTTTGCAATCGTCTTCGTTTTAGAAGGTGATTCAACAATGATTAATAGTTTTTCTTGATTAGACATCTTAGGCTGGCAACTTACATAGTTTGTTTAGTAATTGTCAAAAATTTATATTTATTAATAAATATAAATTATTGGGTTTTTAAAAAATTGAGTAATTGTTGAAAATCAGAAACAACAATTTTTTCATTAGATTTGATATTTTTTATAGTCATATTTTTATCAATTACTAACACAAATGATGCATTTCTTTTTATAGCATCTTTCATTTGATTTTTAACACTCTTTTTATTTGTGTCAAAAAATACTTTATAATCATTTTCTATTAAATGTTGCATTATAGAAAAGCATTTAGTGCTATTTTTTAACTCATTACAGCTGATATACACATCAACATTATTTTTTTGCATCTCATGGTTTGATTCAATAATCATACGCTCCATTCCAGCTGCAAACCCAATTGCTGGCGTTGATGGCCCACCCATTTGCTCTACTAAAAAGTCATATCTCCCACCACCACATAATGCATTTTGCGATTTATCACTTTTAGTCGTGATTTCAAATGTAGTGCCATTATAGTAATCCAGCCCACGTACTAGATGTGGACTTTCTTCATATTTAATATTCAATGCGTCTAAGTTAGAAAGCAGAATGTTGAAGTCTGTTTTTTCTGTACTAGTTAGTAACTCTTTAATAATCGGAGCATTTTTAATAATTAATTGGTCTTCCTTTTCTTTACTATCTAGAATGCGGATTGGATTAGAATGAAGTCTTTTTTGAGAGAGATTTGATAGTGCCTTAGTATTTTGTAAAAAATATTTTGTTAATAACTGTTCATATTTTGTTCTAGTATCTGGTGAGCCAATATTATTTATATGCAGAATAGTTTCACTAATACTTAATGCTTTTAGACAGGTTGAAGCCATCAGAATTACCTCTACATCTTGTTCTATACTAGCAGAGCCAAAAGCCTCTATTCCAAATTGATTAAATTGACGCTGCCTGCCTTTTTGAGGCTTTTCTCTTCTAAAAAAAGAATCAATATAATATAAGCGGCATAATGGGTTGCTTCGAAAGAATCCACTTTCAATATAAGCGCGCACTACCGGCGCAGTCATTTCAGGTTTCAATGCTATTTGTTGCTTAGACTGATCTTCCCATGCAAACATTTCTTTTGAAACATCAGTTTCATAGCCAACATTTTGTTGAAATAGGTGGATTGATTCCACTGAAGGAGTACGTATTTCTTCATAGCTAAATTGTTGACTTATGTTATGAAGAATATTCTCAACTTCTTTCCATAAAAGCGTATCAGGGGGAAGAATATCAAATGTACCTTTAATTTTTTGATATTTAGATTTCACAAAACAACATTAATAATTTTTTCAAGCAATAACACCTAAAAACTTGACCTAGTCTTATATAACCCAGTTTTTTGTTCTACTTTTAAATCTTTTAATATATCAGATTTTAAGTTCAGTCTAAAATAAAGCCCTTTTGCATAGCCTGTAGGGGTCCAATCCATAAATAGCTCCCAACAATCTATTTCTCGATAAAGGGTGATATTATGTCTTACTATATCTTTATCGCTAATACTAAAACGAGCATTATAGTTTAATTTCCAATTTTGAGTCACATTGACACTAGTATTAGTATTAACCCAAAAGTTTTCAATGGTATTTAAAGGATTAATTTTATTGACGGTATAGCTAAGTCCTATTCTGCTCTGCCAAGTATTGTTTGATAAGTCTGTTAAGAATTCTTTCGTTCGATCTGAGAATTCTTTTTCAGATCCTTCTTCTGGGTTATTTGTTTTGCTTCGCAATGTAAAATTCGTTGCTAATCTTATACCTGTTAATCTGGGTGAATTATCTAATTCATTGATTCTAGTTTGAGTTAAATCATCAAATTTGTATAAATCGTGTGTTAAGTTAGCATCTATAGAAACACCATTTTTCAAATTGCTTCTAATTGATGAACTAATATTAGATACTTTGAATTGTTCTGCATTAAAATTATATCCACTTGATATGCCCCATGAAAGAATATTAATCTTTTCTTCTTTATCGCCATCTTTAATTTTTGCTTGAAAAACATTTCCCAAAGATAGGCTTAATCTTTTAGTGCTCGTAGTAGGAGTAGATCCAATAATAGAACTATTAAAATAATCATAATATTCATCGTTGAATGATTGGAAATAGTTATCATTACTTAAATAGTCTGGAGAAAAGTTAAAGCGCATGCTTGGAGTCATCACATGTCTGACAGACTGAATTTTATTAAATCGTATTGGTAAGATACCATAAATTTTAGTAGATAATGATAGCCCTACATTGCCTGTTGTTCTGTTTTTAATATCCTCTTCATATCTGAAACTAACAGCATCTGTTTCATCGTACTCTGCCACTCTATATCGGTTGACAAAATCTGAATTCAATCTAATGCTTGGATTAATAGCGAGATATTTGAAGGCAGTAAAAGGAGCATTAATAGAGAAAGCATTTTTAAGCATTGCATCCAATTTATTTGAACTGTCAGGATTACCCGAATCATTTTGTTTCCATACATAAGATACATTGCCATCTGTATCTATAGCTTCTTCTGCTTCATAGAAATTTTTAGAATTATTTACTATGCGTGAATTATAATCCCATTGAATATTTCCTACCCATGAATCTTGAGAAATATTTTTGAATAATTTTCTTCTAGCAACTCTAAAATTTATAGAAGGTAATGTGCTAGTATCTTCCGTGATAGTAGCCGCTAAGCTAGAAGGAGCTTGGTAGAAAGAAGAGCTAATATCCACTTTACTTTTAGACATTAAATCTTGTTTATTAGAAGCATTTACACTGATAGATACATTAGACGTTTTCCATCTTTTAGTATAGGTAATATTTGATATTGCTTGCTGGTTAAGTCTTTTAATTGGGTCGATACTTGTCTCTCTATTGTATTCTCCATTGCTATAATAGCTAGCTGAACCTCGAAAAGTTTGATTATTCCTTAGGATTTGATTGTGATTCCAATTAAAAGAATAATCAGTTTTATTATTTTTACCAATTTGTGCAATATCACTTTCACCCGATCCTAAATGTTTTCGAATTTCAAAATTTAACATTCCATTAAAACGATAGCGATCTCGATATTGATTCTTTGATTTAAGTATCACTCCTTGCCTATCTGCAAAGATAAGAGAGTTTTCAGATCCTATATAGTCATTTGGAGCAAAATAATATCCTAATCCATCTAGGTAGTTTCCACGATTTTCAGATGCCCCAAAAGATGGCATAATCCATCCAGATCTTCTATCATTAGATGAGTGTGGAAAGATAGCAATTGGGATACCTATAATCGGAACGCCACCAATAAAAATACTTAATGGTTTAGCAATAACTTTGTCCCCGTAAATAATTTTTACCTGCTTGCTGCCAAGATAGAATTTAGATGGATCACATGAAGTAAATATACAGTCATCAATATAAAAAGTGCTATCTGTCACGCTCGTAATTTGACTTCCCATGTACACATTTTCTTGTACGCGACTTTCTCCCATGAGTACTTTACCTTTTCTAGATTTAATATTGTATACCATGGTATCACCAGTCATTGGCTCACGATTATTTTCTATAAGTATAGGTTTATTGATTTCTTCTTCATTAAATGGATTATCACTGAAAGCTTCTAGGATATTAGTACTCCAATCCACATTAATATGTGCAGCAGATAAATCCATATTATCATGGAAAATTTTTACTAGTCCATACATTTCAGAGATCTTGCTCTCTACTTCAAATTCTACTCTATCTGCAGCATAGTCAATTTCTTCTTGGACATTTTGATTAGAGGCATTTGGAGTGTATCGACCAATTGTACCTCCTTGAGCTATTAATTTTTTTGCAGATTCATTTTTAATATCTAAAATAATTTTATCTCCAGATACTTCATTGATACCATCGTAAAGAGAATCATTATAGAGGTGAATTAAGGTAGAAGCCATTCCTACCATTTCTATATTTTGAATTTCATCATTTTTAAGACTAGCAAAAATAATTTCACCTTTTAAGATATCTTCATTTTCTATTGCTTGTAGTTGATTATCAATTTTCTCATATCCAGAATTTTGTGAAAAAATTATGCCGTTTGATAGTACCTCTAATGAATGCAAAAATTCGTCTTTGAAATCTAATATCATTTTATCGCCATATATTTTATTGGTATTCTGTTCGTTGATTTCACAATTGTCGATCAAAGTCATTTGATTAGAAGCTTGGTCCAAAGTGGCATTGTCTGCACTAATTAGTCGAGAACCATTTTTGATTTTAATGTTACCATACATTGAGAAAAATTCAGTATCACTATTATATGAAAGAGAATCACAGTAAATCATTTGATTAGGCTGTTCAATAGAGACATTACCATATAAATTTGTTATTGGAGTTTGATTAGATTGAGTTGCAAAATTACCTTTTAAAATAGTATCTGTTTTCTGAAAAATAATATTTCCATCTAATTGTGTAATTGTTTCAGATTGAATAACAGAAGATGTGAGCGTATCAGCTTGTTTGAGTAATAGTTTATCCTGGCTAAACAGAAAAGAAGACAGCAAGAGTAAAACAAATCCTTTTTTAACCATATAATCTTTAACGAATCTTATTGATTTTTGTTTCATCTTTGTAAAGTAGAAATCTAATGTATAAATTGCTACAATGTTAGAGAATCTGTTAAATAGCATTTCTAGTAATCCAGCATACTTAGCTGTAACCATTGTTTTGATGGCAATGATTGCATTTAGCGTGGTAAAGCGTTTATTTAAATTGGTGACACTAGGGATTACATTACTCATTCTTTATTATGCCTATATTATGCTTACTGGCCAACCGTTACCAGATATAAATCTAGATAAAATTCAAGAAGAATTAGAAGAAGTAACAGGTCAGGCTAAAGAATTTAAAGATAAAGCAGGTGATACACTTGAGAAAGCAAATGATACGCTTGAAAAATTTAAGGACGAACAAAAATGAGTGAAGGAATTATTTATAATCCCTATACAGAAGAAATGTTTTCTGCTCAGAAGGATAAGGAGGACTATTATGTTTGAAAAAAATCTTTTAAATGGACAAACAATTGTCATTACCGGAGGCGGTACTGGTTTAGGAAAAAGTATGTCTAGGCGATTTGGAGAGCTTGGCGCAAACATTGTTATTAGCGGAAGAAGAGCAGAGGTATTAGAAGAAACTGCCCAGG
>Ga0209089_10001233_pt1 | contig 23404 bp, 23 predicted proteins | sample ArcticOcean_MG_C_FD_187431 | JGI IMG/M metagenome (GOLD analysis project Ga0209089, IMG submission 187431) | Marine microbial communities from western Arctic Ocean - ArcticOcean_MG_CB2_150 (SPAdes) (version 2) | ecosystem: Environmental > Aquatic > Marine > Oceanic | place: Arctic Ocean: Canada... | reverse complement strand
ATGCATTTCCTAAAAGTGTTATATAACCATTAGCAACAGAAACGGCCGGTGATGTTTTATATCCAACACCACCTGATGTAAGATCAAACGTATCAATTGCTCCAACATTAACAGAAGTCATATTGAAAGCACCATTGCAAACATGAACTGTATGCTCTACTCCACCATGAGCCAAGTTCATAGTAAAGGTGTTAGTTGTTACTGAAACGGCATTATTACCAACTCGAAAGGTAACACCATTATGCATATTATGTGCATCTATACCTGACGCCGCGGCGGGAGCTCCTGTTTTAGTCTGTTTAGAATCATATACTATGATATTGTCATCATTAACAAAATTCTGTATAGACAAAGTATCTATATCTGGATCGCGATAATAAGAACCAACAGAGTATAAAAATGCAGTAGTATTAGCACTAATAATTGTACCCCAATAAGTATTACTCGCATAATCGATATCAAAGGTCTCATTCGTCCCAATTATATGTTCATCCCTAACTATCAAAACGGTATTACTGGAAAATCCCGTAATAATATTAGTATTAGCATTTGCATAAGTGAGTTTACCACCGACAACGGCTAATTTTTCTTCTTCAGAAAGTCCTACTGAAATAGTAACAGTTTTTGCTGTTTGTAGAATAGTTTTACTGTCCGTATCTACACTTACTTTTTTCGCAATTCTGTCTCCAGCAAGTATATGTTTGGTGGCATCATATGCACTTGGTGCGATTATATCACCATTAGCTGAAGTTGCTGATGCAGAAAGTAATCTAATTGAGGCAGAAAATATTAAAGAAGAATTTCCAAACAAATGGGTATTAGCATTATGTCCACTAAATGTTGATTCATAATCTGCGGCATTTAATTTTATGATCCTAAAACTTTCAAACTCTGACTTTTGTAAAATGTCCGTGTTTTTTAGAACTTCACCCGTTTTAATAATTGTTTTAACTGTTCCGGCCGACCCAGTTCCTCCAGTTTCTTCATTAATAAAATCAAGTGTATCACCAATAGAATAACCGTCTCCAGAATCTATAACATTAATACCTTCAACAACACCATCTGAGGTCAATGTAACTCTTGCTCGTGCGCCTTCTCCTCCACCAGCAGAAATTGCAATTGCATCTCCTGGTATATAATTTGTTCCGCCAGCAGTTATTGTAACATTTTGTACAATGCCTGTTGTTGTTGCTGTTGCATATTTTCCACTTGTTGCATCAGTTTCCGATGTGATTGTTTCATTAATCACAAAGTCAGTTAATACTCCATTAACAAGGCCTTGAATAATATTTGATAATATCAATTCAGTAACTTCAGTAGAGCCAGCAAAATAGGTAATCTGTCTTTCAACTAGAGCGGTACATTTTGAAGTGCTTCCTGTAATTTTTCTACCAGTAAATAACGTGGCATTATTTGCGCTCGATGTTAAAACTTTAATTGATTTGTCTAGTACCCACTTTCCGTCAGACATTTTTAATAAATCTGTCTTTGGATAATAAAATTCAATTTCTTCTAATACTCCTGGAATGTGTCCCGTAGTTGTAGCAAATAATGCTCTAAACAACCAGAAAAAGGAAGCCTCGTTTCCTTTCGCTCTATAAACCTCCTTCATTTGTTTAAGAAGTTGTCTGCGGTCTGTTGTTGCAGTTTTTGGAATATTTACATAAAATTCTTTTTTCCAAGCTACATCAATAAGACCTTCATTTGCAAGATCAATATCTTGAGATGGCTCCAACTCTCTTACTGCGGCACCAGGAGCCCTTGATCGAAAAGATTCTATTGATCCTTTTGGGAACGTTCCATCGACTACACCATTTGATAAAGTTGCATACGCGCGAGTAGTATCACCTGTAACTTTTTCTCCATATTTAAAAGAGGCATCATTGGAAGGTTTTATAAAGGCAACGGTGTTTCCTTTAGTACCAGTAACAACGGCCGTTGCTCGACTAGTATTACCAGTAAGGGTTTCACCTATTGTAAATTGAACGTTGGCATCATTTCCAGTATCACGGTCTGATTCTAATTGGAGACCCCCTGTCAATGATACGTTTGGATAGTTCAGTCGACCATCATCTTGTAAAATATAGCTTGTACCATCTGATTCATCAACAATTTTATATTCATCAAATGTAAATGTATTGCCGAAATAAATTTGGTGGGATTCCATAAATTCATAGTATTTTTCTACGAATTTTTTGAATTTGGGGTGTCTGTCAGTTACGAATTCTGGTAACTGGGTTTCAATTAAAACCGATACATCTTTTTTATCTTTAACTACGGCCACGTTTATTATCCAGTTGTGAGGGTTGAACCATCAGTAGTTGATATAGAACCTTTAACATATGTACCTGTTCCCGCATCATCTAACATTGTAATATTAACATCATCTGATTCAATTAAGATAATTTGTTCACGGAGAGGCAAAATATCAGAAGAACCTGGTGTAATAAAAACCTCCATTGGTGCAGTATTTCCAGAAGTATCAGAACCAATAGAAATTGGTTGAAAACTTTTAAGTTCCAGTTTACCAGTAAGATAAGTTATTGTTCCTACATTATTATTAACAACAATTCGGGCTTCTCCTGATCGTCTATAAACTTGAACAACTCCATTCGCATCTTGTAATTTACATCCAGTCCATAATGTATTTACAGAATCATTATATGAGAATTCACTACTAGTAACGGCACCCCAAAACTCGTTTGCAGGATGATAAACCTGATTAGAAAATGGTAGGGTATAGGCTGCACTTGATCCTAATAATGGATAAAGATATCGTTTTATAACAATAGATGTTTGATTACTTTTAATAGAAACTTCGGCTTCATCAATTGTCTTAATTAAATTTGAATATCTAAACGATTTGTCAAAGGTTTTTAAATTAGTAGCTCCAAAATCTGTAACCGCTGTAGTTACTGTTGACTTAAGTACTGAAGAACTATTTGTAGTTAAGCCAGAATCATATTTAACAGTACTATTAATTTTCAAATACAAATAATCTGGATCTATAATTTCTGGAGTAATTCCAACAACATTTCTTTTTTTCAATATTGTATCTTTAATAAGCGTTTTAGCAGCATCTGTAAGAACTGATCCAGATGTTGGTTTAATTGCAACATAAACTTTTCCATAAACTGGAGGATCTGCATCTTCTCCTCCCCAAGCAACTACCGCATCCGCTCCACTATAATCTTTTTTAATCATAGTTACATAATCAAAAACTGTAACACATCGGTTCTGAGCTTCATAATTTTTTGGAGCATTAAATTTAATTTCTGCAACATCTGCGGCCTCTGCTCCACCAGACGCGGCTGATGTAGTTAAAACTTTTACATTAGAATATCCTCCAACTTCAGATACCACCGAAAAAGATTTGGCACCATTAGTTGAATTAGCGTCACATATTAAACTAGACAATATTATAATGTTTCCGTTCGACACAGCCTTTCCTAATACATTATCACCAAATTGAATTTCATATCTTCCGCCTTCAATTTCATCTAAAAAATAAATTGTTGAATTAGGGGTTACAGTAGTAATATCATTAGCTGCTGTATATACTGTTGAGTCAGTATCACTAGCAGACACTTGAACTGTTACTGCTAAAGTATCGGTATCCGTGTTAGCATTAGGAAGAACAAATTTTTGATCTATGTCTCCTGTATTAGCAGTATATCTAAATGTTGATGGTATTCCTTGTGTAAGTGTTACACCTGTAACGGTATAAACACCATTGGCATTAATGTTTACTGAATGTGAATTTTGAGTACACCAAATATATGTTACACCCTCTTTTTCACCTTGAAGTTGAGTATTTTTAGGAATGTTTATGAAAGATGGTGCGTCAGTTGGAGTAATAGTGAGAGTTACTGCAGCTTTTGAACCTTTTGTTGAACGAGGAAGATAACCAAGATGTTTAGCCCTTGCTACAACTGAATCTCTAAGAGTGGCAGAGTCTAAAAACATTTCATTAGCAACCATATTAGCATAAAATGCATTATAATGTGTATTGTACGCTAATACATCAAGAAGAACATCAAAAGAAGAACCCTTAAAATTATATCCTACAAAATCAGCCTGACTGGTCAAAAATCCTGTAAGGTTCTCTTTAATTTTTCCAAAATCTAATTCTGATATATTAAGTTTACCTTCTGCTGCCGCCATGTTCTAAGTCCTCTCCAAAAAAACCTCTAGGTTAGCTTCTTGTACATCGTTATCTGGCATATAAGTAATACTTACTAGATACGCGTTATCTTCTTCTTCTGCCTTTACAGTTATGTTTATCACTTCTGCCCTAGGTTCATATTTGTCTATTGTAGATTTAATTGCTTTTTCTAATCTAGAAGAAGTAAGTGCATTAAAATTTTCAAATAAAAGAATTTCAATACCACTATCTACGTTTGGTTGAAATAATCTTTCATTTATGTTAGTGCTTAATAAGTTTCTTATAGACCTACTAATTGCTGTTGATTTTTTGACAGTAGACAAATCTCCGTGGGATGGATGTACTGTAAAATCCATATCAAAGTCTACGTATTGTTTTCCGTATGTAGTAGCCATATCTTGCTCTTAATATTTAGTTAAATTAAAAAATAATATTTATTAATCGAGTTGGAGTATCGTTGCTAATAATTCACTTGCAAGGGGATCCGTACCTACAAATAATATTCCTGCCGCATATGCTAAGTCTGGAAGTCCTGTTGCACCAGAAATTGCTAGTTTGAGTCCGTCATTACCTCCACCTTCACTTCTAACGTTTAGTGCGTACACTCCAGCTGAAGGTAATGATATACTAAAAAATTCTAAAAATTCTTCAATAAGCTTTACCATATCTGCTAAAAACTTTTCAATATCTTTAATCATATCTATTATATCTTGAATAAAGGCGGCAGAATCTGAAATCATTCCTTTTAATTGTTTAACGAAGTTTTCCAACATTTGAAAAAAATCTCCCCACGCCGGAATAAGATGTTGTATCTGAATACCACTAAAATCTGGTGGAGTTGAATCTGGAAGTTCTGCTAATTTTTCCATAGAAACTTTTCCACACTTTGGATATATTCTTTTGATTGGGTGTAACTCTATAGTATTTTTACCTTTTGTAACATAATTAGGAAACAAGTCATCTCCGAATCCAGCGTCGCCTCTCTTTTCCTGCTCATAAACATCATCTCCTACAATAAATGGATTTAATCCATCAGCACCTCTAATTGGTTTTGCTGTTACCTCCATATCAATCCAACGCTCATTGGAATTTATATCAATAGTTGACATATACCTTATTTCTCTCAATCCTTTCTCTCCTAACTCAGTCATTCTCACTTCTTTTTGTGCAGTCATAGTTGTAGCAATTATAGAACTAGTATTAATAGATGATATTTCTGCTAGGCCTCCGTATTTTTCTCCCCCTATTATATCTCCTTCTGCAAATGTTCCATAATTAGTATCAACCTGTGTCAACTTTATTGTTATATCATTAGGAGTTAAAATTTCAGCAAAAGAATCAAACATTGATTTTGATACAGCTGAAAACTCAGGAATATCCGAAAACATTTTAGAAAATGCATTAAATGTATCTGTAAATACATCGAAAGATGGAGCGGCAATAATAATTGCAATTGCACTGCCCTCTGTTATAATATTAGGTTTCCCAAATTGAATAACGGCATTAATCTTGGTTCTTGCTATTCCATCATCCCTCAACCCTTCCTTATATAATTGTAAACCAAAGTCTTTGCTCTTATCCCATCCCGAAACAGGGGCTCCACCCCTATCATATACTATTGTACCTATTTTTTTAGGAGCAAAATCATTAGCTGCGTATCTAGGAACATCACCCTCATCTTCAAACGCTTTTGTAAATTCTTCTATCACTTGCACCGTTGAAAACTTAGGATATGGACTAATACTCGCAAGAGGGTCTATCCATGAATTTTTATATGGATTATACCCACCAGGAATTAATTTTCTAGGAACGGCTAAAGAGGGTTTAACATCCTCTGACTTTAATTGTGCTTCATTTGGAAAATCAGCATGATGAGTGCTCGCTCCAGGTAATTCATCATATTCTCCAGTCCAGTCTCCTGCAGAATCTTTAATTTTAAATTTCCAAAGTAATTCTCCTCCTTCATTTCTCAATTGCTCAAATCCATAAGTAAACGCCGGTTCAGGTGTTACATTTTTAATGAAATAAGGATCTATCATCAAATAATAAAACCCTGCTTCTTTTAGATTAGCAATTTCTTTGAGTACTTCATCTGCCAGAGCATCCAATGCAAGTAAAAGGGGATTAATGTTTTGTAGCTTAGCTAAAAGTTTGACTGCTTCCATTCCTAAATTCGCAAGAGTTAAAGTCTCTTTAACTGTATCTGCTAAGGCTGAAGCACTTTCAGCTAAAGCTGCTATATCTCCTGCTGCTGCAATTTGATATGGTTTCCACTCAGCCACTTTGTTCCTTTTTCCCTTGTTCTTCTCTTTTTAATTGTGCTTCTAATATATTTTCCCAGCCCTCTCTTTTTACTTTAAGAAGGTCTGTATACATTGATGCAAGTTTTTTAGTATTATCTAATAAACTTTTAATATCATTTCTTTTTATTTCGGCTTCTGCCCACTCGTTTTTTGGATGTGCCATTATGTGTACTCCTTATCATTTCCACTAAAAATTTCATATTTATTTCTGGCAGTCTTTACCATATCAACTAAATCAGTTAAACTTTCAATATCTTTTATAATTCCTCCCAATAAATCTACATCTTGTCCCAACATATGATTTACACTATTATAAAGTGATCTGCCGTATGGAACCAACGCGCCATCAACACCAGATGAAGGTATCGAAGTTATTCTACCAGTTGGAAAAGCACCGGCGGCCGCTCCGCCTCCTGTTTTTCCTGGTACTCCAATACGTGCATCAATTTCTATAACTCTCTTTGCTGCAGCTGCGACAACTCCTGTATTATTCGCTGTCCAATCACCCCTCTTAGCATCTGAATAAGAAATGGGGGCTCCTAAATTTGTTCCACCATTATCGTTACCCGCCCTAGTGCCGGCTGATATTTGGCCCGCTAATGTATTTCTTAGACCAGTTAGATAAGAATCAAATGCATCATGTGAAGTTTCCCATGCATTTCTTGAGGTGGAACCAACATCAGCAAGATAATCATCAAAATTTACATCAGTTATTCCGGTGGTGCCAGACGCAGCTGTTCCTGTAGTAATCGGATCTCTAAATGATTTTAGACCCTTTAAATCCTCTACCGTATTTGCTATAAATTTATTATTCGTATTCGCCGAAGTAATACCAGACCCTCCCTTATCATACATCAATCTCTGGGCAAAATTATATGAACATTGAGCATAAGATTTTGCTGTAGTTAAGGACGAGGTCCATGAATGACCATTTGCTGAGCCATTCCCATCTATATCCAATGTGGCTATTTTATCATTTTTAACAACATAATTCCCTGCTAATGTATAATAACTAGCATAAACAGTTGGGGTATTATGAGCATAGGGCGGATTATTATCCCATGAACCGCCTCCCATGCTATTGCCGTCTCCTGAATCCGGATCTAGATCATCTGTATTAGTATCTGCAGGGATATCTACATAGTTTGGGCTACTTCCTAATGCCGCGGTAATTGTACTAATTAGGGGGGACGCCTGCGTTGGAATCACAATCGATGTTGAATCATTTATTGCATCCTTACAATCGGCCAATCCAGTTTTAAGAATAGTAATAGGCGGTTCTGTAGCAGAAGGTAAGGATCCGAACGCGGCCACCGTTACTGTTCCACAACCATATCCTGAAGTTGCTGGTAATTCATAATAAAACTTCTCACAAGAATCAGTTATATATCTAAATTCTGGCAAGTCTCCATCTGCATCTGCTCTTTCAAAGTCAAACCTAATATATCTTCCTGACCAAATATCTTTATCTGTCAGTCCTCCAGCTTGTGTTCCTGTTATTCCTTTTAGAGCCACATCTCCTGGAACATATGCTTTATTGGTTCCCCCATTAGAAGGTTTAAAAGGATTCCTTTCTATATCTGGATAACTGGTTCCACCATATTCTTTTCCATCTGAAGTCCATGCTGCACTCGCTGCCTTTGTCAACTCATTGGTACTGGCACTCGCCGGATTAAAGAAACCAAGAAGCCCTATGAATTCAGAAGTACTTGCAACTAATGCATTATCGGCCCCTCTATCGGTCTCACTCGGTGTTGTTCCGTCATTATCATAATTTCCTGCTCCATCACCTACAGGCTCCCAATCATCATTTGTAACAAGACCTTCTGCTACTATTTCAATTTGACAAAATATATCATGAGCTTGATAACCAAATGGAACACTATCTATAGTAAGAGTAACCGTTCCATCTGCAATGGCTGTTTCACTAAGTCTAAGTTGACTTTTTGCAGGTTGTACTGCCGCAATTGTTATTGTACCAGATGGAATTCCTGTACCACTAATCTCATCACCATATTTAACTTTTGCTATATCTGTTTCCGATACACCTGTAATCTCTACAGTATTAATTGTGGTTGTACCGGTGATAGTGAATGTGTTCACAAAGTCAGTTTTTCTCTTTAAATAAAATTTGTTACCAAAGCCGGGACCTAATGGTGTATAATTGGCGCTATTACTTCCTGGTGTCAAAGCATCAGTTAATGTCAGAACAGTTATTTCATCAAAATCCCCTGAATTATTTGTCACTACACTAGTAAGATTAGCTGTTGCCCAATGATAATTCCATGTATTGGCTTCTAGTTCTCCTGACACATCTCCACCTCCCGGCACAGACGAAGTACCGGCCACCCATACAACCGCATTCCCAAAAACAATATCTCCTCCATCTGGTGTAGTATATGCAGATAAATTTCCAGAAACATCTTCTAGTTCTCCTGATACTCTTGATCTAACCAAATAATAATCATCAACATAAACACTAAACGTATTACTACCTTGGGTCTGTGTTCCAGCTGTAGTAGATAAAGTAATAGGATATGTTTCACCAATGTCAGTAGCCTTGATCCCCATAGTAGATGTGGTTGGTTCTGTAAGACCAAGTGCACCATTTACGGTTCCCTCACCCGTCACAGGCGGAAAATCAAATTTCTTAACAGTATTTTTTATAGCTCTTGCGCCGTAACATATAGCTCTTTGTAGTGCAAGGTTTTCACATATTACTGAAAGTGAATAATTTCCTGGTGTAAAATTCTGACATATTGCAGCAAGAAAAGTATCAGCAAATTCTCTAGATAATGTAATGTCAGAAAGAATTCCTGCACGTGCACCAACCATAGTAGCTGGTGTGCCTTCTAATTCTCCTACAAGTTCGTTTTTTTTCTTGTCTATATTTCCTGCCATAATTTTTCTCTATGATAAAGGTCCTGTAAATGGTACTGGTGGTGCACCTGGAATCAAACCACTCACTACCCATGTTTTTGTCCATGTATCTAATATGCCTGCCAACTCTTTTGCGAAAGCCATTGGTGCTGGTTGTGGCCCAGAAAATAATTGTATTAACTGTGGCATATGAGTAGGTGCTACAACGGGTGGTCCTATTTGTTGTCCAGACAGAAATGTTAATGCCATAGTACTTAATTGAGTTGCTATCTGAGAACCAATTGCTGCTCCTACAGGTAATTGTTGTGCAAATACTCCTCCTATTCCTACTCCCGCTGCAGCATCTACCACATTCGATGCAGGAAATCCACCTGCGTTCATTCCCATCATCAAATAATTTTTAAATGCCTTTGCAATATCTTTTCCTGGTTTCATTGGGTCTGGCGCATATGCTGCAAAATAACCTGCCAGTTCCATCATTAATGTTGCTTTAACTAGTGGCATTATTCTAAACTCCCACCAATTTTTAAAGATTTAAGTAATGGTAACTTAACAGCGGCCGGAGGCATTGGTGGTCCTGACGGTCCCGTTCCAGTTGGGTGTGTATGTTCTACCATAATATCTATAAATTCCTCAAGAATTTCTTTTAATGTGGCAATCAATCCCTTAACTTTTACTTTTCCTGAAGCACTTACTGTAACTTCTCCCAATAGTCCAAACATATTTGCTGCACCTGAAGATTCCAATGTAAGAGAAGCCATAACTCCGGAAAGACTTGCATCACCTGCAAGTCCCAATTTCATATCAGAAAGCAGACTATTAAATTTCACATCTCCCAATAAAGCGGAACCAGTAATTCCTCCTAGTCCTAAAGTAGAAGTTAATTCTATATCTCCGAGAGGCTTCAATGCTATAGACGCGCCTAAACCAGCAAGTCCTAAATTCATTTCAATTCCACCAGTAAGTAAATTATCTGTACATTCCATTCCGATCTTACCTAAAGTGGCAGTAGTTTTTTTAGCGTAACCCATAGTGAGTCCGGGCAATACTCCAAATATAGATTCGTTTATTGAATCTGTGGCATTAATTGAAAGGCCACCACCGGCTTGAAATCCTAAAGAGCCTTGAGCATTTAAACTAGTAGATCCTGTCTGGAGTTTGAATTTTCCACCTACTGTTTTCTTTTCATCTCCTGTTGTATTTTCGAAGGAAGATTTTTTTTCTATTAGTACTTCGTTGGCTATTAATGTAAGCGACTCCGCCGCCATCAATGTCATATTAGAAGATGAAAGATTAACCCATCCAGTTGGATTCCTAACATTGAATCTACCCTTTTTTATATCAACAGAATAATCACCATCAATTTTATCCGCCCTATTACCTAGAATATAATTTTCTTGTGAACCATCAACAGTTGTATAGTCATTTGCTTCAATATGTGTATATCTTGATCCTAAAATTATATTATAATAATTATTAACTATCTTATCTACCTTAATTCCTGTAGGATGTATCTCTGTAAATGTACCAGTTCGATGATACCAATGCATCCTTTCCCAATTAGGAGTATCATCCATTTCAATAATATGTCCACTCTCTGTTTGATGAACATGATTGTATGGATAGATTGCTTGCCAGGGAATCTTAGGTTCGGACCAACTCTTGCCACTAGCAATAGGGATATCTAGTTGTCCCGCTTTTCGGTTTTCCATTTTCTCAAATACAATACCAGAAAGTCTCGGATCACTCGTATCAGTATTTCCACGAATTCCTCTTGCCAATCTATTTGTAGTAGGCTCTTGTAAATAGTCTAAATTTCTAGTTGATGATATTTCTGTATTTGCTAAACCTGTATCAGGATATGTTGATCTAAGTGGTTGTTCTACAACCTTAACAGTAAATGGTGCACCCGCAGAGTTTGGGCCGGTTTGACCAATTAATGATCTTACTTCAGGAGCGTCTTTAAGAATAATATCTCCGTGATGGGTTTCACCTACTTTAACAGTTTGTGCATCTTCTGCGGGGTCTGGTCTGGCATTATGAATAATAGTAGCGGGTTCTCTAGGAACCATATCAGAAAGAGGATTATAAAATAAATCTCTTGATCCTTTCTCATCTGGAAATAATGTATGCCCAACTTTATCACCACCTTCTATTCTTGGATCAAGAAATCCCTGTCCGCCTGATACTGTTCCATCATTGTTTACACCTTTCGCATCTTTTTCTGGAATGCCACCAAGAGTTCCAAAAAACAAAGGTTCTTGTCCGGCTTCTCCATCTCTATAAAATCCGAGAACCCAAGTTCCTTCCACGGGACCTAATGGTGTAGATCCCACACCTGTTTGACTTGCAGAAGTAATCGGAGCAACAGGATATGCCCAAGGTAAAGAAACAGTTGGTTGGTCATTCTTATTTTCGGAATGCCATCCTAAAATTCTAACCTTACATCTTCCAAGATAAAGAGGATCATGACGGTCTTCAACAACTCCTTGCCACCAGATAAATCCTTCTTTTCCCATAAAATATGACATAATTTTTTACCCTGTTACTTGATTAGCAATAGCTGATGGATCTTGAACGACTTCACTTCCTCTACCTTCACCGACTGACTTTGATAAAGAATCTTTTATTGCCTCAAATTCTATTTCATATTTCTCGGCAGTCAAATGATGCCGCAATTTAGTAATCAAATAATAACCACTTAAATACGTATGATTTTCAGCTGCAGCTGATCCATCCCGATTATCTAAAAATTGTGTGGGTAACTTAAATTCAATCAAATCTCCTATTGTTCTGGTAGATAATCCAGGAGCTCTAATATTTAATTTAATATTATTAATTTGTTGGCTCTGTACTAATCGAGATTGCATCCATTGTTCTACCCTATTTGGAACAATATTTAAACTAGATTTTATACCTCCACTTACTGCTTCTGCTCCAAGGTCTTCTCCGAAAATAATATCATGTCCAAGATTTGTAGGATAAAAACACAAAAGTGCTTCCTCTTTTGTTGGCTGTTTCCTTAATGCATCTTGATTTGGAGTACATAATTTCCCTTTTTGTAAATGAGTAAATGTATCAGTAAAAGTTCTTGCATCTTTCGCGGCTTTAACAAATTCTTTTATTTCCATAACATCAGGACCGCCGGGTATTGCCGTAATAACTTCAGTTCCTTGTTCATCTACATCATACATATCAAATTGTAATCTATCATATGTCATTCTAACTAAATCATGTGTAAGTAAAGTATTGGTATACATTCCTTTTGAGAGATTTTCTATAACATCGAAATTAGAAGAAAATTGATATGAATCAACAGCTGTCATTTCTGCGGCAACATTCTTAAATTCATCTGAATCATCTCTTGTTCGTTTTGGTCTCACCACGTATACTTCTTTAACAGGCTCTTCTGGTGCGGTATATACTAATTCTGTAGTTCGTGGAGCTCCGGGTGCAGCCATTACCGCTCCTTCGTGTTGCGATCCACCATACCCTGTTCCTCCTCCAGACATGAGAGTTTCCATAGAAACGAAAAAGAATCCTTTTATAGTTTCATAAAAAACAAAACTAGATCCTACTGCATGTTTTCCTGCCGATACTGCTCTAGATGCTAAGAAATTAAAAGCTTTAAATGGAGTATAATTTGGTATAATTAAATTTGTAGGGTTTTTAGTAGGTTCAATAAAAATCTTTTTAGAAACACCGGCTCTACCTTTCTCAAAAAACTGTTTATAGAGTGACCGTACTACATCAGATACTGCTCGTGGTTCCAAAGAAACAGGATCTAAAGAACTTTTTTTAACTTTCTGTTTTAAATTTAAAATATATTCTTCAGAAATTAAAGACAACTTATAAGTAAGTGTTCCTTCATTAAGTTTAATAATGTCAGAAATCTTAGTCACTCTAAATTTAAGATTTATTATTCCTTCATTTTGACTTCCGGCAAAAGGTCCTGAGCCATTCTGTTCTCTTTGTCGTTTAATGCCTGCAGTTTTGATTTTTATATTAATAGTTTCTTCGCCAATAATAGGAACACTTTCCAGTAATCCTATACCATCTACTATCTGTATATTTCCAGTAAGACAATCCGCAAACATATCTTCATAAATATTAAAATCTGACCATGTAGCCTTTAAATTAATATAACCTTTTCTGTTGGGTGAAGTAAGAGTAAGTAGTTGAAGTTCATAATCTCCAGGAAAATAAGGTATAGCCCCTTCTACGGGAGCTTTTAAAAATTCAGATTTGACTCCATGAGTTGCTCCACCTGTAGGTACACCTTGAGTATTGTGCCTTCTTTGGTTATCCTCCATTATTAATATTTCTCCGCATGTTCTGATAGTACACTTGAAGCATATTTCTCACTAATTAACTTAATATTTCGTTTATCTTCATTTCTCTCTACTTCCCAATCATAATAATATACAAGCTTTCTTGATCCAACATCAAGAGTATTATATGTTGTTAAATCAACTTCAATTGTAGCCTTAAGAATAGGATCAGTTGTATTGGTTGCTTCTATTCGTTCTCTAATAGTTTGTTCATAATGGTGTACTGTACTTTTTGCGGTTACAAGGGAACCATATTTGTTTTTAATATACTTTCCAAATTCTCTAGAGTTTAACGGCCAATCAAAAATCGGATCTTGTATATCATTAATTAAAAAAATTAACCAGGTATATTTTATATCACCATATATTTTAAATGCAGTCACATCAGGCCGTTCTGCTTCTGGTATCGTATAAGGAAAATACGCAATAACAGAATCCGAAATCGCACTTTTTATTTTTGATCTAATCATAATATTAATAGCGGTTTTTGTTTTTGTAGGTTTCGCGCCAGTAATATCATAACCTATTTGAGGATAGTGTTGAAAAAATTCAGACATAGTTAATCTTTCTTTTGTTTTTAAAATCCTTTTTGAATTTTACCTCTGTGCATTACTTCTAGTTCCATAAACGAAAGTTTCATTGATATACTTACTGGATATTGTGTATTATCAAAAAATAGAGCTACACTTTCTGTAGTATAATCTAAATCACAGGCAGTTAATACTGATCTTCCTATATTAAACATAGGATTGAATGATGTTTTTGGCATTTCATGGCCATTAACTGTAAATGCAATTTCAAACTGATCAGGATACCCAAATAACATTGAAGGTGCAGTTGAACTATCTGCTCTAGAATGAGAAGGTAGCATAGCCCTTTTAAAGGCTTTCGCAATTTTTACACAAGTTCTAGATTCTCGTTCAGTTTGAGGTAACATTTGAAAAGTAAAATCATGTGTTCTCATATCAGACGGACCTTTATATGCGGCAGTTATATAAGGGTTCAGTACAGCGCCTTGTTGTTGTTCCATTATAGTTTTTGCTCCGGCTGCGCCTTTAAATCCACTCGCAAACTGGCCAGCCTCAATCGCCATAACAGTCGCTCCCTCACTACCAGCAGCTTTTATTGCGGAGGCTGCCATAGATTTTATAGTCTCCAGGGGATTGGCTTTGGTTCCCTGCATACCCATGACTTTTGATACGGCTTCTTTTCCTGCGGCTCCCATCATCCCTAAACCAACTGATTCATATTCCGATTTATATGATGTTTGTAAGGCATCACCGGGAATGTATAATGCTATATCAAGAGTGGGTTGATGTGATTTAAAATCAAAACCCGAAAAAGACACCCAATGCTTAACAGACTGACCAATGGTACTGGGATATTGAAGATACACCATTCTACTTGTATCGTTGCGCCTCGACATCTACTTTTCTCCGTATTATTAATTGGTATTATTAACTATCTATATATTTATATGGCATACAAAGGAAAGTTTCGCCCACAAAATTATAAAAAATATAAGGGTGATCATACTAAAATTATTTATCGATCTGGCTGGGAATTAACCTTCATGAAATACCTAGATCGGCAACCTGAAGTCTTGCGATGGTCAAGTGAAGAGATTATTATACCCTATCGTTCTCCTATTGACAATAGAATACATAGATATTATCCAGATTTTTGGGTTAAAACCATTCAAGGTGAATCTTTAATTGAAATCAAACCTAAAAAACAAACAAGACCCCCTAAACCGAACCCTAAACATAGAAGAAGATTCCTTAAAGAAGTAAAAACATGGGGAATCAATGAGGCTAAATGGAAGGCGGCTGAAGCACTATGTGAAGTCAAGGGATGGAAATGGCAAATAATAACAGAGGACACTCTTAACAATACTAAATAGTTATATTATGGCTACAGTAGAAGAATCTTATTTGGACAAATTAAAAGACGCAATAAAAACGGATCAAGTAGCTGCTAAAGCAAGAGCGGCGGGTAACTGGTTTCGCTCAATTGTCAATAGAACAAAGGGAAAGTTTTCTAGTGAAACACCACAGACAATACTTTCACGACAAGAAAGTGCTGTTGCAACGAGTGTACTTGGAAAAATGTATTTCTATTCTTATAATCCTAAGTGGAAAGACAAACTTCCTTGGTATGATACCTTTCCTTTAGTTTTTCCTATTGAGAAATATCCTGATGGATTTCTTGGACTTAATTTTCATTATTTAAGTCCAAAACATAGAGCTATATTAATGGATCAACTTAAGATGTTTGCAAATAATAAGAAATATGATGAAACAACTAAACTAAAATTGACATATAATATGTTAAAGGGTTTTACTAAGATTAAAAGAGCAAGACCGACAGTACACAGATATCTTAATAGTAAGGTTAATTCTAAGTTTGTTCTTGTCAATGCTGATGAATGGGAAGTAGCACTCTTTCTACCAGTAGAAAGATTTAGAAAAGCAAGTAAAAAGAAAGTATGGGCACATAGTGGAACAATGTTTTAAAATTTATAACGGAGTATTTTAATGGCAGCCGATTTTGAAATAGGACAGTTTATGTCCAAGGTAGAAAACTTAGGGGGTATAGCAAGAAAAAATAGATTTTCTGTTGAAATAACGCCGCCCCGAGGACTACTACAGGATGGTACTGCAGCAACAATAAACTTTCTTGCTAAAACGGTATCATTTCCAGGAAGGTCTATGGGAACCGCAAGCTATAGAAGTGGTGGTCAATTTGCATTATCAGTTCCTTACGAAACGGTATTTGAGCCTGTATCTCTTACTATGTTAAATACAAATAATCATGCGCCTAGAACATTCTGGACAAATTGGCTTGAATATATCCAGAACATGGAATCATATAATATGCGATATTATAAACAATTTATAGGATCAATAAAAATTTCACAATATAACGAAACCCATCTGACAGCTCAACATTCAGACTATGAAGTAATATTACATGAAGCATGGCCAAAAGGAATAGGAGCAATAGAAGTGGGTTGGGAAAGTGCTGAACTAGAAGAGTTTGAAATAGATATACAATATAGTTGGTGGACTAGTTCCACCCAAGAATACTCAGGTCTGGCACCTGCTTTGAAAACTGGCATCCAGTAAATTTTAAATAATTATTATATAGGAGAATATTATGGCTTTACCAAAGGTGATGACACCTACTTATGAATTGACAATTCCATCTTCTGGTGAAAAAGTTAGTTACAGACCTTTTCTTGTAAAAGAAGAAAAGATATTATTAATGGCAATTGAAGAGGGTACTCCCGCTTCAATGGTAAAAGCCATGAGAGATATTATTTCCGCCTGTACAGAAAACCATGTAAAGGTTAAAGATTTAGCCCCTTTTGATATTGAATATTTTTTCCTTCAACTTAGAGGAAGATCAATTGGTGATGTAATAAATCTTGATCTTAGAAAACCAGGTAATGTTGTATGTGAAGAGGAAGAAGGAGAAAACTGTAATCAAGTTTGTAATATAAATGTCAAAATTGATGACATAGTAGTAGATTCTTCAGAACAGACCGAAAGCAAAATTGAACTTACGGATACTATTGGGGTAAAAATGAATTATCCTCAACTTGAAACAGTATCAAAATATGCAGGCACTCTTGGTGTAAATATGAAGTCTGAGGATATATTTAAACTGATTAATGAATGCATTGAATATATTTGGGATGAAGATGAAATATTTAAAGCAAAAGATTCTACTAAAAAAGAACTAACTGAATTCATCGAATCTCTTAGCACAGACCAGTTTTCAAAAATTAGAGATTATTTTGAAGGAATGCCGAGACTAAAACATACTATAGAATGGAAATGTCCGAAATGTGATAAGAAGACATCTATGATACTTGAGGGGATTGACGCTTTTTTCGGATAGCGCTGAGTCACGATTCCCTGGCGAACTATTATCACACAAACTTCGCCATGATTCAGCATCATGATTGGAGTCTAACAGAATTAGATAATATGATGCCTTTTGAGAGAGCAATATATGTAATGTTACTACAGGAATGGATTAAAGAAGAAAACGAAAGAGTTGAAGAACAAAACCGCAAAATGAAGGGATAAAAAATGGCAGAACTCGGAGAGGTCACTAAAAAAAATCTAGAAGAAAGTAAAGGACAGACTGCGGCTATAGATTCATTAGTAACAACTACCGAATCGGTTCAGTTTGAATCTGAAAATCAGACTACATCTCTAGATTCATTGGTGCCAACCACAGAAGTAGTTCAAGAGAATACAACAAAGACTTCATCGACATTAAGTAGAATATTTGGTTTACAAGATGATGAAATTTCGCGTCAAAAAGAAAGAGATAGAGAAGCTGATAGAAAAAGTCGTCTAGACAAAGATGGTGACAAAGATGGTGGTGGTGGAGGAGACGGAGCCGGTAAAGGTGGCAAGTTTGGTAAAATGTTAAAGGGTCTTTTTTCAATCTTCACGGGATTGTTTAAGGGAATAGGTAAATTTGCATTATTACTTCTAAAGCCTCTTGTTTGGCTCGCTAAACTACCCCTAATGCTTACTTCAGTTATGGCATTATGGGCAGGTTTAGCTGCAGTTGTTGGATTCTTTGCTGCTGTTACAATTGCTTCAATGACTATGAGCCAAGAAGATTTTGACAAACTAAAAATGAACATTGCAAATGGAGTAGCAGGCGCAATATCAAAAGTAGTTGAAGGGGCAATGAATGTATGGAATTCATTCGTTCCTGAATCATGGAAAATAGATGAAGAAAGTAAAAAAGCATTTACGGAAGGTACATTTACTGCAGTAAGTGAAACGATAGTAGCAGTCATAGAATTTGTAGAAAAACTATCTAAATCTTTTGATGAAGGATTTTCAAGTCAAATTGAAGGGTTTAGTAAATCTTGGAATACATTTAAAGCAGTATTTGATAAAATTGTAAAAGCCTTTTCAGGTTCAGGTATAGCAGATGAGACTGGTAAAGCTGTTACAGGTGGACTAATGGCTGCTGCGGAAGTTGTAGGAGCAGCAATTTTAAAAATTAGTTCGTTTTTCTTAGACCTTGCATCAGCTCTTGGTTCAGAAGCATTGGGTGAGGAAGCAAAAACTGATAATGCATTCATCAATACTGCTGCCAAAATAATAGTTTCAATTATAAAATTTATTAAAGATATTGCAGTAAGTTTTGGAGAAGGTTTCGCTACAAAATTTGATGGTATAGCCAAAAGTTTCGGAACTCTCAAAACAAAAGTAGGCCTCGTCTTTGATAAGGTGGGGAAAATGATCAAAGATATAGGAGAAAAAGGAACAGGTGAAAACAGAACCACAATAATGGGAGTTTTCACCATGTTGGGAAGTGCTCTCGGTTCTATAATTGAAGGTGTATTGGGCATTTTTAATTTTATAGCTGACTTTATTCTTGATCCAACTGTTCAACTTGCAAAAATTCAAGTTGGTATTGAAGACGCATTTCAAAGTTTTGGCCGGAGCATTGCTGATTTTATAACTGGTATATTCAATAAAGAAGCTATATTGAAAATGTTGCAGGGTGTATTAGGAAAAGATAACCTGATGTTCAAAGGAATTACATCCGTATTTGGTACTGTAGAAGATGCCGCCGCCGGAAGACGAAAAGAAATGGAAGGCGATAAAGAAGGGATGGAAAGGAAAAATGCAATACTAACCAGAAGTACCAAAGAAACGGAAAAACAACTCAAAGCAGAACTCGCCCTCGGTGACAAACGAGATGATGAGAGGGTTACATCTCTTCAGACATCTCTGTTACGTGAACAGGCTGACATAAGACGTAATGAAACGGGAATAGAAAGAATTAACGATAATATAAGAGCATCAGAAGAAATTATAGTTCAAGAAAAAGTCGATGAAAAAATGGGAGAAGAGGCTCGCAAACAAGAAAGAGCTAATCAGAAATTAAGGGTCCAAATAAGTGGGATAGAAAGAAGAGAGAAGCGGCTTGATTCGAGTGGCATCACGGCAGATGTTTCTGGTGCTAATGAGACAATTACCGCAAAAGGTTGGGAAAGTATGTTAGCAGCTGTTCAAAAAACTATGGGTCCAGATGTTACAGCTAAACAATTAGCAAGCGGTGATGTTCAATTAAGTGAGGATGCAATAGCTGAAATATTAAGGAATAATTCCGATTTTTCTAGATCCAATTTGAACAACATAGAAGATCAGTCGATCATGTTCAAGACAGGGCTTGCTCTGCAGAAGGAAATGACTGGTAATCAACTCAAGCTTGAAGAAAAGAAAGCAAAACTAGCTGAAACCGATACAGTATTAGCAGAGAAAAGAAAAACTCTTGAAACAACAGTACGATCACAAGTGAGTACACTTGAAGAAGTTTTGGATACTGAGGGACAAAGTTTGGATCCAAAACAATATGTAAAGAAAAAGGAAGAAGGTGGATTTATCGGAATGTCACCATTCGCTACAGGGACTATTGGTAAAACAATGGGACTAGAATCTGGTGGGTTATTTACTTTGTCTCAAGGAGAATTCGTTTTAGATAATCAAGCGGCACAAATATTCTTACAAGCAGCTATGATATTAAAAGGACAAGATTTAACTGGCACAACTCTTATGGATTTACAGAGAGAAAGTTCTGCTGCACAACAAACAGGAGGCGGAATGGTAAATATTGTTAATAATTCACCACAACAAATAAATCAAAATCAACAAATGATACTCCCACCTCCACCAATTTCACCATTCAACTCTGATAGTCCCAGTACACTCAATTAATGTTTATAATGTCCATCTGACAAATAGTAAATAAGGGCGTCAATCAAATCAGGATCACCCCAACTTGATGCCGCCCATAATACTAACAAGACCATAAATAAAAACCCAACATACGTATTAGTATTGTCACTATTCATTAGTCTTACTCAGCCAATTTTGCAAAGTATGAATATTCATCTGAATTAGTTTCAGACTCTGCTGTAGTAGATGGTACGTGTGCAACAGCTGTAGCAGGAGGCACATGTGGAGTAGTCATAGGTTTGCCTCCATCAAAAGGAGCATCCGTAGGAGTAGATGTGGTTAACCCAAGTACTCTATCCAATTTCTCTTTCAACTCTGCATAAGTCTTGAAGTTTTTTGGATCAGTAAAGGCTTCTAATGAATGTTCTGTTTTCCAAATTTCTTCCATCTTAGACTCATCCTCATCAAGAGGAGAAGCAGTCTCAAACTCTGACTTATCGTAATTCGAAAAACCATCAATCTTACGAATCTTTATTTTGAAATTCGCACCTTCCCATAAATCAAAAGGGTTGACTGGAGTTTCATCTTCGAATTGAGGATTCATCTTATCATTGAGTTTGTCCCAGATTTTCTTCCCATACTTGTACAGGCGAACTTGATTTTCGTTCTGAGGATTTGATGGGTCTTTTAGAATGTAAACATTAGAGACATAGGTGAGCCTACGTTTCTGTTTACGGGCAACTTCTTTGTTTGCCTCAATACCAGAATTCCAAAGTTGTGAGTTGTGTTCACTTACTGGATCTTTTTGACCAAGAGTAGTCAAAGAGTTTTCAATGTACCAGCCACCTGGTCCCTGAAATCCGTGATTCCATGAACGTGACCAAGGCAGGTCTTCTTCTTCAGGAGGAGGCAGAAAACGAACTACTGCCATACCGTTACCTGACTTGTCCAATTCTGGACGCCAGAAACGATCATCATCACCTTGACCTCGTGCTGGAGCATTGAGTTTTGCGGTTTCTTTTAGGAGGGATTGGAGTTTATCTCCACGTTTTTTCTTCATATCTGCGAACGACATATGTTTCCTTTCGTATATTTCGTATTGCGTTGTATTGATTGTATTGCGATTTATTCACTTAATCATCATGTAACTATATTATATCATACTTTTTTTATTTGTCAACCCCTAAAGGTCTTCACCAATTTCTCTCCTTTCATATTGGTAGTTTAGCGGTTCTTGGAATAAGATGAAGGTCTTCTGCCTCATCCTGTACATTCTGTTTCAATTTTCCACCGACCATTTTACCAGCCGTTTCTGGTTCTAATTTATTTTCTTCACAGTAATGCATAATTGCATCTATATAAGTCATCTTGGTTTTTTGAACCAACTGCTCAATATTTCCCATGAATATCATGGAGTTGTTCATTTTAACTGCCATTGTTTAATGTTTCTGATTCTTTATGTTCTGGATCATCTTTATCTTTGAACCAATAATCTGTACTTTTCGCTAGGACCGCTACGTAGGCCCCAATCAAAATATTTACCAGGTCCCGAGAGTCGGCTTTTAATTCTGTAAAGAACAATAACCAAATTAAAAAAATGAATGTTCCTAAGATAGTTACAGACAATGCAAATCTTGCCATAAAATTCATTTTTTTACGGGATTCTATAGACTTATTTCCTGTAACTTTTATTTGTTTTGCTTCTTCATCTATATCCATTATTTTTCTCCTTCATATTTAACACCTTGTTGTTCTAAAAGCACTTGTCTATTTTTCATGTGCTCCTCTTCAATTTCTTCTTTACTTCCACCAAAATATCCTACTGCGTAACCACTTTCACACATCCATTTGTTTATGTTTGTCCATCCAGCAAAATCGTGTCCGTCTTCTGTACAATTTATCCAAAGTTCTCCTAGTACTCTACCGAACTTACCTCTGCTATCCGATTCTGGACATCGACATTGAATTTCAATATCATCTCTGTCTGACATGACTGCCCAATGTACCCAGGACTTGAGGGCCGTTGATGCTAGTTTTCCATAAAACTTTTCTTCCAAATCTCGCGTTCGTGATTCTGGTGTGTCGATTCCTAGTAAGCGAATTCTATTACATATCCGTACATCGAAACCTAAATCAAAAACTGCATCAATAGTATCTCCATCTACAACTTTTTCTACAGCGGTTATCTTGTAAATAAATTCACAAGGTTCTTCGTTAATATATTCGGCCACGGTTATCCTCCCAGTTTAAATTCCATTTATTGTCTATAAGTGCCACTTTAACTCTACCCAAATATTCTGCTGCAGGATAAAGATATGTATATCCTTTTCCACCATAAGCAGGGTTAATCTCATGAGGTTCACCCTTTTCGATTCTTCCAGCCAAGTCTACCAAATCATGAGTCTCTATATGTTTTTCAAATAATATTCTTTCTTCTGGAATTAATTCATATCTAGCTACTTCTGTTTTGTACCCACCTTTAAAATCTGACATTTTTCCTTTTGAGGGGAGGTAATACCTCCCCAATTTTATTTTTATTGCTTCTCTACAAACTCATAGAGTTCCGCCGCCTTCTTCTTAATATCCTCAATGGTATAAGGGTCTGGCTGAAGGTCTGTAAATGCCTTCATATCTGCTGTACCCCGCTCTTTTGCAAATTCCCATGCATCAATAGCGTAGTTCAGTTGTCTTTCTTGTTTGTCTTGGAGATAGCCTGTTGCCATTTCCAAAAGTCTAAATCGTAATTCATATGGATTAGACATATTGTACCTTTCTTTGTGTGTGTTATGTGTGTGTAGTGGGGAGTTCTTCTGTTCCCAAGCGACTCCCCGGAGGACTACCCTCTAACTCGGCTATAGACTACGCAGCGAGTGCGTAAGAATATGCGGTATAATCGTCATTGTTTGCGATTAAGTTATTTGATTGTAGGTAATCACCCTATCTGTTCTCTCTGATACCTTCATTAGCAATCGAAATCCATGTCAGCCCCATCAACGAATTACA
>Ga0209089_10001232_pt1 | contig 23420 bp, 15 predicted proteins | sample ArcticOcean_MG_C_FD_187431 | JGI IMG/M metagenome (GOLD analysis project Ga0209089, IMG submission 187431) | Marine microbial communities from western Arctic Ocean - ArcticOcean_MG_CB2_150 (SPAdes) (version 2) | ecosystem: Environmental > Aquatic > Marine > Oceanic | place: Arctic Ocean: Canada... | reverse complement strand
AAAGTTATCGTATCGTAGATCGACAAATTGCTTGGAGAGAAGTGCCAGTTCGTCGAACAATGCCGACTTGGCCGCAGATTCGTCCGGCAACAATCCGCAGTACACCTGGATCGCCGACAGTTCCTGGAACTCCCAGAGATCTCGAATCTGCACCTTCTCCGCCAGGTTTTGTGCCAGAGTTCGCTTCCTCTCGGAGTCTTTCTCGGCAATCACCTTGGCCTGGATCGAATCCACATCCGAGTTCTGGATGCGAATATTATCCTTCAGAATCCGTCGGACCTCGTCCTCCCAGAGACGATCGCGTTTCTCGATGAAACTCTGTCGATCCGCAGGGCTGGTGGCGAACACCGCCTCGGTATTGGCATCACTGAGGCGCATCATGGCAGCCAGTACGGCTTCCAACTTGGCCCCCTTCGATCGCATATGATTGGGATACTTCTTGGCCAACGATCGAATGGCAGTTTCGTAGCCATCGATATCGCCCTCGACTCGAGTCGCATCGGCGAGGAAGTAATCGAGGCTCGCTCGAGCAGAGGAATTGGCTGTTTTCTTGCGAGAATCGATCCAGATCCGCGCCAGATCAGGGCTGTTGTAGGAGAGGAGTAATTCGCGAAGCAGCAATTGCTCTTCAGAGGTGAGGTCACCACGCCCGAGACTCTGTGCACCGACCAAGGACGTCGCCAGTAGCGACATTCCGATCGAAACACAAAGCAGTGCAATGCCTCGAAGGCGGCAATGCCCTGTTCGGTTACATGATTCCTTCAACTCCACTCCCGCCTCCCCGTCGCGGGCATCAACATCTCTGTCGTGCAATTTGTCACTCAGTTGGCTCAGTTAAACTTATTGGTCTCTTCATCACGGATCACCGTGATTTTCGAACTGATGAGTACGAACAGGTTGGATTGCATCCGCGCCTGACCCTTTCGACCCAACAGGAAATCGAGGAAGGGCAATCTCGAAATACTCGGGATCCCGACCTGTGCATCCTGCGTCACGGTTCGTTTGAGGCCACCGACCAGCACGGTTCCACCGTCCGGAATCGTCACGGTGGTCTTGATATTGGTGACCGACAACACCGGGAACTCGACCCTCAAATTGGTCAGCCCCAGGGTCAACACCTTGAAACGAGATGGCAGTTGCACCGCTAGCGTCGGCTCGATCTCCAGGATGACGTACTTCCGGTCATGACTGACGGTCGGACGAACCTGCAGGATGGAACCCGCATTGAGGATTTCGATGACGGGATTGATCACCGGAACCACTCCGGTCTGATTCACTTCTGCGTCCGCGATGTAGGCACTCTGATCCACCACAAGAGAGTGGGAGATCTGGGTATTGAACGCAGTTACCCGTGGTGCATTCAGCCGCCTGAACTGCTGCGACTTCTGATTCGCCTCGAGGATGGCCTCGAGTGCGTAGGAATCGAGTACGTTGTACTGCAGGGCAAATCCACCACGGTTACTGATCTCGAAGGGCGAGACGGAAGAACCCAGTGGTAGCGAAAATGCGTTGTAAGCTGCGGCTCGCACATCGATCTCACCCTGAGCGTCGACGATTTCGAAACCGGAAGCGATTTGCGCACCCGCACCATCGGTGTCACTGATCGGGTTCGGCAAGTTGGAGTTGAAGGGGTTTCCGTAATCGACCCCAATCGATTCCAGGAAGTTGTCCTGGAGGTCGATGAAACGGGCTTCCACGGTCACCATCACTCCGGTGGATTTACGCAACGCGTCCAGCAGTTGGATCAATTTGCGATGATTTTCCAGCGTTGTACGAGCAACCAGTTTTCCATTCTGATACTTGACGCTCTCCCCGTCCGGTTCACCCTCGTCGCCGAACAGTGCGGTGATCACCAGTTCGACCAGCAAGTCGCTGTCGAGGGTAGTTTCCTGGGTGTCTTCATCTCCTCCGAGATCAAACAGCCCCCCGCCGCCTCCAGCATCTCCATCCTGGCTCGACTGAAGTGCCAGTTTTGGTGCTCTGAAATCGGGGTGGTCCTTGGTGATGTCGGAGACCTCATAGAATTCAAGGAACAGATCATTTCGCACCGAATCGGATGGACCGATGAGAACTGCCCCTGAACGGATGACGTACGAGAAAGGTGGATCGTTCTGTGAAAGAACCAGCCTGAGAACGTTCTCAAGAGGAAGGTCCGTGACCTCTGCTAGGCGGACGATTCCGTCGCCACCTTCAATCGCATCGCGCGCTTCCTTGGTCAAGACGAAGTTAATTCCAGAGAGGTCAGAAAGGAATTCCATCACCTGGTCAAACGGCTCATCCGGGAACTCGACGCTGGCGACCCGGACTCGCAACTTGCTCCGGATGCTCTTCTCCTGTGGGCTCTCGGATGCTTGTAGTCTCGTTTCCAGTGACTGCTCCCGGCGCAGGATCCGGCTCCAGTCTTCCCGTGACGGGAAGTTGAAGATCTCGGTGTAAGGGATCTCGGACTCGAGTTGAGAGATAAAGGTTCGGTCCCATTCCAGCGATGTTTGCATTCCCGTATCGAGGACCTCGTACATGTGGCGTAAGTCCGCAGCTTCCCTGCGCAACGCTCGGACATCTTGACGAGTAGGATCGAGATTCAGAACGGTATCGCAAAGGTCGATCACCCTTTCGTAAGCTCGTTCCGAAAAGAGTCGTCGAGCTTGACGCAGGACTTCTTCGATCCGATTCTGGATGAACGACACGGAACGAGCCATCTCTGACTCCGCCTGGGAAAGGATCCGTATTTCTTGTTCGCGTCGAGCCGAAGCGACAGATTGCTGACGCAGTTGCGTGGCTTCCTGCTTCGATTGCTTGGCTCGATTTTGCAGATCACTGAGATCGAAATCGAAGGGGAACCAGCGGATCCGCTCCAGTACCTGATCAAAGATATTGATCGCCTTATCAAAGTTGTCATCGTCCATCGCTCGACGACCGTTGAGATAAAGGCGGTCGAGTTCGAAGACATCCTGCTGAAGGCGGACATTCTTCTCCTCCACCAACCGGCGGCGCAGATCCTGGATATCACCGCTACGATCCCCAAGGATCAGCAGCACTGTTTCCAGTTTTTGACGCGCATCTGCATTGCCCGGATCGAGGCGCACTGCTTCTTGCAACTTCTCCTCAGCCTCGACATACCGGAGTTCGTTCATCAACTTCTGAGCCGCCTCACTGGCGGACTGAGAAGCCTTCACGCGCTCCTGGCCTTCGAGGGAGACATCGCGGATCAGATCATCCACATCGCCAGCCTGGAAGGCACCGACGGGACTCGCCGTTGCGCAAACGAGCAGCAAAAGGTACGCGAAGAGCAGCACACTGATTCGCGCAAAGGATGCTCGTAAGATATTCGTCATCGATCTCTCCTTGCTTCACACGGTCAATTTTCGGTCCCCGGATCAAAGGAATCCCACAGGGGAATTCCGGTTTCGCCGAGGTGCATCCAGAGATCGGCGGTTCCGATCCCGTAATTTCTCTCTGATCTCTTTCTGATCAGGGTCTCCGAAGAGCAATCTTCAGATCTCCTGTCAGCAACCCGAGATCGCATCCGACGATCTCGGTCAAAGTCAAAGTCGCTCACAGTCAAAGTCGCTATCGCTACGAAACTCAAAACACTCAACTCTTTCACCGAACATGCCGCGGTGCGTATCCATGATCGGTTCTGTGATCAATCGTCACCACCGCCGAAGAGGCCGCCACCACCACTGGGTCGTGGCCGTGCGGGCTTGACCGGCAGAGGATCGCCAGAATCTTCCTCGATATCATCTGCTGAGGTCTCGTCTCCCACCGGTTCTTCCGCCGGATCCGCATCGGTATTGACCCAGTCACTGGGATCGAGCGGCTGCGGGTCACCATTGTTCTTGAGGTACATCCGCTTCCCCGCAGAATCCTTGAGAACGACGGTACGACCATCTGCAGTGTCCTGAATACGCTCGAGGCGATATCCGGTGCCAAATAGTTCTGCACCGGGCGTACCCTGCGGACTCTCGGTGATGATTTTGGTGTTACGCTTGGTTCCCCCAGAGGCCCAGTCCCATACGGTATTTTGAACCGTCACACGTCCAGGGACAAAGTTTCCTCCACCATCCAATTTCCCGATCTGAGCACCACTGACGCGCCAGATCGAATTGGCAGGATAAAGGACCGCTGCGCTGGGCCCCGAAGTGACCCTGTCGGTTCCACTGGCGAAAGAAACAGAACTGGTCGAGCGAGCTCGCATGGTGACGCGATAGCTGTAGGACTTGCCCGTCTCCAATCCCGAGTCAAACTCCACAACAAATTCTGCGCCGGTCTGGACCGAGGAAAAGGTCGAAACCTTGGCCCACTCCGATCCCCCTTCGCTCATCTCCAGATTGCAAGAAACCACGTCGGCTCGCTCGAAGATGCCATGACGTCCGCTGACTCTGTGCAAGGTGGATTTACTGCTTCCATCACGTACCACTTCCACCTTGGCAATCCAGCCTGGAGCCAGTTCTGGTGGAAGGATCACGGCAGTTCGGAACAGTTCCAATCGAGCAGGACGGCGATAGAAGACCCACTCCGGAATCTTCGTTTCTCCCTGGAAGGAAAACGCCTTCTTGACCTCATTTTCGACTTCAGGAGCAGCCTGGTTACCGACTGATTGTCTCGCCTGGGTCAACTGGATCTTTCCTGTGGCATCGGTGATCGCATCGGAGATTTCGTCTCCCTGATCTCCAATAAATGCCGAAGAAGCGAATCCACCCAGCAGTAGAACAACCGCCGCACCGATGGCAATCTTGTCGATGTTTTGCACTTATTGCCTCGTTCCTACTGACTGCCCGCGGCAACAACGCCGGCGGGCACATTCATTTCAAGGAGTACCCAGACGACAGGTTCAGAAGCGATCCCATCGGCTCCTTCTTCCACTTCCTCCACCACCTCGTAGATCAGTCCCTCTCTGGTCTTCGCCAGAGAAAACTGATGGATCTCGAAGTCGACATATGTATGCCGCAGCAATCCGTCGATCAAACCACCGACGCTTGCCGGCGGTAACTTGGCCAGAAAAGAGATCGGAATCCCGCCCACGCTCTTTTCCTTGGAACTGGACTTTTTCCGTTGCTGATTGATCTTCAATCCATCCTCAGCGATGGACGCGCCCCGGATGGCGATGATTCGATCGACCAGGTCCTTCTGGATCCGCCAAACTCGTTCGTAACTCTGCAGTTGGTCGGGGTCGGCGAGATTATCCTGGATCTTGAACGGGAAATCCTTGGTCTCCCCCGCATATCCAGTGTGATGGATATATCGACTCACCAGCAAACCGAAATTGTCACGGTATCGAGTGGACCAGGAACTCAAATCTCCGACGGCACCCTCGGTGAAGAGGTTCGCTCGATTGATGTGAAACTGCTCCGCCTTGGCGATTTGCTTGTCCCAGTTGAGAAGGAAATCTTTCTTTGCTTCTACCAGTTCCGTGGTGGGGAGTTCGGCTGCGCTCATCTTTGCGTACTTCTCGATCTCCTTCTTGGAACTCTTCAATTTCTTGGTCACAGACTCGTACTCAGTCATCTTCGGCATCACGAACATGGCGAAAAGTATGACCCAGCCGACCAAGATGACCCCGAGTAGTGACCAGAAAACCTTGTCGTTCATCTTGCCCCCCTATTCATTCTCAGTATCGGAATCGATGTCGATCCCTGGAAGGGGTGGATGAATCCAGCGGATTTTCCACGGATAGAGGTTGGTGCCATGATTGAGTGTCGCATCCGTCTTGGTTCCTCGTCCGCCACCGGTTTTGATCCCCTCGGACTTCAAGAACATCAGCATCGTTTCGGCAAGAACCGTTCTCTCGACCCTCGCGGTTCCGGAGTCTGCTTCACCATAGATTTCGGTCAATCGCTTCTCGATGGGAGCCACGATCAACTGATTCAACTTTTCGTCATTGGATGCGGCATTTCCAGCATCGTAGCGGAAGCCATGGACGACCACCTCGTAACGGTCGTCAAAGATCTGAACACCGCTATCTTTCCCGGAACTGGTTTTTTCGAGTACCACTCCATCCGAATTGACCAGAACCTTGCGAATATCGAGTCCCGCCAGCCAGGTCTTTTGTCCGTTGAGGATCTCCTGGTCCGCTTCGATATTGCGCAGAACACTATCCTTCTCAGGACCGTCTTCCGCCCTCTTCGACAGGACATTGGCACCCAGTTCGGCGGGAACCACCGATCCCACGATTCCCAGGATTTCGCGTGGAATCAGCCGTCCAGACCCTCTCGCCAGCAAAACGACCTCCTTGGCCAACAGCTCTTTCGAGTCGTCGCCAGCCAGTTCGTCGAGCCGATCCTCATTCTTCTTCAGATCCTTGACGATCCTCGCCTTGGAGAGCACCGCCTCTGCCTTTGTGATCTTTCCTCCGAAATTCAGACTGAAGAACAGGATCAGGATGTAGAGGCTCGCTGCTGCGATCAGCACCTTCTTCTTCTTCTTCTGGAACTCGACCGCTTCCCGCTTCTCCTGAGGGAGCAGGTTCAAGTCGACTTCCGCCAGCCCGAGTCCCTGAAGGGCTCCGCCGATGGCGGTGCAATAGGTCGCCGTCTCCTGTTGGATTCCCGAAGGAAGGGCATCGGTCCCGATTCTCACTCTTGCCAGGTTCTTGGTCAGTTGGACACGGATACGAAGATTCTCTTCAAGAAACTTCCGCAGGCCTACCAACTTTGAACTGCCGCCAAACAGGAACAGATCTTCGATCTTGATCTCTCCCACTCTGGACTTGAAGTAACCGATGGAACGGTTGATCTCACTGACCAGATCGCGCAGTAGTGGTTGAACCTCTTTGAAGATTTTCGCCGCATGCTCCGATTGAGCCGCTGTTACCTTGAGGTTCTCGGCCTCCTGTTCGGAGCAACCAAATTTGTCCTGCAATGCCTGTGTGAAGTCTTTGCCGGCAATGGGTAAGGAACGGAACCAAAAACGGGAACCGTTGACGATAATCAGGTCCGTGTGATCGGACCCGATCTCCAAGGCGACGATCGGTCGAGTCGGTCGCAGGTCGAAACGGATCAGGTTCAACAGAGCCACGTTCCCCAGGGTCAGCACGTCCACTTCCAGCTCGTCCTGGGAGTAATCGACCAGCAGATCAGAAATCTCTTCCGATCGAACGGCAAAGATTCCTACTTCTTTTTCCCCATCGTCGGTATCGCCGCTGACATGGCTTCCCCAGATCACTTCATCGATCGGCAATGGGATGTTTTGTTGCGCCTCGTATCCGATCAATTCGTCCAGTTTCTTACCCGCCACCGGCGGGATTGGAATGAAACTGGTCAATGCGGAGCGACTGGGCAGCGTCACCACGAGCGCACCGGAAAGATCATGCTGTGCAGCCAGCGCAGAAACCGCTGCAGCAGAGGAATCGACCTCGGAACCACCTGGATTATCGATCTTTGCGGCGGCGACAACTTCCGCACCATTTCCAGATCGCTGAAGTTTCACCGCCTTGAGGGACGTGCGTCCCGCATCGATGCACCAAACTTCATCAAAGTCGGACATGTATACCTCTCTCTAACGGTGGGCGAACACCGTTACGCCTTCACAGCAAGCGATCAAGATCGAACAAACAATGCCCCGCAGTGATCTGCCGCTCCAGTAGGACGGTCAGATCACCGGGCTGCAACTTTGCGCACAGCCAAAGTTCTGGCATCGCCAGGAACCAATTGCGCATGGCTTTCGTTCCCCCGGAGGGATCACAGAGTTAGAGGAATCCAACAGTCGCTGCTCCATCTGCAAGATCAATTCGCTTCACTAGCAACCGCTTCGAAATCAGCGACCAATCGCTCGGATCATGGAGAGCCGTCGATTCGCTTCGCCAGAAAGGACCGATATCGATCCACTCCGGACGATCCAATTTCAGCGCAGTCATCGAACGAATGACTCGCCACGATGTCTACAACCCCTGTCGGACGGAGGTTGCCCTCCGCATCGCTCCGTGGTCTGTAAGGTTCTGTTCCCGATGCCAGTATAGGCCTTACTCGAAGGCCTACTGGAGGGTTCAGTCCCGAGTCACGGGGCGCATTCCTTCCCTGATCACGGTTCACATTTGAACTCCACTGCCGCATCAATTCTGGGCCGATGGCCGCGGCAGCGGGAGATCGAAACGGTCCCCGGGAAAACGGAGTATAGATCCCTGAGGGAGTGAGTCAACTTGCCTCAGGATATGGAGTTGGCCCCTCAGGGTGACGGTCGAGTCTTCAGGAGCGGGGACGAGGTGGGGTCAAGCCCAGCGTCTCGATGACTCGCTGTAGATCGTGCCAGCAATCGGCCTTGAACTGCGGCTGCCCCAGCAGAAAAGCAGGGTGGTAGGTCGCCACCACGGGAATTCCTCGCCAGATATGGTCCTGACCCCTCATACTCGCCAGAGAAGTCTCCTGGCCGGTGAACCAGCAGGCAGCGGTACGCCCGAGAGCAACGATCATGGTCGGCTTCACCTGGTCGATCTGCGCCGCCAGATAGCCCTGACACGCCGCCACTTCCTCCGGTTGGGGGTCACGATTTTCGGGCGGACGGCACTTCAATACATTAGTAATGTAAACCCGATCCCGAGAGAGTCCCAGCGCCGCGATCATCCGATCGAGCAGTTGCCCGGCCGGACCGACGAAGGGCTCCCCACAGCGATCTTCTTCTGTACCCGGGGCATCGCCCACCAGCAGCAGATCTGCCGAAGGGTCTCCCACTCCGAATGCGGTGAGATTTCGAGTTTCGCACAGGTCACAATCTCGACACTCTGCGACCGTTGCCGCCTGCTGCTCCAGCAAACCATCGGCTGTGGCAGTGGCCTGCGTCTTCAGAACAGCGCTGGAATCCACCGAGCTGGAATCCACAGTGCTGAGCGGCTCAGAGCTGCGAACCCGTTGAATCCCCCATCCGAGCAATCCTCGTAGATGCGGTTCGAGACCCAGATGTAGCGGTTTCCGTCTCGGCTCGTCAGAATCGGTGGCTGGATCTTCGAGACTCAACTCTGCCGCTCCTTGCCGCTGCCGATCGCCAGTTTCGTGGCGCTCATCTTCGGTCCCCTACGCTGATCGAGGATTCCATCGACCTCGACCCCACGGCGCAAGGTACCATCCGCATCATCGAATTGAACCCGGAGTCCTTCGCGAGAAAGACCCTCGGCGACCGGTCCTCGATCCTCGGTGGCTTCCTTCTCGATCAGCACCTGAACCCGATCGCCGATGCGTCGGTCCAGTTCTCGCTGCTGCAACTGCTCACAGAATTCACGTGCACGAATCATCCGTTGCTGTCTCGTCTCGATGGAAACATGGTCATCGAGACGGGCGGCGATGGTCCGGGGTCTGGGACTATAGGGAAACAGATGCACCTTGACGAAACGCAGCCGATCGAGCAACTCCAGTGTCATCTCAAAATCCTGCTCCGTCTCGCCAGGAAACCCAACGATCACATCGGTGGCAAGGACCGCTCCGGGCAACTGCTGGTGGACCCGCTCCATCGCCTCGATGAAATCATCGATGCTGTAATCACGACGCATCCGTCGGAGGATCCGCTCACTTCCACTCTGCAGAGGAACATGAAAGAAACGGCACAAGCCTCGATCCGCCTGGAATGCCCCCAAAAAGGCCTCGGAGAAGGCCCCCTCGCCGATGGAGGAGAGACGCACCCGGTCGAGGCCCGGAATCTGACGAAGATCCAGCATCAATCTTGCCAGACCATCCTCGAGACCACGGTCCAGACCCCATTGGCGCAGGTGAATCCCGGTCAGGACCAGTTCGCGAAAGCCTCCATCCTCGACCAGTCGTTTCGCCTCTTCCAGTACCGGTAAATGATCTCGACTGCGAGAACTGCCACGCAAGTATGGAATGATGCAGTAACTGCAAAAGGAGTCGCAGCCATCCTGGATCTTCAAGAAGGCACGAGTTCGCCCCTCGAATCCGTGGATCTGGAGATCAAAGATCGCTCGAGAATTGCGGCGCGGTTTCTTTTCCAGAAGAGATGCCCCCTGGAGTACCTCGGCGACCCTGTGCTTCTCTTCATTGCCGATCAGATGCGACACCTGAGGAATCTTCTCGAGGCGAATCCTGTCATCCTCACTGATGCACCCGGTGACGATCACCTGGGCCGCTGGATTCTTTCGCGTCAGCGAGCGAATCTTCTCGCCAACCTTTTGGCCCGCTCGCTCGGTCACGGTACAAGAATTGATGATGAGCAGGTCTACCGCAGAAGGGTCGCTAATCTCCTGGTAGCCGAGATCGATGATCTCCTCGCGAATTGCCTGGGTATCATACATATTGATCTTGCAACCAAAGGTGACAAAGGCACAACTCGGCATATCACCTCCTTCCTTCGTCTTCAGTCATCCGTCAGGACTGAAGCGTTTGTCCCGTGACTCCACCCGCATCCTCGAGCCAGCAATGGCTGCGATGAGCCTCGCCCACCGAGAATCCACTGGGAATCTCGATACTGCACCGAGATCCAGCACTGGGACAGCGAGTGTGGAAAGTGCAACCGGGGGGAGGGTCGATCGGGGAGGGGACATCTCCTTCGAGGCGAATCCGATCCTTGCGCAGTCCCGGACTGGTTTCCGGCACTGCAGAGAGGAGTGCTTTGGTGTAGGGGTGACGAGGATCTCTGTACAGATCATCCGAGGAGGCTTCCTCGACGATCTTGCCCAGATACATCACTGCCACCCGATCACTGATGTGCTCCACCACCGCCAAATCGTGTGCGATGAACAGGTAGGAGAGGTCGAGTTCATCCTGAAGGTCGAGCAACAGGTTGATGATCTGGGCCTGGATCGAGACATCGAGGGCACTGACCGCCTCGTCGCAAACGATGAACTCGGGCTCCACCGAAAGTGCACGGGCGATCCCGATGCGTTGCCGTTGCCCACCGGAAAACTCGTGTGGGTAGCGATTGATGTGGTTGACCGCATCGAGCCCGCAACGATCCATCAGGTGTTCGGTCTTCTCGCGGATCTCAGTCTCACTACCCATTTGATGGATTCTCGGCCCCTCGCTCAATATTGAGCCCACCGTCATCCGCGGGTTCAGCGACCCATAGGGATCCTGGAAGATGATCTGCATCCTCTTGCGCAGTCGCCGCAAGGCATCGCCTTCGCTGGCCAATACGTCTTGCCCATCGAATCGTACCGTTCCTTCTGTCGGGTTCACCAGTTTGAGGATGGACCGACCCACGGTAGTCTTGCCGCAGCCAGACTCCCCGACCAGGCCAAGAGTTTCCTTCCGACCCAGTTGAAAGGAAACCCCGTCCACCGCCTTGACGTGGCCGGTGACTCTTGAGAACACACCTGTTCGGATCGGAAACCACGTCTTCAGGTTCTCAACCTCGATCAGTGGTCGAACTGGATCACTCAACGCTTTTCCCCCGTGCTTTTGCTGTTCTGCCGATTCACCTGCTCGCGGTGAATACAGGCCACATGGTGAAGTTCTCCAACGGAGACCAGGTCTGGTTCCACGACGGCACACTCATCGGTCGCATAGGCACAACGAGGGCGAAATTTGCAACCACTGGGGAACTCTAGTGGATTCGGAACACTCCCCTCGATCACTGACAGTCGGTCGGTGCCGGAGCCGAGGCTCGGCATCGACTGGAACAGCCCAATCGTGTATGGGTGGCGTGGATTCTCGAATAGTTGCTCGACTGGAGCTCGCTCCACCACCTTACCTGCATACATCACTACCACGTCATCGGCATTCTCTGCGACCACGCCGAGATCATGAGTGATCAACAAGATCGCCATGCCTGTTTTCTTCTGTAGATCTCTGAGTAGATCCAGGATCTGTGCCTGGATCGTCACGTCCAGCGCAGTGGTGGGCTCATCTGCAATCAACAGTGAAGGATTGCACGCGAGAGCCATCGCAATCATGATCCTTTGCTTCATGCCGCCCGATAACTGGTGCGGATAGTCATCGATGCGCGCCTCTGGAGAAGGGATTCCTACCAGCCGCAGCAATTCGAGACAACGCTCTCTCGCTTCACCGCGAGTCTTTCCCTGGTGCAAGCAGAGCGCCTCTCCAATCTGGTCTCCGACCCGAAAAACTGGATTGAGGCTGGTCATCGGCTCCTGGAAAATCACCGAGATCTCGTTGCCGCGGATCTTGCGCATCTGTTTCTCGTTGTACTCGAGCAGGTTCTCACCTCTGAAGCGGATCTCGCCGTCGACGTACCTACCCGGAGGAGTCGGAACCAGTTGCAAGATGCTCATGGCGGTCACCGACTTGCCACAGCCAGACTCTCCCACCACTCCCAGGGTCTTCCCCTTCTCGATGGAGTAAGTGACCCCATCGACCGCCTTCGCCACACCATCGTCGGTATAGAACCAGGTTCGGAGGCCTTCGATTTCCAGCAGTACAGGGCCCTCGTTCAACTGACTTCTCTCTTTCGAGCGATGGCATCGATCTCGACCAGAACGCTCTTCGGCAAAGCTGCCGCTTCGATGCAAGCTCGGGCCGGAAACGGTGAATCGAAGAACTGGGCATAGACCTCGTTCATTGCGATGAAATTGGACATGCTGGAGAGATAGACGGTGGTTTTGACCACCTCGGAGAAATCACTCCCCGCCTCTGCGAGCACCTTTTGAAGATTCGCCAGCACCTGTCGAGTTTGATCCTCGATCCCCTGTGCCACCGAACCGTCTCCGGGCACGATGGGTATCTGACCCGAACAGTACACCCAACCATCGACCACCAGCGCCTGGGAATAGGGCCCGATCGCCGCCGGAGCCTCATCGGTATAGACGGCGACTCGATCCTTTTGACTCATCTAGATCCTCCTGGTCACGGCAAAGGTTCCTGCACTGGAGCGGAATACTGACAACCAGCAGTGTGGAATCCTACCGCTGCGGCCCGCCAGATTCCACCGTGCCCGGTCCCTGAAACTCCTCAAGTCTTGAGGAGACCTCGACCGCGATCGACTCTGGAAGGTAGGAACGAACGTCACCCCCGAAGGAGGCGATCTCCTTGACGTGACGACTGGAGAAGTGGGAATACTCCAGAGAAGGCATGACAAAGACAGTTTCCGCCTCGATCTCCGCTGAGATGGAGCGATTGGTCAGGGCCATGGTGTATTCGGCCTCAAAATCGGCAAAGGTACGTATCCCTCGCAACAGGATCCGAGACCCCTCGCGACCGAGCAGATCGACCACCAGCCCCTTGAATCTCACCACCCGGACATGAGGAAGATCCGCAGTACATTGGAGGAGCCAGGCGACCCGCTCCTCGGGGGTGAACACGGTGTCCTTTTCTCGGTTATCTGCGACCGCCACGATCAGTTCTCCAAACAGGCGCACTCCGCGGCGCACCAGGTCGAGATGGCCCTTGTGTGGCGGGTCAAAAGTACCCGGATAGATCGCAGGTCCCTGCATCGAGTCTCCTTCCGCTCGCTGGATCGATGGCGCTCAGCGCATCCGGCCGGAACCGGTCGATCCGATCCTGGAGCCGCGCATCGCCCCCATCATCTCTCGCAAACCGATGTCGACCCTGAAGGTGGTTTCATCGACATCCCCGCTCTCCAGATCGAGGCTGAAGAGCATGCGGAAGGTGCGGAAGTTGCGGCCCACTTCCCACCACTGCCCGATCGTTTGCTCATTCAGGGCATCGTACTCGACGAACAGACCGATGTCCCATCGATCAGAAGCGGCTGTTCTGCCGCCGATCAGATAGGTCTTGTGGGTCTCTGGACGCTCTCGCAGCGCCAACTCGAAGAGGCCACTATCCAGGTCGAGCCAGCGAATACCGGCATTGCGCTCGATCGACTCTCCGACCCCGACATCCTGGGTAGATTCGCCAAACAGGCTCCAGCCGGCGGTTCCATGGAGGACCAGTTCCGAAAAGAGGAGCCCCCAACGCTCACCACCGTTGTCGCGGTCAGGATCGGGATAGAGCAAGGCATCGACTCTCGCCTCCGCCAACGTTCGAGTTCCGAGCCGCTGAATCCGTTCCCGATCACTGCGGGAATCCCGGGTTTGCAGCCGCTGTACCAGCGACAGGTGTACCTGGTCAAAGTCGCTCAGCGCATCGACCTCGTCGATCTGGACCGGCACATCGACCGAGGCGATGGAACTGTCGAAATGACTCGAGAAATCCGCCGTCAGATCGATGACGTGACGCAGGCCATCGATTGACCATTTCGAACTCTTCACATCGAAGACTCGCGACAGTCGGGTCGCTCCCTGCACTCCAGCATGGAACAGGGTCCGCTGCTGAGACTCGTAATCGATCGAATCCCAACTGGTATAGCGGACTCCAGCACTCGGCACCCAGCGCATCCAGCGGGAGAGCCCCAGCGGCACGCTGAATTCGGTGCGTATATCGGAACGCTTCGAGTTCAGTGCCGGATCGACAGATCCCTCCTCCGGCAGCCATCTCAGCGTCGACAGGGTCAGGTCTGAATCCCACCTCAGCAATCCTGCAATACTCGCATCGAGGGAGTGGAATGCGAATTCCGGCTCCTTCTCCAGAACACTTGCGTGATCGGAAACTCGTACCCTGGCGATTGCGGTCGCGGCGTAACTCTCGCCGAACATCTGACGGAGGGAGAGGTAATTTTCCGGCTTCTTGAGAGTTCTCGATTCCGCTCTGAAGAACTCCTCGACAAATCCGCCATCGGAAGAGGTCGCCAACTCGCCATCGATCAGAGTTTGAGGGCCGAAGCGTGCATGGAGAAAGGCCCTCGCTCTGGAACGATCACGACCAGAGACCGGCGTGCCATCACTGTCGGTATCGGCTTCGTCCTGGATGCCCCAGAAGGAACCGTACCCAAACAATTCGAGACGACCGTCCGGGTCGGCGGCCCAGCGCAGAGGATCTCGACCCAGTTCAAAGTCGATTCCCATACCGGTCCCTCGATCGGAAAGCCAATCGATCCGGGGAGTCAGATCGATTTCATCTTCGAATCTTTCCGGTAGCAGAAAGTCACCATTCCATGCGGTGTCGATCCGGGGACCGAAGCGGGAAGAATCGGAGAAACGAAGATCTCGCAGAGGAAAGGATCTCCCTCCCCAGCGTGTATCCCAGCTGGTGGAAGAGAAGGGAATCAGCGGTATCCCCGCCACTTCCAGTCGAGCGTCTTCCACATCGATGATGTAACCGCCCGGAAGGTCTTCATCGGCACGCTGGCCCAGTTCCTTGCGGGACCTGGCGCGGGCCACTTTCGCCACCAGCGCCCATTCAGGATCGAAGAACTGGTCGGTGGTGACGGTGATCCCCTCCCCCTCGACATCACGAAAATCGGAAACTCGAAGTCGCTGCGCCTCGATGCCAAGGTGAGATCTAGCAGGTCTACCTTCATCGACATCGGAAACACCGGCGACCCAAGATTCCGCGACCAGACGGCTCCGCAACGGATCGTCGGTCGGAATCGACCTCAGTTTCTCGAGCAATTCCTGACTGATTCGAAGGCGAGCATCGGAAAGAACCATCTGTTGCTCATCGACATCGAGAAAGATGGTGCTGGCCTGGAAGGTTTGTTCTCCTCGTGAGAGAAGGACCTCACCGATGGCGAGAATTCGCGGGTGAATCGGTCCGCTCTCTTCGTCCACTCCCTCGATAAAAATCCCGATGGCATCGGCCCTCAGTGCGAATCCTCGCCCCTCGAAGACCACATTACCAAGCACCACCAGAGATCGGCCACCCCCTTCGGTCGAGACATCTGCCTCGAGTCGATCATAGGAGAGGGTGAAATCCTCATCGGTACCGAACAGCCCACGGGCACTCTGCTGAGCACTGACGTAGGTGGACACGATCAGCAACAGTATCAGCGACCGACCCAGGTGATGCAGGAGAGTTCTGCGCTGCTGGACTCCAGGTCGAATCAGTTTCAAAAAAATTTCCCCACTCTGGATCTCGAAGATCCATACGGCAATGTTGGTGCCCGGTGCGGTTTCCCTCGCCGTAGCGTGCGCAGCACCACAGCAGTGACGTCACCGTAGCATTTGCGCCCCCGTGCTTGTTCCCCGCGAAATCGGTCGATTCCGCTCCTCTGAGCACGGTAGACCCTCCCTGGCAAGGAGTCAACTTGAGCAGTTTCACTCCAGCGGATCCGACGATGCCTGAGGGCTATCGCATCCCGCCGGCGCGGATCCTCACCTGTAACAGGAAGTTGACGAGGATATTCTCGATGGTCGCTTCATTTTCAGAACTACTCTGCTTGCCGAAGTGCGACAGCACGTGGAGCACTCGACCGCGCTTGACCGGAAAGGTGATCGCCACCGCACCTTCCCCACACAATTTCCTCAGATCTTCAGAATCCACCAGCACCTGGACCTTCTTCGACTGGATGTCGAGAGATGGACTCTCCTTGTCAATCTTCCACCGATGATCGACCATACGGATATCGGGATCTTCGATCTCGGAACCGGAATCCGATCCTTCCTCACCGACGGCGGTCTTTCCGCGACGGCCGTCCACATCCGCATCATCGTCCTCGACCGAAGGATCGTAGTGGTCTTCATCTTCATCGTCGTCTTCATCATCGTAGCCAGCCCACCGCTCACGACGAAGAGCGTCGAGATCGACCGGCGGAATGAAGACGCCCCTCAGCATCGGATGAGCAGTCATGCCACGTTCGGGGCTGATGACCACCTCTCCCCCCTCGAGGGGAGCACCCGCTCGAACGAATCGACTGAACCCGACCTCCAGCAGTTCGACCAGTACCCAGTCCTCGGTAAACAGATAGCCACCCTTTTCGACCCATTTCACCAGTTTGTCGACTGCCGCCTGTTTCATCTTGAACTGGACGGTGTCGTGGGGGGCAGGTCCCTCGCATTTGTGCAATCTCTTGCCGGTGTAGGCCCCTGCAGTGTGCCCGGGACTCTGACAGAACTTGTGGATCTGCGAGCAGTTGATGAAGATCGCCGCCACCTTGTCGAGAGAGAAGGAGGGATCCTCCAGTTCTCCCTTCTCGACCACGGTATTGGCCACCTTGATTCGATCGAGAACCTGTTCGATGTGGTCGTAGTTGGTGTCAAAGCCATTGGCCGCAGTCGGCCCCTTCACCACCAGCACCGATCCTGCGGGCATCTCTTCCAGTCCCAGGAACTGACGTGCGCGGACCGGGTCCAGCGGGCGAGCGAGCCCGGTAGTTGCAGTTTGATCTTCCGCTTCGTCGCGGATCACCTTCAAACCACGCACTCGTTCCTTATTCCACCAGCCCTCCCAGTTGATCAGACTGTCTCCCAGTTGCTGACGAGTGAGTGATTCCAGGGCTGCGATGAGGGCTCGCTTGAGCGCCGTCGCGGGCTTCTTCCCACCCTTCTCCTTGGCGTCTTCTCGAGCCAGGATCGGCATCAGAATATCTACGGTGCGACGGACCGGTACATTGGCGGCGATATCGACCGCCATCATCTGCATGTCGGCGCTGCCGTGGGCCAGCACTCGACGGATCACTCGATTGGCATACTTGGATCGACACTTGCGCAGGGAATTGAGCAGATCCCTGGCGATCGCCTTGGACTTGTATCGAATCACGAACTCGCCCATCTCGGTGAAGGCTTCGGGCCCCTTGAACCCGGCCACCCCCTGGAGCAGAAACCAGTAGATGTCGTCGGGCCCCTTCTCCAGCGCTGCTGCAGTAGCGAGCACCGAAGCGGCGCCGTCGCGGCCCGGCATCTTGCCGACGGTACGAAGGACCTCGGCGAGTGCCGAGGCATCCCCCGACATCGCTGCCTGTTGAACTAACTTGCGGATCTCTTTGGCAGAGAGGCCATCCTCGTCGTTCGACAGTTCCACGGCTGGAACCACTTCAGGTCGAATCTCTTCGGCCGATTCGATGGCGGGCAATAGTCGCGCGGACAGGATCAAGATTCCGATGAGCGACAGAGACAAGAACAGGGACAGGATTCTCAACGATGGGTTCATGAACCGATTCCTTCGATGAATGGAATCCACCAGGTGGAATCCAACCGAGATGCGAGGGATGTCGCAACCGGCGACATCGAGGGCCATTGTATCCCCTCAACAGGGGTCGGATGAATGCCCTATTTCGAGCCAGAATCCGATTCTAATAGTCGCCGGGCGACGATAGAAATGATCGATTCGTCGCGAAAGGTCGGATCCATCTTGTACCAGGACAGATTACCGGAGCGATCGATCGCAACCAGCGTCCCCCCCCCGACGGCAGCATTGTACGCCTTATAATTGACGTAGTCCTTGTCCATCTCCAACCCGACCGGAAATGCCAGACCCATCGATCCAGCCTCGATCGTCAAGGAATCCAGCTGGCCGGACAGATCGTTTCTTCCCTTGGGAATTGCCATCCACCCGACTCGAAGTCCCTCATGCCAGTGGGTTACATAGAGCTGCTGAAGATTATTGATCGTGTCGCGATAACGCGCATTGTTGTAGGGAGCAAAGAGCAACAGCACCACGTTTCCTTGCTCCTGAATCGGGTCGAGTGAGACGTTGGAGATCCACCCGTCTCCCAGATCGAGTGAGGGGGCTTGCTTACCCACGAGGCGAACCAAGGTGTCATACACTCGTTCGGTCCTGTTGATGTAAACCTGGCCGACATTGGTGATCCGGTTCTCCCCCTGCCGAGTGATCAACAGTTCCTGTTCCTCGCGAAAACTCTGCTCTGCAGCGAGGTAATCTCCCATCGCAAACTCGATGAACCCGAGGGTAAAATTGATCTCCTCGTGGTATCGCTGAAAATCACCGCGCGTCTTGAGACTGAGTTCCACTGGTTCGCCACCGAGGACCACGGGCTTGCCCTCTGCGGCGGAGTGAATCACATCTTCGATCGACCTCCACCAGCGTAGGGCATCCAACAACCTCCCCGCTTCGAGCAGTGCCTTGCCCCGCAGGTGCAAGACATGGGGCAGCAATTCGGACTCGAGATGGTGAGCCAGAAATGAATCTGCGGTCGAAACCGCACCCGAGTGATCATGATCACGAAGTTGTGAATTGAGAAGGGCGCAACGAACCACATCGAGATCCTCGAGAGAGTCACACTGGTCGACCAGGATCCGGTACTGGGCAATCGCCTTGGCGTACTGCTGGGAGTGCCAGAAGGCGTCCCCCTTCAACCGGACCAGCCTGCAATTGATCGCCTCGCCCTCGGGAATCGCCGAGATCGCCTCCTTCAGATGAGCCTGGATCCGGGCGAAGTAGTTGCTTCGCAAGACCTGGATCCAGGACGAATCCGGATCCTTGCCATTTCTCTCCTTATAGAGACGGGTCGAATCGATGAAGGTCCGGTTTGAATTCAGCAGGTAGAGACGGCACAGCACCGAGATGACCGCAGTTCGGTACTCGCTGACCGGGAAATCGGCGAGAAAGGACTCGCCCTGGACGATGGTCCGATCGGTCAACTGCTGCAACTCCTCCAGCGTCATGCCGATCGGCTTGCGAACATCATCCGGAATTCGCGCCTCGACGCCGATGATGGTGAGAGCTTGCTCTTTTTCTCGATCTGCTGCGGCTTTCTCGGTCTCGTCATCCCCACCAGCAGCAGGAAAGGTCAGTTCGGAATCGGTCAGCAACGCATCCGCCTGAGTGCCCGCCGCAAAAGCAGGACCCGTCCGCGGATCCGACTCCATCCGCTGGTCCATCATCTCGGATGGTTGCCCGGCCGCGATCGGAGATTTGAGACCGAGCGCAGAGGCTCCGGGCCCGGAGATGAAGATGTGAATGGTACTGACCGCAGAAAAGAGAAAGACCGCGACCAGTAATCGCATCCATCCCCTGAAATAAAAACGAAACCGCGGTCGATCGTAAGTAAAATTGTCCATCGAGATATGGATCCTTCCGAAGTCGCTGGCGCCGACGAGTTTACGAATCCAGGCTCCCGTCTCACCTGAAGCGACGAGGGAGGGCCGGCAATCGGTAGGTGCGCCTACAGAAGCATAACGAAATTGGCCAAAAAACGCCAATCGAGGGGTAGTACCTGGACGGTGGACCGATTCGGAAATCGACTTCAGGGACGCAGGTCGAGGACTCTCTGATCCGACCCACTGAGTTCGATCTGTCCACGAGGAGGCGGGTCCAGCGGCGCCCGACGACTCTCATAGATCACATCGTACGATCCAGGAGAGATACCCGAGATCGAGTAGTTGCCCGATTCATCGATCTCACCATTACGCCGGGGAAGCCCGGGACTGCGAGCAGACACTCGACCGCCCTGGAGCAGAGTTCCATTGCTGTCGCGCACCTGCCCACGGATCGATGCGCCTCTTTCGAGCACCACCCGGACCAACGCGCTGCCGTCCAACTTCTTCACCACCGCCACCGATTGGGTCGGGATGTACATCGAATGCTCGATGAAAACGCGATAGAAACCATCGGTGAGTCCTCCGAGAATACCTCTCCCAGTATCGTCGGTGGTGGTGGTGACCGCCGAACGGTTGGAACCCCTTCTCGAGTTCGAATCGTTGGGTGAATCGGCTGACGGATCCTCCAGAAGAGTGGCGCGCAAGTGGGCACCCTCCACCACAGTACCCGCCTGATCCACCACATCGACGATGACTCGGCCTCCGGGATCGAGTCGGATGAGAATCGCATCGTCTGGATCGGCAGCAGGAATCCGCGTCGGAAAAATCGCCGTAACAAATCCATCGGCAGCCGCCGAGACCTGGTACTGGTTCGCGCTCAATCCATCGACCTTGAATTCACCCTCCCGATTCGATCGATCCCAACGCCCCCTGCTGTTACGACCCTGCTCAACGGAGGACTCGCTGCGAACACTCACTCGAGCCCCACGGATCGCTTCTCCAGTCTCCTGATCGACCACCACTCCCTTCAGCGAGAACTCCTGTTCCAGCACGATCTCGATGGGCCCGAGGTCCGGGTCGATTTCCCGCAGACGGGTCCGCAGATAGCCGGATGAATCGCACCGCACATCGACCAGGCCCGGGGCCAGTTGATCGATGGAGAAGTAACCGTCGAGTCCAGTGAAGGCTCTGCGACTGGCACCCGTTGAATCGCTGACCGAGAGCTGGGCTCCATTCACCGGGGATCCTCGTTGATCGATGACGATGCCGGTGAGAGTGGTTTCCCGGAGCAACCTCAAATCGATACGCAACTGCTCATCGGCGCGGATCAGTTGATCGGAGAGGAGGGCGTCGCCGAACCCCTGAGCACTGGCACGAATTGAAAATTTGCCTTCCACCAGTCCGGAGATCTGGAAGTACCCGGTCTCATCGGTTCGTGTGCTGCGGTTATTTTGATTCCAGCCGCGACCTTCGGTTTGAAAGGAGATGGTCGCGTCAGGAACGGGCATCCCTTCACCGGTCACAATGCCGCTCACTACAGCCCCCCAGCGCAGCGTCAGTTTCACCCCGGTGGTGTTCTGTCCCTGGGGATCGATCGTCAGCTCTTCACTCGCCAGAAGTAAAGGGAAGGAAGCGGTCAGGCGCCACTGCGAATCTGGACGAGGAAAAGAGATCCGAAAACTCCCATCCGATTTGGACCAGGCGGTACTGGTGCCGCTACGTCCCCGATTACCACCACCCTGGCGAACCTGGTTGGCTGTGATGCGGGCACCAAAAACCGGCTTCCCATCGGGTGAGTAGACGATCCCCTCCACCACCTCTGCCTCGGCAAGAACCACATCTCCCAGATCTCCTCCGACCGCTGGGTCGATCTGTTGCGTCCACTGCAGAAAGCCGCGGGCCAGGATCTCCAGGCCGGTCTCATCGAGGTGCAACAGCAGACTGAATCTGCCAGCGTCATCGGTCGATGCGGAATCTCCCGTCCCCCAGTTTTGCCCCAACTGTACGCGAGCTCTGGCGATCGGATTTCCCCTCGGATCGATCACTCGACCGGTCAGGATCGGCGCCTTCAGCAGTACCACCTCGATCGGATCGGGACCGGTTTCGATAGTCTGACGCTGTTGCTTCCACTCGGCGCCTTTACAGGTGAGGCGATACTCCCCAGGCTCCACCGTGTCGATCACGAACTCGCCTCGCTCATCGGAAAGGGTACTGCCGGAGGACCCTCGAGGCCGTTTCGTCGCCTCCACCTCGATCCCCTCGAGAGGATCCCCGGACTCGTCACGAACGATGCCCCGGATCAGCGCTCCTGGTTCCATCTCCACGATGAGCGGAAGGGGCGAATCTGGATCGGGTTCGATGCTCCTCAATCGACCATCGACAAAGCCCTTCGCTTCACAGCTGATCTCGAAGGTGCCGCCGGGAATTCCCAGTAACTGAAATCGACCGGAAGCATCGCTGACTGCATGAGGAAGGGGTCTCGGCAACTGAGCCCAGCGACCTTGATCCGGGTCTCTCAATCGGACGATCGCCCCTTCGATCTCGACTCCCGAGGTCGACACCACGACCCCATCGATGCGTGCCCCGCTATCGAGGAGCAAGGTGATCTCTCGCGATGTACTCAGGCTCAATCGCTGACTCGCCTGAGCCAGTGGATCTTTGATAGCGTAGACCTGGTAATCGAGGCCGGGCAGACGATTGAACTGGACCCGCCCATCGGCATCGGTGCGCCCCGCCTGCATCGGTGGATTGAGCATGTACAGCAACAGTTCTTTACTGGAAAAGTACCAGGCTTCCCCACCGGCTGCCGGGTCGACCAGATTGCCGCGTACGATCACCCGTGCATCTTCGATGGCACCACGTGAATCGATGGTCTGGACCGTCAATCGAGAGCCCTTCATCAGCGACAGATCGCGGCGGATGGGTGCATCTTCCAGTTCGATCAGTGGATGAGCAGGAGTCACCAATGAACCTTCCGTCACCGCAGCTACCAGATAGGATCCCGGATTCAGATCCCGAAACTGGTACCTCCCCCGACCGTCCGCCACCGTCTCGCTGTGGCGTATCAACGATTGCGATAGATCTTTCCTCCATGGCAGGGTCGTTAGCTGGGCCCCCCCCGCATCGCGCAGCTGATCCCAGTCCAGCACCTCCCACAATGAGACCCCGCCGCGGTCAGTGAACTGCGCAGGGAATTGAACCCGATAAAGGAAGACCTGTGCCGCCGGTGCCGCCGAACTCTCGAAAGATGAAATAATTCCAGAGATCTGTACCGGCCCCGCTTCTGCAGTGCCTGCTGGATCGATCTCCGGTTCGGGAAGAGCAGGATCGAGCGGTAGTGAATCCACCAGCGGTTCGACCGCCACAGAAGAGTCCGCGAGCGGCCCGAGGTCGAACCACTGATCTCTGAGAAACCAGCCGAGGAGGAGTGTCAGTCCCACCACCAGTCCCAGCGCAATCAGTGTGTTCCTCGACATGCGGATCTCCTTGGTCACGAGCAGCTTCGCCACGGTTCTCATTGGACCCGATCCGGACCATCGATGCACCTATCGACTGGCTTCCGACACCTGCGGAATCACCCTGTAACTCTCGATAGGGGACAACGCCAAGGAAGCGGCGATGGAGTACAGGAGCAGCAATCATCATCGATAAATTTTCGAATACGATCCGCGGACTCATCTTCGAATTGAACACCGAACCGAACACCGAACAGAACACCGAACAGAACACCGAGCCGAACACCGAGCCG
>Ga0209089_10001231_pt1 | contig 23430 bp, 15 predicted proteins | sample ArcticOcean_MG_C_FD_187431 | JGI IMG/M metagenome (GOLD analysis project Ga0209089, IMG submission 187431) | Marine microbial communities from western Arctic Ocean - ArcticOcean_MG_CB2_150 (SPAdes) (version 2) | ecosystem: Environmental > Aquatic > Marine > Oceanic | place: Arctic Ocean: Canada... | reverse complement strand
GTCGAAGGGTAAGTCGAGGATCAGCGGTGGCGGCAGGTCGAGGGAGTGGGCGATCAATCCGACCTGCTGCGTCTCGATCGAATGGTTCTGTCCATAACGAAAAGTCAGTGGGAGCGGGCGGAATCCTTGCGAGATGGCGATGGCCAGGACGGTGGTGGAATCGAGGCCACCACTGGCCAGGGCGATCGAATCGAAGGAATCATCCGGAGCGAAACCTGTCACCTCGGGTACCTCCTCATGGTCGGGGTCTTCCAGGTCGTATATCCTGAGGCATGTCTGTGGGCAAGGACAGGGATGTATACGGACTGGCAGAATGGGGGATCCTTGAAGATATTACTGGTAGGAGGGCGACTCGACTGGTCGGTGCCCACGACTCATGCACTGGGCCTTGCCGAAGGTTTGATCCAGCGTGGGCACGAGATCCAGATGGTGTGTCGTGGTGGGGTCTTCTTGCCGCGATTCCGCGAGATCGGTGCCGAGGTATTCCAATATCCCTCCTCTTGGCTGGCCCGTCGTCGCCTGATGATGTTCCTGCAAGACTTTGATCCGGCGGTGATTCATGCCACAGGCGGATTGGGAGCGCAAAAGATCGCATTGAGATTGTCCAAGATCCTCAGTCGTCCGATGGTCCATACCGTGCACTCCTGGTTGGGTCGCGAGCGGTCCGCCCGGGCGACGCGTCATGCCGCAGCGGTGATCGTCGTCAATCAGGATCTGCGGGAGCATCTGGTCGGAGAACTGGGTATCTCCAAGGATAAGATCCGCGTCATTCCTTACGGTATCGAGATCCCCGAGGTGGTTCGGGAAGCGTGGAGTCCCAAGGGGATCCCGGTGATCGGAACCGTTGGAAGGCTCGATAAAGGGAGACGGCTCGACGATTTTCTCAAGGCTGCGGTATTGCTGAGAAAGAAGATCGGAGATGTCGTCTTCACGGTGCTGGGAGAAGGTGAGGATGAACGTCGACTTCGGTCAGTCTGCAAGACGATGGATCTCGAGGGGCACCTGACCTTTGCCGCTCCGCCGGCAGATGTGGATGCGGTTTATCGAGCTTTTGATGTGTTGATGCTGGTCAGCGACTGGGGGGGAGCAGGTCTACACATGCTGGAGGGCCTTGCTCGGGGGATTCCTACCATCGCCACCGGCGGGGGAGAAATCCTCTCGCTGCTGGGGGAAAAGGGAATTTGCACCCTGGTTCGACCGGGGGATCCCGAGGCGCTGGCGCTGGAAGGGGAGCGATTGCTGGCGGATCCTCAGCGGGCGCGCGACCAGGTGGTGGTCGGAGTGGAGCATGTTCGTCGTCACTTCCCGATGCGAGCGATGCTCGAACGGGTCGAAGAACTTCACAAGAGCCTCACCCAGACCCCTGTCACCTGATCGTCCTGGTCGCTTGGGTGGGTCGCTTGGGTGGGTCGGTGTCGTTGGATGGCGCTGATCCATGGCTCGACTGGTGGACAGGGGCACCTACCAGGCTTATCCTCATGTCATGACGAAGATGATCGTCATCCCTGCGCGTCTGGCCTCGCAGAGACTTCCGCGAAAGTTGTTGCGAGACGAGACCGGCTGGCCCCTCATTCGCCACGTTTATGAACTCTGTCTTCAGGTTCCAGACGTGGATGGGGTCGTCGTCGCTACTGATGGAGAGGCTCTCGCCGAGGTCGTGGCAGGATTTGGCGGCCAGGCGGTGGTGACTCCTGCCGACCTTCCCACTGGAACCGATCGCGTGGCTCATGCGTGCCAGCAACTCGGTCTGACACACCAGGATCTGGTGATCAACGTGCAGGGGGATGAGCCGGAGATGGATCCGGGCCATGTGGAACGGTTGATCGAGTTGCTGGAGGAGCATTCCGGTTGCGGGGTGGCGACCCTGGCGATCCGCCGTTCGGGCCACTCCTCCGGGGAAGATTTTCACAATCCTAACCGGGTCAAGGTGCTCATCGACCCGGAGGGGCGGGCACTCACTTTTACCCGGAGAGCGGTACCCGAAACCGCTGAGGATGCGGTACCTGAGGGGGGTTGGCTCCAACATATGGGTATTTACGGCTTCCGCTGGGGAGTCCTGGGCCGCTTTCCCCAGCTCCCCAGGGGGATTTTGGAGCAGCAAGAGCGACTGGAACAGTTGCGCTTGCTCGAGTCAGGGTGTGAGATCAGAGTTGGAATCGTCGATCACGCCGAGGCGGGGATCGATACGGAGCAGGATTACAGGCGATTTGTGGAGAAGTTCCGTGCGGTGCGGAACGATCAGGGTGGCGAGGGAGAGAGCGGGTGCAGTCCTGCGGAAAACCCTGGCCGGGGGGAAACGGACGACAGTTCATGACACAGTACATTTTTGTGACCGGTGGAGTGGTTTCCAGTCTGGGCAAAGGACTTACGAGTGCAGCGATCGGCTCCCTCCTCGAGAGTCACGGCCTGAAGGTCGCCCTCCAGAAGTTCGACCCTTACATCAATATCGACCCGGGGACGATGAGTCCATTCCAGCATGGTGAAGTCTATGTCACGCCGGACGGGGCCGAGACTGATCTCGATCTGGGTCACTACGAGCGCTTCACTTCCTGCGAGATCAGTGCCAACTCCAATTACACGACGGGCAAGATCTATTCGACCGTGATTCAACGGGAGAGACGAGGTGATTACCTCGGCAAGACAGTCCAGGTCATTCCGCATATCACCGATGAGATCAAGGAGTGCATCGCCAAGGTAGGGTCCACCGATGTCGATGTGGTGATCACCGAAGTGGGTGGAACCGTGGGAGACATCGAGAGCCTTCCGTTCCTCGAAGCACTGCGGCAATTCGGCCACGAGCATGGTCGAGAGAATGTCCTGTTCATCCACCTGACACTTCTGCCCTATCTTCGAGCCAGTGGAGAGATCAAGACCAAGCCGACCCAGCATTCGGTGGGACGCCTGAGAGAAATCGGAATCCTTCCGGACATCCTTGTCTGTAGGACCGAAATCGATGTCGAACAGGAAGTGTGCGACAAGATTGCGCTCTTCTGCAACGTTCCCGTTGATTCCGTGTTCATCGAGAAGGATGTAGAGACTTCCATCTATGAACTACCACTGGTGCTCAGGCAGCAGCAGATGGATGGCAAGATCCTCGAGCATTTCGGTCGTCAGCCTGGATCTGGCAACATGGATCGCTGGATCGAGGTGGTCGAGTCGTTGCGCTCTCCCCAATCGGAGGTCGAGATCGCAGTGATCGGCAAATACATCGAGCTCACTGATTCCTACAAGTCGATCTACGAGTCGTTGACCCATGGTGGGATTCACCACCGAGCGCGCGTGAGATTCCGAAGAGTACAAGCGGAGGATCTGGCTGAAGGAGATTCTGCGGCAGTGCTTGGCGGCGTCGATGGCATCCTGGTTCCGGGTGGGTTCGGAGAGCGCGGGCTGGAAGGCAAGGTGAACGCGGTCCGTTACGCCAGGGAAAACAAGATCCCATTCCTGGGGATCTGTTATGGCATGCATGCGGCGGTGATTGAGTACTGCAGAAATGTCCTGGGAATCGAGGGAGCGTCCTCGACCGAGATCCACAAGGACACCAGCGAGCCAGTGATCACCTTGCTCGAGGAGCAGGAGAATGTTTCTGAAAAGGGTGGAACGATGCGACTGGGTTCATGGCCCTGTCGCTTCTCCAGTGATTCGATCTGCTTCAAGGAGTACGGGCATTCCGAGGTGGGCGAACGCCATCGACACAGGTACGAGTTCAATAACCTCTACCGTGACCGACTCGCCGAAGCGGGGATGAGGATCGCAGGATCCTCTCCCGATGGTGAGCTGGTGGAGGTGGTCGAGGTGGTAGATCATCCGTGGTTCGTCGCATGTCAGTACCACCCAGAGTTCCAGTCAAAGCCCTATGATGCTCATCCGTTATTCCGCGGATTGATCGGTGCTGCGATGGAGAGGAAGTCGATTCGTGACTGAACCTGACAAGCGAATCGATGACGACTGGAAGAAGCGTGCCCAGGATGAAAAGGCCAAGATTGCCAGGGAACTGGATGCCAGTGCTGATCCTGTCACCGAGGTAACCGATGCCCCTGCGGTCGAGGGAGACCCACTTTTCCCATCTCTGGTCCAGCAGATCGCATACCCGGCCTTGATGGCTCTGGGGCAGATCCCAGATCCCAGGAGTGGCGAGAGGATGCTCGATCTCAATCTCGCGAGGGAGTCGATCAATCTCCTCTCGGTACTCGAGAAGAAGACCGCTGGTAATCGAGATCCAGAAGAGGACAAGATGATCCGAGATCTGGTGAGAGATTTACAGATGGCCTACACTCAGACTGCCGAGGCTGCTCAGCGGTCTGCAGAAGATCAAGGTTCCGGCAATCCAGCCGAGTGAGGGATCTCTCAGGGAGATATTCGATGACTTCGCGCAGGGTGCTCATCACAGCGGCGTTACCGTACGCCAATAACCATCCGCATCTAGGGCACATCGCCGGGGTATACCTTCCGGCGGATACCTACAATCGATATCTGCGCCTGGTCGGAGTCGAGACGATTTTCATCTGTGGCAGTGATGATCATGGGGTTCCCATCACGATCTCTGCCCAGAAAGAAAACAGCACTCCGCAGGAGGTGGTGCACAGATATCGCTCCATCCAGGAGCAAGGATTTTCGGCTCTGGGAATCTCTTTTGATCATTACAGCGGAACTTCCACCTGTGAGGGTCACCAGGAATTGGCGCAGGAGTTCTTCCTCAAGATTCGTGATCGAGGAGATATCGAGGAAAAGGTCACGGACCAGTTCCGCTGTACGGATTGCGATATGTTCCTCCCCGATCGCTATGTCGAAGGCGAGTGTCCTCTGTGTGGCGCCAGTGATGCCCGTGGTGATCAATGCGATGCGTGCGGTGGTGCCTTTGAGCAGGATCTCCTGATCAAACCCCGCTGTGTCAATTGCGGATCCAGTCCTCAACTCACCTCGACCCGACACTGGTTCTTTCGCCTCGATCGATACGAGGAGAGACTGGAAGAGTGGCTCGAGAGTCGTGAAGGCTGGCGTGACAATGTACGAAACTTTTCCCGCGGAATCGTACGGGAGGGATTGCCCGCCAGGAGCATCACCCGCGACCTCGAATGGGGTGTGCCAGTGCCCCTGGAAGAGGCGCAAGACAAGGTTTTATACGTCTGGTTCGATGCCCCGATCGGTTACATCTCCTTCACTCGTGAAATGTTCAGGGCGAAGGGGCAGGAGAATGAATGGCGATCCTGGTGGACCGATGAAGACGTGGAGATCGTCCACTTTCTCGGCAAGGACAACATCATATTCCATGCAGTGATCTGGCCATCGATGCTGCTGGGGCATGGTGACTTCAGGTTGCCTACGTCGATTCCTGCGAACGAGTATCTCAACTTCAAGGGTGAAAAGTTTTCCAAGTCCAAAGGGGTCGGTGTCACGGCACAACAGATCCTTGAGCAATTCGATGCGGATCGAGTTCGCTATTACCTGACAGCGATAGCGCCCGAGGGTAAAGACTCATCCTTCACCTGGGAAGATTTTATCCAGAGGAACAACGATGAACTGTCCGATGTGGTGGGTAACTTTGCCCACCGCGTGCTGACTTTTACGGCCAAGAATTTTGAGACCAAGGTGCCTGCCGGAGTGGAGAGTTCTCCATTCCTGGAAGAGGTCTTGAGTGTGGTTTCCGAGGCTCGGGAGCAGTGGTCGAAATCTCTCGATCGGCAGAAATTCAGAGATGCTCTCGATCGAGCCGTGACCCTGGCTCGTCATGGAAATCGAATCTTTGATGCTGCAGAACCGTGGAAGAGTCGCAAGGTCGACCTGGAACGATGCGGTGCAGACCTGGCAGCACTGCTGGAGCTGGTGCATGCAGTTTCATTACTGCTGCTGCCGTTCTTGCCGGTCAGCGCGAGCAAGATGGCGGCGACCTTTTCCGAAGCTACAGCCAACCCCGAAACTGCGGTGATGAAGTTGGGGGCTGAGCCCTTGCTACAGCCAGGTGCGCTCCTCAATCCTCCCGGGATCCTCTACCCTCGGCTGGAGTTGCTCGACGATGAAGAAGAGGAATCCGCCTCGTAACAGCGCTTGGCCCAGTCCAGCCAGGTCGACTGGCTTGCATCCGCAGGTTCGCGCAAAGGCGTTTCAAACAGTTTTCGAACCTCCGACCGTTTGACCTTTCCTGCAACCAGGCACTTGTAGATCTTTTCCCCTGATCGGTAGCCGATGAGGTGAGCAGTGCCGATGCGGATGTCCTCATCTCGCAGGGGCAGTGGGCCGGGTGTCGGGATCTTTCCATTGCCTTCGAGCCAGGACTGTTCATTTTCGATATGGAGCAGGGAGTCGCGAACTGTATGACGGGTTGCGGTGAGGAGAGGGTCGAGAGAGTGACCACTCAATTCACCCAGCAATGTTTCGAGTTCTTTCACATCCATGCAGGCTCTTTTGTGATCGATGATCTTGGTGCCGATGTAGCCGATCGCTTCGCGGATGGCGATCTCATAGAAGTGCTGGAGTGGATCACTGGAAGCACTGATTTCGTTGCATTTCACCGAGTTGATGTGATGAGACGCTTCCTCCGCGGCATGACGGATCGATAGATTGCCCAGGACGATGACCTGAGCATCGGGTAGATAACACGACTCTTCTCGCGCCAACTGGGTGTTCACAAGTTCCATCTGTTCAGGACCCAAAGAATGGGTGCTTTTGAGACGATCGAGCAGGTCGAGATTTCTTCCGGTGTGAACAGTGAAGCCATCGAGGCCCTTGGTGGGTAGATCAAGGTAGCCGCAGATGGTCTCGATCATCATCCATACCTGATCGGACATGATCGTCGATGAGATCGATGGCAGATTGCGCACTCCACTGGATTCTTCCAGTTCCTCCTCGTTCAACTGCCAGTTGAGGTAGGACTGGTGCTTTACCATCGGGGTTGTATTGATCATGCAGAATCGGTCTTCGCCGATCCGTACCGCGGCGACCGATTGCTCCAGGCCGGTCTTGGCCAGCTCCCAGTAAACACGATCCAGGTTCTGGAACACCGTGGTCTGGCGAGGTGGTTCGATTCCGGTTCGCTTCGCCAGCAGGGAGATCTTCTCTGGAAGGTGTTTTGGAGCCACATGAAGATCCCCAAAGATGACCGCCAGAGTTGCATCCGGGAACTGTTCGTGAACTTCTAGAATCCTCATCGCAGCGATCTTTTCCCGAGCGTTGAAGGAGTCGCCGACAATTGTCGGCTCCGAGTTGAGGGCGATCACTGGCAAGCCGGCTTCCCGGCAGAACTCCAGTTGAAGCGAGTAGTTTCTCCATGGGAAGCCCCATCGATGATCCCAGTGAGACTCCTTCAATAGTTGCTCGTCATCGATTTCTCTGCGGCACCAGCGATCGAGCAGTGGTTGCGAATCGATGTGGAATGCTTCGGTGGCGAGCACCACCTTTTTTCCACTCTGGAGCCACGACTCGATGACCCTCAGAGGTCCCTTCTGAGATTCCCGGAGGGTGTGATAATCGCCGAAGTGGACCACATCAAAGTCGATGGTTTCTTGTGAGAGCTGGGCGATGGAGATGGGAGAAAGAGGCCCGTCACTGGCCTCGTAGTAAGCCTTTCGCCATCGCGGTAGTGCGCCACTGGGATCGATGATCGCCTCGTCAATTTCTCGACGAGTCTGCTCGGAGAGAGTTCGTTGCAGGGTCAGCAGCCGTTCTCGGGCTGGCACCGGGGAGGCACTCAAGCGAGTGGTCTCCACGAATCAAGATCAGTCGGTGTGTTGAAATTCTTGAATGGACTTTGTGTTGGTGGGTCTGAAGCTGGGGGGAAATGGTCGGGCCATTGAAGTAGTCGTGTGCTGGACCTCTTGACCCAGGCCAGCAACGCCAGATCACCGTCGGGGGGGGAAGCAAATTCGAGTGCGGAGGGGTCCCACACTGCAGCCAGAGGTTGAGGGCGATGATCATCGACCGGAATCACCGAGATCCCAGGGCTGTGGTGAGAGCAGATGGTCGAAACGGTGGCGGAGTTCAGAAGGGGCAAGTCGACAGCGGCAAAGAAGACTGGTACCGCAAGTCGCTCGACGATCGAGCCGATCACGTCGACCAGGCAGCGACTCTCAGGAGGATCGAGCAAAACCTGGTGCCATGACAAATCCTCGACGGAGTCGAGTAAACTCCGGTCCTTGAGCGCAACGGAGATGCGGGGGAACAGCGGAGAGAGTTGATCGTGCTGTCTCTTCAACAAGGTGATGCCGTCCAGCTTCAACAGAGCCTTGGGTTGTCCCATGCGGGTTCCCAGTCCGCCGGCGAGGATCACGCAATCGGAGACGGTGGGTGGGTTTGGTTGGTTCATCTGGAGTACCTTTTCCATGGCAGTGGAATAACTTGTCAAAGCATGGGGGTCAACGGTACAGCCCTAGACCCGGCTCCAGCGTCGCAATTGTCGTAGCGTTGCCCGGAGATCCTTGGGGAAGCCCGCTTCGATGGTGATCGGTTGGCCGGTCTCTGGATGGAGCACCGAGATGGAAAGGGCGTGGAGGCCGAGCCGATCCAGTAGTGGCCGCTCCACCGTCGATTTGCCGCTGCGATAGCCCTTCTTGAAGGAGGAGAGGAACAGCGACTCTCCATCACCATAGAGTGGATCGCAGACGCAGGGTGTTTTCAATTTCGCCATCACCATGCGGATCTGGTGAGTCCTTCCGGTACTGGGAGATGCTTCGACCCAGCTGTGGTCACGGAATGCCTCCAGCACCCGGTAATCGGTGACACATTCCTTGCCATCGGATTGAAATCGCATCGATCCGGGTCGGGCAGGATTCTCATCTACATGGAAAATGCTGGTGCCCCTGGCAGGGGAAGGAAGATCGCAGACCAGTGCGCCGTAACGCTTCTGAACTTCCCGATTCATGAACTGCTGCCTCAGGTGAGATTGAGCGGAGCCATTCCTGGCGAACAGGATCACTCCGGAGGTCTGCTTGTCGAGGCGATGGACCACATGAGGTTTCAGTGCTTCGGGATCTTTCTGCTTCCATAGATCCCACAGCATGTCGATCAGGCAGGGCGCTTGATGGTCCCACCTTTCACTGACGGTGCTGAACCCAGCTGGTTTATTGACCGCGACGAACGAATCGTCGTCGTGAAGGATTTCCAGGGGGCGAGTTCTTGGGGGTCTTTCCGACATGGGTTCTAGCTTACCGGCAGCCGTGACGCTGCTGTTTCCAGTTGCTGGATCCCGAGTATCGAATCGGCATGGTTGTCATCATTACGCTTGGCGATCTCAGAAAAGGCGCTGATCACCTGCAAGAATCGATCATAGGAAGTCTTGTCGCCCCCTCGCCACCGCGCGAACTCTAGCCAACCGATCGCAATGTTGATGAGGAATGAGGAGTCCGGCCCCACCTCGATCGGTGAAGCAGACTCTTTGGCATGGTCTCGAGCCGCCTCCAGGGAACTTTCGAATGCCACGATCGCACCGGACCAGTCTGCCAGCCCACAACGATGAGCTCCGAGAGCCCACCAGGCCATGTGGAACGGGACCGCTCCCTTGTTCAGTTCGGATCTCCAGCGAAGGCAATCCTCCGCGCAACGAATCCCTGCCCTGTAGTGGTCGTCAGTTCGAGGCTCGGGATCTTCAGGCCAGCATGGAGCCAGGTCCGCGGCAAGGTTATAGGAGAGGATGTTGGCTCCATCGAGGCGTCTGTCTCTTTCCTCTGCATCGGATTCAACTTCTGCCTGGGCGGCAAACTCATCGATGGCGGCGCGAGAAATTGCGATGAGATCAGCCAGGGTTCTCGACAAGTCTTGGCCTGCAGAGATGCGCTGACTGGCCATCAAGAACAAGCCTCTTCGTTGCAAGGGATCACTCTTCGCGCCGATGTGATCGATCAGGGAGGAGCTCCCGGATTGGAGGTAGAGTTCACTCAATTCGGGCCACAGTTGTTCGAAAGGATTGGTGGTCTGGGTCATCAAATTTCCTCCAGCGAGATATTATCGAACCAGACTGTACCGGATTGTCCCTTCACAAAACAGGCGATGTAGGTGGTCCGACTGATCCCTGGCATCCAGTCAAACTTGATTCTCGTCCATTCCGTATCTCGGCGAAGTGGTGCAGATCGAGAGGACCATGACCCGAGCCTGCCGGTGAAGAACCCTATCAGCGCTTCACCTTCAAACTGGCTCGCCTTGACCAGTGCGGTCACGCGATATTTTTTTCCAGGGGTGACGACGATGCGCTGGATGGTTCCACCGGCTCCGGGTTGGACGATGGTTGCCCGTAAGGCCCGGGTTCCATCGATCAGGCCTTCGGTATCCCCATCGAAGACCACCGAACCTCCCGGATCGACTTCCCCGGGGATCCAACCGTCGAGTAAGTTCTTGGCCTCAAAATCTCCATTGATCAGCGGCTGGTGCACATCGTATCGAACGACCTCTTGGGTAAGATCTTCACCTTGCGGTCCATCGTCGAGGATACCCACCGGAACAGGGTTTCCCTCGGCGGTCATCAACTCCAGGCGCAAGCCGCGAGTGCCGACCATCTGGGTCACGGCCACTTCGATGATGTTCTCACCTCGGAAGAGTTGGATGGGGAACGGCTTCTTCTGGTTCAGCATCAGTTCATCGTGCATCGGTTGGCTCATCTGGGGACTGGCATCGATGAACCCGATGGGAGAACCGTTGAGGCGAATTTGCATCTTCACATCCGTGGCCACGGTCAATCTCGCCTCGACATCTTGGTTGACTACGATCCGGCGAAATAGCAGCCACTGTCGATTCCGAGTGATGGGGTCCTGTCCGGCGGTGAGATCGGTGAAGGCAGTGGGCCAAACCAGAGGTTTCCAATGCTGGATGGATTCTTTCGGAATTTCCTTCTGATTTTTTCTGCGGGTAACGCGTGATTCCACCGGGCCCAGCACCCACCAACCATTGATCACAGTTCCTTCGAGCCGGTTGTAGTTCAATTGTATCGGATGCTTTCGAGTGAACTGAACCGACGAACCGCCCAGATCGACGCGATCATCGAACACAGGCCATCCATTGGCGCGGAAGATCCAGGCGATATTTTTCCCCAGAGCGAGGGAGTAGAGTGTGGCGATTCGTTCGATACTGGAGAGCCCATGAAGGCGCAGTGTTTGCTCGGAAGCTTTGCGCTCGGTGAACATCTTGTGGTGAACACCCAGTCCGTGGATGAATCTCAGGGCTGCAAACACTGAGGGGTTTGGTTGCCATTCTGATTTCTGGCCACTATTTCTATCGAGCAGCCAGCGAATGGTCTTCTGGAAAGCGGGGGCGTTGAGTAGCCGATATCCGAGTTCCCCGTAGATCCCCTCGTCGACACCACAATCGGCCAGCAGCATGTAGGGGTCGTGGCCGAATCCGATGTTATGACCCAGTTCATGGGTGTAGGCCCCGGGTAAACGGTCTCCCTGGCCGGTGTAGTCATGCAAGACTGCTGCGTCGAGAACGATGACTCCGCCTCCTCCGAGACCCCCGACCCCCGGTGGTAGGAAGATGTCGAAGTCCATCAGCAGTCTCAGGACTCCATCGGCGCATCCGAGATGATCCTTGCAACCTCTCAGGCTGCGGGCCACCTCCGGCATCATCGATTTCATCCTTGCACGAAAGATACTGGGTCCGGTGGCACTCGATCCGGCATCGTTGACGGTGATGGGAGTCTCGGCCACGGCGATTCCACGAATCGCAGAATTCCCGAAGGGTGCATCGATCTGGATGCTCAACTTGTCGAGGTCGACTCGCTGCAGTGTTTCAGGTTCTTGCCAGCGCATCGCTCCGAGGGTGCGCTGGATCAGCACCTTGCCCGATCGATCGACGGCAGCAAGGGAACCATCGTTGCCCGGGACCCGGTCGAGGACTCGCCCCCCTGCATCGGAGATGGACAGACGCATCTGGAGCGTCTTTCCCTTGCGTTCGTAATGGAGTCTAGGAGTCCAGGGTGCTCGAGGTTCCAGGTCAAATTTCTGTCCGGCAGATAGTAGCGCTCGATAGGGTAAAAGGCGGGCGGTTTTACCTCCGGGAAGGATACTTCGAGTTTCCAACCGATAGGTACCCGGCATCACCCAGGCTCGCCGAGCCTGACGGGTCTCGAGAGTGAAGCGTTCTCGGAAGCCGTCCACTGCCACCACCTCGATGGTTGCATCCGCAGCACCACCGAACGCAGACTCGGCACTGTACTGGAGGCGACTCATGCGATTCTGGTCGATCAAGATCGGCACCACTTCACGGTCGCCACCGGTTTTGGCACGGGTGAGTACCGCTTCACCTTCAGTGGTGCGGCACAGCACGCAGATGTCGACCGGAGGTCCAGACATCAACAGGCGAAACTGCCCGGTGGGGGCCGGTCGCGACGACTCCAACCGTCCGCGGGCTCCCACCTCCATCGCCACTCTTTCGGTGGTGAAGGCTGCAGCCACCGGTTCAGGGGTGATCCATAACTTCTCGATGGAGAGACCTTTTCCCTGGCGGTTTTCGACCGAGATCACGGTCTTCTTTTGCGGCTCCAGGAGGATGCTGGAACTCTCCGCTGAGAGGGTTTCCTGAAGCAGCAATAGTCTCGGTAGGGTCAGCACCAGGGTGTTGTCATCCGGATGGATATCATCGACCACTTCACCTTGGGCGATGACGGTCCAGGAACCGGGCACAACCACTGCACTCCAGCGTCCATCCGATCCCGTGGTTCCCTCGACGACCGCCAGGCTCTCGTTGGAGAGGAGCATTAGTTTGGCCCCTGCGACCGGCTTCCCAACTTCGTCTCGCACCTCGACCGAGATGGGGCGGAGCCGAAATTTCTCTCGCACCCACTCCTCACGCTCTCGCTCCAGTGCGATCGCTTTGGCCTCCTTGGCACTTTCGACAGATCGTCCCGGGAGTAGTACTCTCTCGACCGAATCGATCGGCTCCCCGTCCTCATCGAGCATCTCGACCAGTACCGGTTGGTCGCCTGGGTCCTCGATGGCGAGGTAACGACGCAAGTTCAGCCCCGGATCGACACTGAATCGCATCTCCAGGTCTTTCCGTAGCGGAGTCTTCAATTGGACCAGTTGTCTCACCGCGGTCGAGTTTTCCACCTCGAGGGCGATCACCCGGAATCCTTTTCTGCTGCCAGAGCCGAGTCGCTTCAGCTCCTTGCCTCTTCGATCGATGAAGTCGGGCCCACCATGATGATCCTTTTGATGGAACTGATAGGCGATGATTCGATCGGAAGGAGGCCATGCGTCGTCAAGGATCCTCAACTGCAGTTTTCCATCGTCAGGTGTGGGCACGGTCTGTACGTCAGGCACCTGGTCGTCGCCACCAGTGGGGACGGAATCATCGATCGCAGGTTCAAAGGGAATTTCGAAGTTTGCATCCGGATTGAAGCCGTGGGTGATCGGTCGAATTGATCGATCTGTTGCGTCGGATTCCGGACCCGGAGTGGGCACTGCAATGACCGCTTCGGGGTCCGGTGCTGGAACTGGGATCTCCATATTCGCATCGGGCTGTCCAGTGGCGGGTTGGACCGCAGCGACCCCGATCTCTTGAGGCAGATCCTGCGGCGACGTGGCCAGTTGACTCAGGATGTAGCCGATGATTCCGATGGTGAGCATCAGCAGCAGCAGGTTTCCTACCGGACGGGTCTCTTTTCGCGAGGTGCGAGAAGCTCGTGGGGGTCGGGTCTGCTTGGCATGGTTCATGCCATTTTCGCTCTCCTGAGTTTTCGAACTGCTGCTCGTCTCCACGGTGACGGGGTCTTTCGATCGAATGCCGCCGATGCTCTTGGTCGGTTTGTGGATCGGCTTACCGGTGGGTTTCTTGGATCGGATCAAGACATCACCGATCTTCAGCGTCGACCTCCGCGGGAAAGGAGCGCGCCCCTGGATGGATCTTCCATCGAGAACGGTCCCATTCGAACTGGCGAGATCCTCGATCACCAGGCCCTGTTCGGTAGAGATCAATCGGGCATGGCGACGGGAGGCTCGATCGTCGGAGATCTCCACTTCGCAGGCTGGATCTCGACCGATGATCCAGGGACCTTCCCCGGTCAGGGTGACGCTCCTCTTGCCATTGGAATCGTGGATCTTCAACAGAATGGGGTCAGTCGCACTCATCAATTCATGCCTCTTCATCCGTCAGTGACCAGTAGTTCACCCGTTCTCCCGGGCGCAACACCTCGGTGCTCGGGGGAGCAACGACCAGGCAGTTGGAGCTGGCGAAACCACTCAACAGGTGTGATCCTTGCCCCGACGGAATCTCGATCACATCGAGCCCTCCGTCAGGATCAGCAGTGGCCCTTCCGCGGAGTAATCGTAGCCGATCCGAGGCCGGAACTGCTCTCTCTGCCTTCAGAACCCCGCAACGCTGCGGCAGGATTCCGTCTGTTCTTCCTTCCATCCGAGCCAGGGCGGGGCGGACGAAAATTTCGAAGGAGACGAGGCAAGCGGCCGGATTGCCCGGCAATCCGAAAAATGGGACTCCTCCGATCAGACCGTCCACCAGTGGCTTGCCAGGCTTCATCGCCACCTTGCGAATCTGGACGTCGTCTCCCATCTCCCGAGCGACCTCGCGGATATGATCGAGATCCCCGGCGCTGATGCCACCTGTGGTGACGATAGCATCGGGCTTCAGTTCGAGAGTCTCTTGAAGTCCTGAACGGATCTCCGTCAGATCGTCGCGAAGGATCGGTCTGGGGATGGGGATTGCCCCCCAGCGTTCCACCCGAGCTTGAAGAGAATAGAGATTCGAATTGCGGATCTGGCCAGGCTTCAAGGCGCTGTCGATGGCGACCAACTCATTGCCGCTGGAATGGATGGCGACCCGGGGTCTACGATTCACCGGCACCTGAACTGCGCCGACACTGGCGAGCAAGCCGATGGCGCCAGGGGTGATCCGTGAGCCGGGGGCCATCACCGATCCATCCGCCTCGACATCTTCACCGAGCCTGCGAATGTGTGCTCCAGGGTGAATCGGCCTATCGATGACGACCGATTGTTCATCGTGGTGAAGGCATCGTTCGAAAGGGATGATGGCATCCCCTCCTTCGGGGATGACTGCACCGGTGAATATCTTCATCGCACAGTGGTCTTCCAGGGGGTCGGAGGGAGCCATTCCTGCTTCGATGGTGGCGACCACTGAAAGAGTGACAGGCCGATCTGGAGTGGCTCCAGAGGTGTCACGAGCCTTCAACACGAATCCGTCCATGGCAGTGTTGTCAAAGGGAGGAATCGGATCCCGAGTGGCCACCGATTCAGCGATGATTCTCCCTACGGCATCTTCGAGCAGCACCATCTCGGTGCCGATCGGCTTGATCCTGGCGAGGATTTGTTTGCGAGCATCTTCGAGATCGATCAAAGGGTCTCCTTTTTGCCACTCATCTTCTCTACCCACTGCACGTATCGATCGAGCCCGGTCGTTACAGGAATCACGATCACCTCCGGACACTCGTGGGGATGTCTTCGAGCAATGGTCTCGATCAGTTCCTCAATCGGTTCACTGGCAGTCTTGATGGTCAGGAGCACTTCTTCGGCTTCACAAGTTTTGTCATCCCAGCGATAGATCGATCGAGAACCGGGCATGATGTTCACACAGGCCGCCAGTCCTTCTTCGACCAGGCCTCGAGCCAGTTCGGCGGCAGAATCGGGAGGGTGGGAGACCAGGATCAAGTGCAAGGTTGTACTTTCCAGGTGGATCGCCTCGAGATTCTCCTCGGAGAGGTGAACTCAACGGCTCCTTGATCCATCCAAATTCCATCGGGTGAAAGGGTAAATCGAACCGCCAGGATAATATCATGACTGGACAGGTGCTGGACAGATGGACCTTCATTCCAGGACCTCTATTCCAGGAGCTCCATTCCAGGAGCTTGGGGATAGGTTGCAGACCCCTATCGATCGGTGCAGCATCCGTGCCATGAACTGGTTAGAGATCACCCACGAGAAAGAGGATCGACACCCGCTCCCCGCAAGCGGGATCTTCATCATCGGGAGAGGCCCCGACTGTTCCCTACGAATCCTCGAGCCAGGTGTTTCCAGGAGTCATGCCTCCATCCAGCAACGTGGAGGGGCTGACTGGATTCGCGATCTCTCTTCCAGCAATGGAACCTGGTTGATCGGCGAGGGGGTGCCGCCGCGAAAACTGACCGATGAGACTTCACTGCGATCGGGAGATCGCATTCGCATCGGTTCGGTCGAGTTGGTCTACCACCAGGCGCTGCCAGAAACCCTTGCGGATGGACGCTGGAGTGAGGTCTCCAAGATCGGGTCCGGTGGCATGGGTGAGGTATTTCGCGCCAGCGATCGGGATCTCGGCTGTCTGGTGGCGGTGAAAAAGATCCGTTCTGAAGATGGGGATCCTTCGGGATTACTGCAGCGTCTCCATGCTCGCGAGGCAGCCATCGGGAGAGGGATTGATCATCCCAATGTGGTGCGAGTCCTCGATGATGGAATCGTCGATGGATCTTCGGTTCAGGTGATGGAATGGGTGGGGGGGGGAGACCTGTCCCGATCGATCCAGAAGATCGCTCGAGATCCATCGGTAGGGCTCGAAATGATCCGCCAGATCGCACTGGGTCTGACGGCCGCACATGAGAGTGGTGTGGTCCATGCGGATCTGAAACCGGGGAATATCTTGATCGTCGGCCAGCAAATAGAGGTGGGCCAGAGCTCTGATATCTTCGAGGGTGCGCAGCACGAACCGGTCGATCTTGAACGAGAATCAGCACTGATCGATCAGTACCTTCGGCAGGTTGAGGAGAAACTGAATGACCCCCCATTCGTCTCGAGGAGTGGCGAACTGGCGCTGATCGAGGAGGCCCTGAAGTCTGGTGATCGTTGCTGGATTCTCATCTTCGGCGAGCGTGGGGTCGGGCGTGGTCGCCTGGCCAGGGAAGTGGTGGCCCGTTACGGAGATCAGCAACCCGATCGAATTCACCACGGGCCAGAGTTCACCCTTCCACCCGATGACTTCGATGGTGTCTGGCTGACATCGATGCCTCGGGATTGGCCCGATGAGCCGACCTGGATTCAGACGTTGGAACGGGCGAAACGGGAGGGGTGGTCACGAGAAATCCACCTCCAACCGTTGTTGCCTGGACCGGCCGCCCGATGGGTCGAAATGCTGGTCGATGCCAGTGGTGGGGAAGGTGCACTGTTTCTGTCCCACCTCAACGGCGCTGAGGGTGCCGATGGCCATCCAGCACGGTTACTCGAGAGCATCGGCGAGAGCATCCAGCGGGGAGCCTGGACGCTGCACGATGATGGCGCCAAGTTGCACCCACTGAGGATGCGAGAGAGCGCACGAGAGGAGGCGAAGAGATTTGGATCGATCCTCGAAACGATCTCCCCCCTGTTGCGACAAACTCTCGAGCGAATCGCTCTGTTTTCCGGAAACTTGACGGGAGTTCAGGTGGCTTCTTTGGTGCGTGGGGACGCAGCCATTTTCCATTCACTGGTGGCGGAAGCGATCGAACTGGGGCTGCTGGAGAAGGGCTCCGATGGACGCCTCAACCTGGTCAGTGAAGGGCTGGGGAAAGCGCTCGCCGACCAGGTGACGGACCAGCAGAAGGAACAGTACATCTCTGCTGCGGCGGATCTGATCGTGCAACTACCGCCGCCTGCCGAAGAGCAGCCTCTGCAGTGGTTGAAGAGGGGCAGACTTCTGCGCATTGCAGGGCGGTTACAGGGGGCGATCGAGGCTCACTTGCAAGCGGCATTGATCGCTCGATCTCGTTACATGAGACCCATCTTCATCGAGGCTTTGGACGAGGCTCGAGCGGTGATTCGAAAAGCTGCGGCGTCGGGCGATAGACGAGCCATCGATGCTGCAGAGAAAAAGATCCTGGGGGGGGAACCTCGAGGCCTGGTGGCGATCGAAAGACTCCGAAAACTGCCCATCGATGTGGCGGTCAAGATTGCAGATTTCGGCATTGCACGTATCTCGGGCGAAAGCACCGTCGGCGAGCCACTGGCATGGGGAACACCTCGGTACATGTCTCCAGAACAGGCGAGGAAGGAGCCGTTGGCTCCTTCCAGCGATATTTACTCTCTCGGTCTGCTAGCCAGAGAAGTGCTGGAAGGAAGACATCCTCTCGGCCCCTCAAGAGGTGCCGAGGCGATCCGGCGGCTGGCGCGGGGGGAGTTGGACGAGATGCCCTTGACGAAGGAGAGAGCTCTCTGGGGAGATCTGATCGGGCGGATGTTATCGCTGTCGCCGCCCCAACGGCCATCGGCGCTGGAGGTGGCCGAGCAGATCGCCGAGATTCAGGCCCGCTATTAGGACGGGATTCGCCTCGCAGGATCCTGTAAACTGGATTCTCGGAAGGAATCGTCCCATTGCCGTCTGATACATCACTGCGGGGCTGGACCCGGGCGGGGAAACCTTGGCCGGGCGGTCTACGCTTCACTCTACCCTGCTCCCTGGCCAGTTCATCGAGTGGGTCCAGATCTCTTCTGCGACTCGGATGGGTGATCTCTAGCCTGTTTCTCGCTTCTGCACTCCAGGCCAATCCCCCTGTCGAAATCGCTATTTCGACCGAGATCAGTCCGCCAGAACTGATCGAGTCGGAAAAGTCGATGGCTGCAGACCGGGTGCTGGAACAGGTCCGGTTCATCCTCTACGGAAACGAGCGCAATGAGGTGGCCGAGGTCCAACTGGACCAGGACCAGTATCTGTTGACCCTCTTCAACGAGACTCTCGCGAGTCACTACTCGGTGCGAATTTCCCGCGAAGAGTTGATCTCGAGTGAACCGATTCTGGCAGATCGCACAGAGCGGATCTTGAGCGAGAGAGAGGTGACCATCGCGGCACGAGAGCGGCTTCGAGTCGAGCGCCGGGAACTCAGGCGCTTAAAGGATCAGGACCTTACCACTGGCCATAGGAGTGGCAGCACGAGTGGTAGCAGGAATGGGTCGTCCACCTCCAAGGAGGTCGGTGAGAGCACCAACTCATCCTTGGCGTCTCCCATCTCGCCCAAGGTCAGCGCATCGCAGTCGATCCAGATCTTGAAGAACTTCTTGCTGGTCACTGAGGAACTGCGACATCGAACGGATCAGATGAGAGTGACCAGCGCTGGCTGTGAAATCCAGTTGACCGAGTGGAATCGAGCCAGTGACAGAGGAACAGCACTCTACTCGCGACTGAGGGAGGAAACCTATCACCTGATCGAACAGGAAGAATTTCTGGCCAAGAAAATCCAGTCACGTAGCCAGGAAATCAATCGTTCGCTGGCCGATGTAGAGGCGGGCGAAATACGGTCCGGCGACTTTGCAGAGGTGATCGATCGCATCCGTCGGAGACTGCTGCTCATCGAGCAAAAGCTCGATTCCATCGAGGCTCAATTGAGTGCTTGTTCCGATGGAATCCAGGCTCTGGGAGATCCGATCGTGTTGGCCTCGCCCACTGCAGAGCCCTCTGACATCACCGCAAGACCAGAACACGCCACCGTCAGGCCCGAAGTTTCGATGACACGGACTGCTACGGATACGAGCCAGAGGTCTTCAGCGAAGGATCGTGTAATTCCCGCAGTCAGCCGCCGGAAATCGGATCCTGAAGAGCCCCGCAATTCCCCTCGACGCCAGGGGGGCAGTGGCGGGAACGAATCCGATGAGGGTTCGGTGAGTCCCAGCAGGGGAGATCAGCAGCAGGATCAGGTCAACGACGATCTGGATGTATCCAGTGGATCCGGTACTGCGGGGAAAGAGGACATGACTCGCACCCTGATGATCGGCGGAATCCTCGGCGCACTCTTCGCACTGGTCCTGGCTCATCTGATCAAGCGCCTCGGCCCGGCCTAGGGACAACTCCCCTGTACCAGGCAATCGAGAGAGTCTGAGGTCGGATCGACGCCACATTCCGGGCCGGCCGGTGCGGGTGGCGCGGGTGATGCTGGAATGAACAGGCTCGACAAAAGGAACACTGCATCCGCAACGTTCATTCCGCCATCGTCATTGCAATCTCCAGAATCGAGACATTGCACCGGAGAACTTCCCGGTACAAAGAGGCTCGCCAGCAAGAATACGGCATCGGCAACATTGCGACCGCCATCCCCGTTGATATCACCCCGCACGAACTCGTCACCTGCGGGCGGTAATCCGCCCTCCATGGCAGCAAGGTACAGGGGAATCAGTAACATCAGGTCAGAGGCGTAGCCGCCCAGTTCCCAGGACTGGCTGATGACCGGTGCGATGGTGCTGTCGTAGAAGACACCCACTCCGTAATCGACGAAGGCGTCCGATCCGAGCCAGATCAATCCAGCCTGATTACCGCCAAGGTCAGGGTTCTGATCACAAGGAACCAGTCGGTCGGTGTAATCGTTGCCAGGGGAGTCTTGAGAATACGGTGCATCGAGAGCTGTGAGATCGAGGCCGTGAGTGGAATCGACTCCGACCAGTTGGAGCAACGAATCGTCGCCATTCTCGACATTGCCAAAGTTCTGATCCTCGACACCATCGAACTGGGCAAACACAGTCGGGTCGTCGTAGGCCCAGGCATCATTACTTTCGATGTAGATGGCCACAGCGGGACGTTCCTGGCTTCCGTCGAGTCCATCATCTCCGGTGTGAATCTCGGAGAGCAGTATTCCATCGGCAGGGGTCAACTCATAACGCTCGGGGTAGGTGCCAAGGCAGCACCAGAGCACCTCTGGAATTCCGGTACTGGCGATGGTGTTGGAATCGATGGAATCAATGGTCATCACGGAACGGCCCAGTTGAAGCAGGTTGTCGGCAATGGTCAGTCCACTCAGGACATCTCCTCCCGTCTCGCCGATCCAGATCACATCTGTGATCATGACCCCGGCTCGGGTGGGCAGGCTGGTGTTACTACATCCGAGAGCGAAATCGAAACCGACCAGCTGGTATTCGTGGGCACCTGCCGGAGGTGTATCGATGAAGGATGTGTTGGTACCCGGCAGTCCGGTGGCGAGCAGGAGTCCATTTCGGATCACCTGGATCTCGTCGTAGTCCGCCGGGTTGGTCCAGTTCAGGGTGATGTTGGTACCATCACTGGTGGCGCTGATATCCTGCGGCGGAAGAGTCTGGCAACCCCCATCGATGAGCAGGCACCAGCGATCGAAGGTGGCAACGGCGCCGGGGTAAATATCTTCCACCGTCATCACCCAGGGACCCTGAGTCGAGGTGTTGATGAAATCGGCCATCGTTCCGGGCCCGCTTGCGTCCATCGCACAACCGCAATCGTAGGGAGCGGCATTGGCCGGGGCACCGTTGCTGTAGAGCACGCTGATATCGGAGTCCGCACCACCGAGCAGATCATGAAGTGTAACTGAGGTGCCGGAGGGGGAGGAGAGGTCGACGATGAGGTCTCCGACGAATGGGTGTCGAATATCCACTAGCACATCAATGTCACCGATGAGCATGTTATTGGTCATCAGGATGAAATCTGAAACCGGGCTGACAGTCTGATTGATGGGGCTGCCAGGCTCCCGGCAGACCATCACATCTCTGGAGGCCATCAGTGGAGTATTCTTGCAGATCAAGTCAGAGACATTTCCGTTCTGCAACGCCTCGACGCACACCACTGCGGTACCGGGAACCGGGCGAGGCCCGCTGACCCAGCTACTTGCGGTACCACTGACGGCACCCTCCAGGCCTCCATCGACATAGATCCTGACCTCGTCATAGACCGAAGCATTGGTCCAACTCACTTCCAGTTCTCCGGTTCCTGGAACCGAACTGGCGAGTAGATCCGAGATCGGCCGGACCAGGAAGTCGATGGTGCAGCAATTGGGTGGAATCACCTCGCCGACTAACTGTGGAAAGACGCAATACAGGACCGTCGAGGGGATCGTCTGAGGGGCCGTGGTGTAACTGGTCACCGTTCCGTCGGCGATGATCGCTTCCAGGTTCCCATCGGCATAGATCTCAAAGGAGTCATAGCCCTGAGGGTTGGTCCATGTCAACTCTGCGGTGAGCGAGCCAGAACTGGCGAAACAATTCAACTGGGTCACGCTACCCTGCTCGAAGGCACGGATGCACCAGGAGTCGAGAGATCCGATACGGGGGCCACCTCCGGTGTAGACATCATCGATGACGATGCTCCAGTCTCCGAGCGATGAAGTGCCGAGGTAATCGGAGAGGGTACCTGGTCCTGTCGGTTGAATCGGACAACCGCAGTTGATGGGAATGGTTCCTGGCGCAGCACCTAGATCCCAGAAGGTCGCTTCGATGGTTGTGGCTGCACCACCATTTTCATTGTGCAACCTAACGGTGGTTCCGCTGTGGATCACATCCACCGTCAGATCGCCGACAAACGGATGATTCAGATCGACCTGCACCTGTAGATCACCGATGGAGATGTCATCTACGATGGTGATCACATCGACAGTTTGAGGCACCGTGTTTCCCACCACTGAACCCGGGGTCCGACAGATCTCGATCGAGGGAGCCATCGGTTGGGAGGTGATGGAGCAGCACTCAGGCGCACAAGGTATAGCGGCTCCGATGGTGGGGAGCAGGCAGATCTCGAGGGTGGTGCCTATGCTCCCTCCTATGGCAGTGTAGGAGGTTGCGTCTCCGGCGAGGGTGTCGATCAGAACACCACCGATGGAGACCTGTATCTCGTCATAGATCATCGGGTTGGTCCAGCTGAGGTCAGTGTTGCCCGTTCCACCGATATCCAGGCACAGGAGGTTGTCGACTCCCAGGACGGCAGCGGAAACGCCACTGTCAAAGGTGCTGAGGCACCAGTCGTTGAGTCCTCCCGTGGCTCCGCCGCTGTAACTGTCGAGGCAGCGAATCGTCCAGGCTCCGGCGGATCCGTTGCCGGCCAGATCAGAGAGAGCACCTGGACCTGAAGGCTGCATGCGGCATCCAGAATCCCACAGAATGGAACCGTTGGGCGGGCCTTGATCGTCGAAGATGATGTTGATGAAGTCGTTGGAGCCGCCACCTTGGTCATGAACTCGTACCGTCGTGCCATTGGGGGAGATGATGTCCACCGAGACATCATCGATGTAATCGTGAGTGATATCGACGAAGACATCGATGTCGACCACCGTTTCATCGGTGGTGATGGTCACTGTCGATTCGGTAGGATTGGCAGGATCCTCGGAGATGGGGAGAGCTGCCGGCAACCCGGCACAGACGGTGATGTCCGCCAGCGTCACAGAGGTCGCAGCGATCACCCAGCATAGAGTCAATAACCCTGGCCATATTCGGTATCGGTTCAAATTCATCATGGTCTGTTTTGGATCCTCAGTAGTGGTCACTTGATGCCTTCCTTGGAAGGGGCCAGCCATTTCGAAGACCGATATTGTATCCGGGACTGGCGCCATGGGTCAGCGGAATTGACCTCCACTATTAAAGGTGTTGATCTCCTCAGCCGGGAGCACTTCTTCACTACCTTCCATGATACCGTGGGGGATTGTCCGGTGGGAACCGATCGCCGAGGAATCTGGGCATTGTAGATACTGATCTCGGTGTCCTCACAGTGTCCTCACAGTAGCCTCACAGTAGCCTCACAGTAGCCTCGCAGTAGCCTCGCAGT
>Ga0209089_10001227_pt1 | contig 23457 bp, 20 predicted proteins | sample ArcticOcean_MG_C_FD_187431 | JGI IMG/M metagenome (GOLD analysis project Ga0209089, IMG submission 187431) | Marine microbial communities from western Arctic Ocean - ArcticOcean_MG_CB2_150 (SPAdes) (version 2) | ecosystem: Environmental > Aquatic > Marine > Oceanic | place: Arctic Ocean: Canada... | reverse complement strand
TGGGGCTCAGCGGTCGACCTGGCGACGCCCTTGTTCACAGGTTCTTCGCTCCGGACCGGAAGTACAGCAGGGTGCCGAGCAGCATCACAGCCAGCACAACAACGGAGACGGCCGATCCGACCGGGCCGTTTCTCGCAGACAGGAACTGCAGCACGATGTAGCTGCCCAGCAGGCCCTCCTTGTTGCCTCCCAGGATCGCCGGTGTGACATATGCGCCAAAGCTCGGAATGAACACCAGAATCGAGCCGGCTATCACCCCCGGCTTGGACAACGGCCAGACCACGCGCCGGAATGCACCCCAGCCATTGGCGTAGAGGTCCCGGGCCCCTTCCACGAGGCTCCAGTCGATCCGCTCGATGGCCGCGTACAGGGGCAGGACCATGAACGGCAGGTATCCGTATACCAACCCAAGGATCACCGCGCTGGTGGTGAACAGGATGCGGCCGTCGCTGAGGCCGGTGGCCTGGACCATCTGCGTCACCAGCCCGTCACTGTCCAGCAGGACCCTCCAGGCATATGTACGAATAAGGAAGTTGGACCAGAACGGGATCATGATCCCGATGAGGAGCAGGTTGCGCGTGACCGCGCCGCGCGTGGAGATGAAGTAGGCCAGCGGATAGGCCAGCAGGATGCAGATGACCGTGGTCAGGGCTGCCACCCAGAGGGACCGCCACGCAACCGTGAGAACGATGTCGTCTCCGAGGCGGGCATAGGCGTTGAGGTTCCAGTCCCGGAGTTCCGTCCGGCCGCTGCGGGTCCGGGTGGCGAACGAGTAGGCGACGACTATCCCCAGGGGGATTACGAAGAAGATCAGCAGGTAGAGGATGGCCGGCAGGCCGAGCAGGAACCCCTGGCGGGCCTTTGCCCGCTCGGCCTGGCGTTCCAGCCCCGGCGTCGCCACAGGGGACGGATCGTCCACGCCGAGTTCTTCGTCAGGCGGAGCCGTGACGGACATCAGCCGGTTACCACCGCGGCGTGTCCGGGTTCGAACGACACAGTGACGTCGTCTCCGACGTCGCGCCGGTCCATGGCCAGGGTGGCTGGACAACGGACCTCTAGATGCATCCAGTCGATGCCGATTCCATAGACGATCGCGTTGCCCAGGTAGGTGACCGTCTCCACCCGGCCCTCCAGGTGGTGGAGGCCCGGAGGTGCCTCGCCACGACGATGCACCGTGAGGCGCTCCGGCCTGACGGTCACAGCCACGGCTTCGCCCGATGGCTGATCAGATGGCAGGCGGAGGCGCTGGCCGTTGGCCAGGACCACCTCGTCGGCCGAGGCCACCGTTGCCTCCAGGAAGTTGCTCTGTCCGATGAAGCCGGCCACGAACCGGGTGGTGGGTCGTTCGTAGATGGCCTCCGGTGTGTCCACCTGGAGCAGGCGACCATCGTGCATGACGCCGATCCGGTCGCTCATCGTGACCGCCTCCTCCTGATCGTGGGTCACGTAGATAAAGGTGATCCCGACCTCGCGCTGGAGGTTCTTCAGCTCGTACTGCATCTGCTGGCGGAGCTTCAGGTCCAGAGCACCCAGCGGCTCGTCCAGAAGGAGCACCTCTGGCCGGTTCACGAGCGCCCTGGCGAGGGCGACGCGTTGCTGCTGACCTCCGGAGAGTTGCCCGGGCTTGCGATGGGCCAGGCTGCCCATCTCCACGAGCTGGATGGCCCAGTCGATCAGATCGGCACGCTCTTCGGCCGGGACCTTGCGCATCTCCAGGCCGAATCCGATGTTCTTCGCCACCGTCATGTGGGGGAAGAGGGCGTAGTTCTGGAACACCGTGTTGACGGGTCGTTTGTTGGGCGGCCGTAGCCCCATCTCCTCACCGTGGATCCGGATGGAACCGGCGGTCGGGAGCTCCAGGCCGGCGATCATGCGGAGGGTGGTCGTCTTGCCGCAGCCCGATGGGCCCAGTAGCGAGAAGAACTCGCCGTCGGCGATCGTGAGGTCGAGGTTGTCCACTGCTGTGACCTCGGTACCCGACCGGTCCCCGAACCGCTTGACGACTCCGTGGAGCTCCACCGCCGTTCGCGGCCCGTCTGTTGTGTCATGCATCGACTCAGGTCCTCCCCCTGCCTCATCGACTCCCCCACCCGCAGGCATTACCATCCGGGATGTGCCGCATGCTACTGATTTCGTCGTACCCATGCCAGCCCTACGACGAATTCAGTCTTGTATGTCTGTTACAACGATCTTTTCCGTCGTTTCCCACACCCGACCGGTGAGAGCGTCATGAGCGCAGAGGCGATCGCGACGCTGGCACTTGCCGAAACCCGACCGGAGGTGTTCTGGCTGGATCAGCCCGAGCGACCGGAGCCGTCTCCATGTCTGGACACCGATCTGAACGTCGACCTCGTCGTCGTGGGTGGTGGCTTCACCGGGCTCTGGACGGCGCTGACCGCCATAGAAGCCGACCCCGGCAGGTCGATCGTCGTCCTGGAGGCCGACACCATTGCCTTCGGCGCATCCGGACGCAACGGTGGCTTCTGCGAGGCCTCGCTCACCCACGGGCTCGAGAACGGCGTCGGCCACTGGCCCGCCGAAGTCGACAAGCTCCTCCACCTCGGCGACGGGAACCTGCAGGGGCTACTCGACGCCATACACCGCCACGACATCGACTGCTCACCGGAACCGACAGGTGCGCTGAACGTGGCAGTCACCCCGTGGCAGGCCGACTCCCTGCTCGACAGCGCCTCGCTCCACGAGGCACACGGCATGTCCGTGACCCTGCTGGATGCCGCGTCCACCCGCTCCCAGGTGAACTCACCCACCTACCTGGGCGGGGCCTGGCACCCCGACGGCGTGGTGATGCTGGATCCGGCAAGGCTGGCCTGGGGCCTGCGACGCGCTGTCGAATCACTCGGGGTGCGATTCTTCGAAAACACGCCGGCGCGATCGATCGAGGCCATAGGTGGGAGTGGGGCCACAGGCGTCCGGATCCGAACCGACACCGGTGCGGTGACCGCCAGGCGCGCCGTGGTGGCCACGAACGCGTTCCGCCCACCGATCCGTCGCATCCGCCGTTACGTCGCACCCGTGTACGACCACGTGCTGGTCACCGAACCCCTCTCGGCCGACCAGTTGTCCGCCATCGGATGGTCGAACCGCCAGGGGCTCTCCGACATGGGAAGCCAGTTCCACTACTACCGCCTAACCGCCGATGATCGGATCCTCTGGGGCGGCTGGGATGCCCTCTACCACTTCGGCAACCGGGTCGGCCCGGCGGTCGAGCACAGCCCGGGAACCTCCCGGATGCTGGCCACCCACTTCTTCGAGACGTTCCCCCAGTTGGAGGGCCTCTCATTCACCCACAGGTGGAGTGGACCCATTGCCACCACCAGCCGGTTCACCTGCGCATGGGGGACCAGCCACAACGGGGCCGTCGCATGGGCAGCCGGGTACACGGGCCTCGGCGTGGCTGCCAGCCGCTTCGGTGCGCGGGTCGCCCTCGACCTCGTCGATGGTCGCGCCACCGAACGGACCGAACTCGAAATGGTGCGCAGGTCGCCGTTTCCGTTCCCGCCCGAGCCGCTGCGCTGGCCGGCAATCCAGATCACACGCCGGGCCATTCAGCGATCCGACCAGCGCGGCGGAAAACGCGGACCGTGGCTGGCCCTTCTGGACAAGTTCGGAATCGGCTTCGACAGCTGACAAGACATAGGTTCTCGGCCATGTACCCCCGCCCGGATGTAGCACCCGGCGACGCCACCGAAGACCCCCGGTACCGGATGGTGTCGCTCTGGCACGACACGGTGCCCGGCTCGTTCGCCCCCCGCACGGCGCTGCCCGGCGACCTGGACGTCGACGTGGCCATCGTGGGCGCCGGCTACACCGCGCTGTGGACCGCGTACCACCTGCTCCGCCTGGACCCGACGATCCGGGTGGTGGTCCTGGAACGGAAGGTCGCCGGCTACGGCGCCTCGGGTCGCAACGGTGGATGGGCGCTCGGCGAGTACAGCATCAGCCCCATGGACTGGGCGGCCCGTGCCGGCACCGGTGCCGCACTCCGCCAGATGCGCGCCCTGTACGACGCCATCGACGACATCGGGCGGGTGGCCGAGACCGAAGGCATCGACTGTCATTACGCCAAGGGCGGCTGGATCGATCTGGCCCGAAGCCCGGTCCAGGCCCAGCGGATCGCCGCCGGGGTCCGTGCACGACATGACCTGGGCCTCTCGGCCGACGACGTCCGCTGGGTGGGCGCCGACGAGGCCCGCCGGTTCTGCAACGCCACAGATGTGGTGGGCGGCTGGTTCAACGCGCACGTCGCTGCCATCCACCCCTGCCGACTCGTACGGGGGCTGGCCGAAGTGGTCGAGAGCCTCGGCGGGACCATCCACGAGGAGACCGCCGTCCTCTCGATCGAACCGGCGGACGGTTCCGGATCGGCCCGTGTGGTGACCGACAGGGGAACGGTCCGAGCCGAGGTCGTAGTGCGCGCCACCGAGGGCTACACCCGGGACCTGGCCGGTCACCGCCGCACCATCGCCCCCGTCTACTCCATGATGGTGGCCACCGAGCCGCTGTCGGCTGACGTCTGGGACGAGATCGGCCTGGCTGATCGCCCCACCTTCGGAGACGGTCGGAACCTCATCATCTACGGCCAGCGGACCGCCGACGGCCGCCTCGCCGTAGGCGGTCGTGGTGCCCCGTACCGGTTCGGCTCGAAGCTGGTTTCCACCACCGGCGCCCACCACCCGATCCACGACGCGGTGGAGGCCACCATCCGACAGATGTTTCCCATGGTCGGCGACGCCGCGATCACCCACCGGTGGGGTGGCGTGCTGGGCCTCTCCAGGGACTGGACGCCGTCGGTCGGCCTGGACAGGGCTACCGGCACGGCGTGGGGAGGCGGCTACGTGGGCGACGGCGTGGCCACCGCCAAGCTGGCCGGCCATACCATTGCCGAACTGATCACCGGGACCGGGAGTGAACGGACCGACCTGCCATGGGTCGACCACCTGGCCCGGAAGTGGGAACCCGAGCCGTTCCGCTGGATCGGCATCAACGCCGGCCTCCGCCTGGCGGCGAGTGCCGACCGGGCCGAGGCCAGGACCGGCCGCCCGACCCGCCGGATCGACTGGTTGAACCGCCTCCTCCGACGTTCCTGAGCGTCGCCCAGAGCGCACGGGGGCCGCAGGCGTGGAAGCATCGGGTGGTGCCGTACTTCCCCAGGCCATCGGGCGTCATCGTTCTCCTCGCGATGCTCGGCTCGGCCTGCAGCACGGGCGTGGGCACGCAGGAGTCTGGTGTCACGCCGACGACCGTCACCACCACCGTCACGACGGTCACGACGGTCACGACGGTCACGACAGTGGTCGCGGCCTCGATCGCGACCACAGAAGTTGCGCCCCCGGTCACGACCACTGGGGTTCCATCCGCGGTCCCGACCACGGAGGTGGCGCCCACCACCTCTCCGCCGACGGTGGCGCCAGACCTCTGGCCGGAGTCGGTCCTCGCCATTCCGGAGGTGGACGACGAGCCGCACCGCGAGGGCTACGACCGTGACGAATGGGGGCGCTGGTCCGATGACGACGGGGACTGCCTGAACACCCGCCACGAGGTGCTCATGTACGAGGCGACCGCCTCGCCGTTCCTACGCGACGACGGCTGCCTGGTGACCGGAGGCAGCTGGTTGGCCGCCTTCACCGGCACCATCGTGGAGGACCCCCGCACCCTCGACGTCGACCACTTCGTCCCGCTGGCCAATGCCTACCGGTCCGGTGGATGGAAATGGGACCGGGATACGAAACGGCGTTACTTCAACGACATGGCCGATCCCCGTCACCTCATCGCCGTGACCGCCTCGGCCAACCGCTCCAAGGGCGACCGCGGCCCCGAGGACTGGACACCACGGGGATACGCCGAACCGGACACCGCTCCGGATGCCATGACCGACTGCATGTACGCAGACACATGGCTCGACATCAAGGTCCGCTGGGTGCTCACCGTCACCTCCGCCGAGCTCGCCGCGCTCACCCGGATGCTCGCCACCTGCGACGGGGACCCCGATGCACAGATCGCATCCGTGCCGACAATCAGCCTCGGTGAACCAATCGACCTCGGTGAACCAATCGACCTGGGCGACCCCATCGACCTGGAACGCCCCTGAGCCGGGAGCCGCCGATCACGCCGGGAGGCCAGGAGGCCGGGTCGGGCACTCCCACCCAGTTCCCGGGCCGACCCGCGGCAGTTCCGTTACCGGCCCCTACCTGCCGGCGGCTGTGAGTGCCCGGGCGGTCAGGACCCGCGCCAGGTGCTCCCTGTAGGGGCCATCAGCCTGGTTGTCGGTCGGCGGTTCGGTGCCGTCCGCGGCGCTCGCCGCAGCGTCAGTCGCCGAAGCGCCACCTGCCAGAGCCACCTCTACCGCCGTGGCCCGCAGCGGCGTGGAGGACATGTTCACAAGCGACACGCCGGCGCCGCCCTCGGCCACCACCACCCCGACGATGGCCCAGTCCTGGGCCCGTCGGTTGAACTTCTGGTATGACCATCCACCGGTCGAGACCGGCACGTGCACCTCGGTCAGGACCTCGTCGACTCCCAGCACCGACTCCAGGAAGCCGGTGAAGAAGTCGGTCGCCGCGACCTCGCGCGTACCGCCGGGGCCTGCGACCACCAGCGTCCCTCCGAGGGCCAGCACGGCCGCCGGCAGGTCCGACGCCGGATCGGCGTGGGCCAGCGAACCACCCAGGGTGCCCCGGTGGCGCACCGCCGGATCGCCCACCAGCGAGGCCACGTGGGCCAGCAGCGGACAGGCCGCCGCCAGTTCCACCGAGTGCTCCAGCGTGCTGTGGGTGGTCAGGGCACCTATCGAGACCGTGTCGCCCTCCACCGAGATGCCGACCAGGTCGGTCGCCCGACCCACGTCCACCAGCACCGTGGGCGTGGCCAGTCGGAGCCTCATGAGCGGCACCAGGGACTGGCCACCGGCCAGCAGCTTGGCCTCATCGCCGTGCTCGACGAGCGCAGCGATCGCGGCCTCGGCCGAGTCGGCCCTGACGTACTCCACCGCCGCCGGGATCATGACGAACCTCCCGCCGCCTCGATGGCTCGTCTCACGGTCATCGGTGAGGCCGGCATCCTCACGTCCGTGATGCCCATGGGCCGCAGCGCGTCCACCACGGCGTTCATCACGGCCGGGGTCGACGCAATGGTCCCGGCCTCGCCGACGCCCTTCACGCCCATCGGGTTAGTGGGCGACGGCGTCACCGTGTGGTCCAGCTTCATGTCGATGCACTCGGCGGCGGAGGGAACCAGATAGTCGGCCAGATTGGCCGACCGGAGCTGGCCGTCGGCGTCGTAGATGGCCTCCTCCCAGAGGGCCTGAGCCACGCCCTGGACGATGCCGCCATGCAGCTGGCCCTCCACGATCATCGGGTTGATCTGGTTGCCGCAGTCGTCCACCGCCGCGTAGTCGATCAGCTCGACGGCCCCGGTCTCCTCGTCCACCTCGACGACGGCTATGTGGGTTCCGAACGGGAACACGAAGTTCCCCGGGTCCCAGGTGACCTGGGCCTCCAGGTTGGGTTCCATGCCGTCGGGAAGGTCGTGGGCGGTGAAGGCGCCGAACGCCACGGCGGCCAGCGGGACCTCCTTGTCCGGGCTGCCCTTCACCGTGAAGGTGCCGCCGGCGAAGTCCAGGTCGTCGGAGTTGGCCTCCAGCATGTGGGCCGCTATGGCCCGGGCCTTGTGGATGACCTTCTCGGTGGCCATCCAGAGCGCGGTCCCGCCCACCGACAGCGATCGGGACCCGTAGGTGTCCATGCCCAACGGGCTGATCGCCGTGTCGGAGTGCAGCACCTCGACGTCGTCGGGATCCACCCCCAGCTGGTCGGCCACGATCATCGACCAGGAGGTCTCATGGCCCTGGCCCTGGGGCGTGGCACCCGTGACCACCTGGACCTTGCAGGTCGGCAGGATCCGGACGGTGGCCGACTCCCAGCCGCCGGCGCCGTAGTTGAGGGCAGCCAGCGTCCGACTGGGCGCGAGGCCGCACATCTCGACGTATGACGAGATGCCCATTCCCAGGTGCATGGTCGACCCTGCGGCCCGGCGCTCGGCCTGCTCCGCCCGCCGACCATCCCAGTCCATGAGCTCCTTGGCCCGGTCCAGGGTCGGCTGGTAGTTGCCCGAGTCGAAGATCAGGCCGGCCGGGGAGTCGTACGGGAACTTCTCGGTCGGGATGAAGTTCCGGGACCTGATCTCGTCCTGGCCCACGCCGACGGCCACCGCCAGGGCGTCCATGGCCCGTTCGATCGCGTATGTGGCCTCCGGTCGACCGGCACCCCTGTAGGCGTCGGTCGGCGTCAGGTTGGTGAAGACGCTCCGACAGGTGAACGAGTAAACGGGCACGTCGTAGAGGCCGTGGTAGAGGAACGCGCCGAGCAGCGGTACGCCGGGGGCCACCAACTGCAGGTACGCCCCCATGTCGGCCAGGAGGGTGGCGCGCACGCCCGTCAGCTTCCCGTCGGCGTCGGCGGCCAACTCGATCGTCTGGCGCTGGGCCCGACCCTGGATGGTCGCCGTGGCGGCCTCGGTACGGGTCTCGGTCCACCGCACCGGCACGCCGTGGCGGTTGGCCAGCGTCATGCAGACCAGCTCCTCGGCGTAGACGTTCAGCTTGCAGCCGAATCCACCGCCCACGCTCGGGGCCACGACCCGCAATTTCTGCTCCGGCACGCCCAGGGTGAGGGCAGCCATCACCTTCAGCACGTGGGGGATCTGGGTCGACGAGTAGAGCGTCATGTCCCCGTTGTGCGGGGCCGGCACGACGGCCACGCCGCGGGTCTCCATCGGCGCGGGGATGAGCCGCTGGTGCACGTATGTCTCGGTCACGTGGTGGACGGCATCCTGGAAGGCGGCGGCGACGCCGTCAGGGTCCGGCGTGAGCTCCCAGTCGTAGGCGATGTTGGTTCCGCAGTCCTCGTGGATGACCAACCTGTCGCTGGCGGCGTCCCGCACGTCGACGACGGCCTCCAACGGTTCGTAGTCGACCACCACTCCCTCTAGGCCGTCGGCAGCCGCGTAGCGCGATGTGGCCACGACCACGGCGACGGCATCGCCCGCGAAGTTGGCCTTGCCCACGGCCAGGGGCAGGTGGGGAGGGTTCTTCATGTCATCAGTGACCGGCCAGGCACAGGGCAGAGGTCCGGCCCAGTCGCCCTCCAGGTCGGCACCCGTGTAGACGGCGACCACGCCGTCGGTCGCCAGTGCGGCCGAGGTGTCGATGGCACCGATGCGGGCGTGGGCGTGCGGGCTGCGGACGAGCGCTATCCACAACGCTCCGGGGAGGTGCAGGTCGTCGATGAACTTGGACTCCCCGGTCAACAGGGCCGGATCCTCCTTGCGGAGTCGGGGAATGCCAACGATGCCGCCGGCGAATGGACTCATGGTGTCGGTCATCTCGAACCCCTCACTCGCTGGCTGCCAGGACGGCCCTGACGATGTTCTGATAACCGGTGCAGCGGCAGAGGTTGCCCTCCAGGCCAATCCGGACACCGGCCGCATCCAGGTCGTCGTACTCGTCGACCAGCGACACGGCAGCCATGACCATTCCCGGAGTGCAGTAGCCGCACTGCAGGGCATGGCACTCGTGGAAGGCCTGCTGCATGGGATGCAGGCCATCGGCGGTGGCCAGCCCCTCGATCGTCGTCACCTCGGCGCCGTCCACCTGGGCGGCCAGCAGAGTGCAGGACTTGGCCGACCGGCCGTCCACCAGCACGGTGCACGCGCCACACGAACTGGTGTCGCAACCGATGTTGGTGCCTGTCAGGCCCAGGTCATCGCGCAGGTAGTGCACCAGCAGCGTGCGTGGTTCGACGTCGGCGGAACGCCCGGTTCCGTTGACGGTGACGGAGACCTCCATCTCCAACCCCCTCGTGTCCCCGGACGGGTCGTCGCAACGCCATCGGTGCGATCCCCGAGTCCGCCCGGATCCCCAATGGTCGCGCGTCTCCCGGTCGAGCGCCACCGACGCGCCCGCGGCTGGGCCTAAGGCCGGTCAGGCCTGCTGGAGGTGCGCCACCAACTGGTCGGGCGGCGGGTTGGCGTAGGCCGTTCCGCCGACCACCACCGTGGGCACGATCTCGTTGCCGTCGTTCACCGATCGGACGAACTCGGCCGCCTCCGGTTCCTCCCAGATGTTGTGGAGTTCCGGGCGGATCCCGGCCGCATCCAACGCCTCGAGGAGTCGTTGGCAGAAGCCGCAGAGCGGGCGCCAGTAGACGACGAGCCCTTCGGTTGTCGGTTCGCTCACCTGGTCTGTCCTCCGGGTTCGAGCACGGCCACGAGAGCCGATGTGAGGTGGCCCGCCAGTCGATCACGCTGCGGCGACCCGAGCAGCACCGGGTTGTTCAACCCCTGCCCCATCACCACGAGTACGTCGGCCAGCTCTGCCGTGTCCCCATCGGTTATCCGACCGGCCGCCTGGCCGAGCTGGACGAAACGGTGGTTACGCGAGCGGGCGTCGGCCTCGTGTACTCGGTAGGACTCCCGGAGCACCCGGCTCTCGGGCAATCGGGCCAGGGCCGAGCGCATCACCAGGGCCTCGTCGGTGAAGACCTCTACGAGGCCATCGACCATGGCCCGCAGGGTGGCCTCGAGACCGTGGTCCAGCAGGTGTTCGACGGTCAGCACGGCACCTGCGCAGACCAGTCGGTCCAGGACCGAGTCGAAGGCCGCTGCCAGCAGGCCGTCGCGCCCCTCGGGGAAACGGTTGTAGATAGTGGCCACGCTCACCCCCACGTCGGTGGCCACCTGTTCCACCGTGAAGGCACCTTCGGAACGCAGGCGGGCAACGGTCGCGTCCACGACGACCCGTCTGGTCCGCTCCGACCTCCCGACCGGTGCGTCACCATCGGGATCTCCAACCGACCTTGTCATGACCATGACTCTAGGTCACTTGTAGTTCTATTTGCTTATTCTTGAAGTGTCTTCTAGTTTTGACCCATGGTCGACCTCCTCCAGCAGGCCCGTGGAATCGGGCCATCCCTCGCCAGCCGATCGGAGCAGATCGAGGCCAACCGGACCCTCCCCGACGACGTCGTCGCCGACCTCACCGATGCAGGCCTCTTCCGGATGTTCACACCGACAGGCCTCGGAGGCCCCGAGGTCGACGTGGCGACCGCCATCGACGTGATCTCCGAGGTGTCGCGCCACGACGGGGGCGCAGGCTGGTGCGTCATGATCGCCGGCACCACGTCGCTGCTGGCCGGATTCCTGGACGAAGCACACGCCCGTGAGATCTACGGCCCGGCCGACTCCTGCACCGGCGGCTACGCGGCCCCAGTCGGCACCGCACGCATCGTCGACGGCGGCCTGCGGGTCACCGGAACATGGGCCTGGGGATCAGGCACCCGGCACTGCACCTGGATCGGCGGCGGCGCACGCATCGTCGACGCCGACGGCTCGCCCCTGCGACGCGACGACGGCCTATACGCCCCGTTCGTGTTCTTCAACCGGGCCGACGTCGAGCACCTCGACACCTGGCACGTGACGGGACTCGCCGGCAGCGGTTCGGCCGACTACCGGGTCGCCGACGCCTTCGTCCCCGAGGGTCGATGGACGCAACTGATGACAGCGACCCCACGGCTCGACGGGCCCCAGTGGCGCTTCCCCTTCTACGGGGTGCTGGCCATGGGCATCGCCGCCGTCTCCATCGGCCTGCTGAATGGCGCCGTCGACCGGTTCGCCGAGCTGGCCACCTCGAAGAAGCCCGAGGGTTCCGGCCGAACCCTCTCGGAGCGATCAACGGGACAGGCCGTCGTCTCCAGCGCCGAGGCGACCGCACGCTCCACGCGGTCGTTCCTCCACGATGTGATTGGCGAAGCCTGGACCACGGCGGAGGCCGGCGACCCGCTCACCATCGAGCACCGAAGGAGTCTGCGGCTGGCCGCATGCGACTCAGCCCAGCGCTGTGCCGATGCCCTCACGAACCTTCAACGAGAAGCAGGCGGTGCAGCGGTCTACCTCAGGGAGCCACTCCAGCGGATGGTCCGCGATGGCCAGGTGGCTGCCACACACGCCATGGTCGCCCCCCGGATCCACGAGTTGACAGGCCGACTCAGGTTCGGGCTGGACACAGACACCACCCTCCTGTGAGGTAGGGACGATGGACTTCGCCCTACCAGCCCACGACGACCCCCGACGCCTCGAGGTGCGCGCCTGGCTGGCCGACCACCCGTCACCGTCGCGCAGCGACCTCGCCGAGGGCGGATTCATCGCCCCCCACTGGCCCCGTCCGTGGGGCCGCGATGCGGACGCCGAGGCCCAGCTCATCATCGACGACGAGTTCGCGACAGCCGGCGTTGTCATCCCGGGCGCGTCGATCGGCGTGGGTTGGGCCGGCCCGACGATCATCGCCGGTGGGACCGAGGCCCAGAAGGACCGGTTCCTTTCACCCATGCTCGACGACACGGAGGACTGGTGCCAGCTGTTCAGCGAACCGGAGGCCGGATCGGACCTGGCATCGCTCCGAACCCGGGCCGTCCGCGATGGCGACTGCTATGTGGTGAACGGTTCGAAGCTCTGGTCGACGCGAGCCGACGTGACCGACTGGGGAATCCTCCTCGCCCGCACCGCGGACGACGGCCCACCACAGCACGGCATCTCCTACTTCCTCCTGGACATGACCACCCCGGGTATCGAGGTCCGCCCGATCATCGAGATGACCGGCGGCAGGCACTTCAACGAGACCTTCCTGACCGACGTCCGCATCCCCGTCGAGCACCTGGTCGGAGCCGAAAACGAAGGCTGGCGCCTGGCCAAGGTGACGCTGGCCAACGAACGGGTCTCGCTCTCGGAGGGCGGCGTGCTGTGGGGACGCGGGCCCGACGACGACACGGTCCTGGAACGGATCCGGTCGTTCGACTGCGACGACCCGGTGCTCAGGCAACGCATCTCGGACCTCTACACCGAGATGGTGATCCTGAGATTACTCAACCGTCGGATCATGAGCGCCAAGGTGACCGGCGATGACCCCGGTCCGCTCTCGTCGGTCCGCAAGGCCATCGGCGACGAGCACGGGCAGAAGGCCATGTCGCTGGTGAAGGATCTGGAGGGTCCGTCCACGATGCTGGACGGGCACTACCCCTACGAGGAGCACGACGACCTCTGGGCCTGGGGTCACTACTTCTCACCGGCACTCACCATCGGCGGCGGCACCAGCGAGGTGCAGCGCAACATCATCGGCGAACGGCTCCTGGGGCTTCCCCGGGAACTCCGGCCCGCCACCTGACCCTCCAACCGACGTACGACAGACCACGGGAGCGACCATGACCGACTTCGAGTACCTCCACCTCGACCGGGACGGCGACGTGCTGGTGGTGACCATCGACAAGCCCGACGACCACCTCAACAAGGTCGACGAGCAGATGCACCACGAGCTCACGCACCTCTTCAAGCACCTACGCAACGAACGCGAGGCTCGGGCCGTCCTGCTGGCCGGCACCGATCGGGCCTTCACCGCCGGCGGCGACTTCGGCTGGTTCCCGGATTTCGCCAAGCCCGGCTACGCCGCCGACATCCGCCTGGACGGCAGGGCCATCGTGTGGGATCTGCTGGACCTGCACCTTCCACTCGTCTGCGCCGTGACCGGCCACGCCATGGGACTCGGGGCCAGCATCGCCCTGCTCTCCGATATCACGGTCATGTCCGAGACTGCGCGCCTCGGCGACCCCCACGTAAGGGTCGGCATCGTGGCCGGTGACGGTGGCACCATTGCCTGGCCGCTTGCCCTCGGCCCGCAGATGGCAAAACGGTTCCTGCTGACCGGGGACCCGGTGACGGCCACCGAGGCAGTCCGGATGGGCCTCATCGTGGAATCGGCGCCTGACCCCGCTGCGTGCATCGAAGCCGGCATGGCATGGGCGAAGCGCCTGGCCGCCGGTGCACCCCAGGCGGTCCAGTTCACGAAGCAGGCGGTGAACGCCTGGATCAAGCAGACCTGTGGCCCTGCCTTCGACCTGTCGACCGCCCTGGAGACCGTGACCTTCGGCTCCGAGGACTTCGCCGAAGCGCTGTCGGCCCTGGCCGAGAAGCGCGAACCCCGGTTCACCGGGAAGTAGAGAGGAACCACCGATGACATTCGAGACAGGACAGGCACGGGGAAACGGGATCGGGCTGCTGGACGGCCTGATGACCAACCGGGCCATGCGCCGTTACTCCGACGAGCCAGTGGCCGACGAGGACATCTGGACCTGCCTGCAGGCGGCCGTCCAGGCGCCCAGCGGCGGCAACATCCAGCCCTACCAGTTCGTGGTCGTGCAGGACCCGGAACTGCGTGCCGGCCTGGCTGAGATCTACCGCCGGGGCTGGGCGCGCTATGAGCCGGCCATCGCTCCTGCCGAGTTCCCCAACGACACGGCACGCGACGCCTGGGGGCGAAACAACCGGGCCACCGTGCACCTGGCCGAGAACCTCGAGCACGTACCCGTGATCGTCCTCCTGCTCATGCCGTCCATCGACATGACGGTCCACGACGAGGAGGGCCCCATGCCCGTCGGGCCCACCCACGCCTCGGTCTACCCGGCCATCCAGAACTTCATGCTGGCCGCCCGCTCGCTGGGCCTCGGAACGGCAATGACAACCCTTCACCGCATCTACGAGGACGACGTGCGCTCGCTGCTAGGCATCCCCGAGCGCTACGAGGTGCTGTCCCTATTGCCGCTCGGGCACCCGACCGGGAAGTGGGGGGTGGCCCCCCGGTACCGCGGTGCCGAGAGGATCACCTCATGGGATGCCTTCGGGGAGAAGCGCACGCCTTGAGCGCGCCCCGGCCGACCCCGATAAGGGTCGGGCTGTCAATCCCCCCTGCCGGGTTCGCCACCCACGACGAGGCGGTGTCATACGTCCATTCAGCCGCAGAGGCCGGCCTGGACCACCTGGTCACCGCCGACCACATTTCATTCCATGGCGGCCGGGGACGAGACGGCCTCATGACCGTGTCGTGGCTGGCTGGCCTGCATCCATCGATCGGCGTCTACGTCGGCGTCTACCTCCTGGCGCTGCGCCACCCGGTCGCCGTCGCCCGCCAGGTCTCGACGCTGGCGGAGCAGGCCCCCGGCCGCCTCACCTTCGGGATTGGCGTGGGTGGGGAGGACCGCCACGAGATGGAGGTGGTCGGGGTCGACCCGGCCACCCGCGGGCGCCGCACCGACGAGGCGCTCGACGTACTGCGGCCGCTGCTGGCAGGCGAGACCGTCGACCACCATGGCGAGTTCTACGAGGCCCCGGACGTGTCGGTACTGCCTGCCCCATCCCCACCCGTGCCGATCACGGTGGGCGGTCGCTCCAATGCCGCCGTCGAACGGGCCGGCCGACGCGGCGACGGCTGGCTGGCCTCATGGTGCTCCCCCGGGCGCTTCGCCGAAGGCGTGTCCCTCGCCGAGGCGACAGCCGCCGAGGCCGGGCGAACCGGCGTGTCGTGGCGGCACGGCTACCAGGTCTGGGTGGGTCTGGGTGACAACCCCGCAGAGGGCACTTCACTCCTTGGCCCCGCCATGGAGAAATTCTACGGCGCTCCCTGGTCGGCCTTCGAGAGGTACTCCCCGGTCGGGACCCCCGCCCAGATCGCCGACTGGCTCCGCCCGTTCGTGGAGGCAGGCGCCGTCGACTTCAACCTCGCCCCCATCGCCGCCACCGATGCCGAACGCGTGGCCGGAGCAGCCGAGATCCGCCGCCTCCTCATCGCCTGAACGGTGTAGGTACCTCAGGCGACGGGGGCGGGAGCTCCTGGGGTCGGCATGACGTCCTCCGGGCCGACGATGGTGAGTTGGTCGTCGGGTTCCAGCACCAGGCTGTCGTCGACCAGCAGCGGCACGCCGAACCGGGTCACCGCAGCCACCTCCACCCCCTCGGGGAGGTCCAGGCCCCCCACCCGTCGACCAATGAGGTCAGCGTCGCGCCCCTCCGGCAGCAGTGCGTACTGACAGACGGCCCAGCCCGGCAGGAGCGAGGACTTCACCTCGGCCTCCGTGGTGGCCAGGCCGCAGGCTCGGGCGCCGGAGTGGAGGAACCCAGCCAGCTCGCCGGCCAGGCGCAGGGACCGACCCGGGTCCGACGACGTGCCGGCCAGGAAGAACAGGGCGTTCACCAGCTCGCCGGACCCGCCCCAGGCAGCCGGAATCCGGATCCCCGCAGCGGCACGCACGATGACCAGCTGATCGGTCTGGATTGCGTCGAAGAGCGCCACCGGCGTGGCTGTGGGGTGATCGTCCGACGGCTGGATCCAGAGCGACCCCGTCTCCAGGAACCGCTCGGTGACGCGCTCCGTCGGCACGCCAATGCGGTCCGACAACACAGCCGCCGCACGGGCCGCAGCCTCCGTGATGTCCGTGCCGGCCGGCACGGACAGGACCACCGCTCGGGCAATGAGGCCCGGATAGTCGTCAACCGATCGCAGGCCGTGCCCGGCCATCGCAGCGCTGATCTCGCGCTCCAGGGTCTCATCTGCTCCCTGGCCCCAGCGGCGGAACACGTGGCGGATGGCCCCGGCCCGATCGGTCCGCGGGGTGGCGTAGAGGTGGTGCCACGCCCAACCCAGGGCGGACACGACGGCCACGAAGACCAGGGCGGAGACCCCCAGGCGCACGATCAGGTAACCCGAGATGGCCATGCCGGCGAGCTGGGTGAACGGGTACAGGGGCGACCGGAAGGCCGGTGCGTACGACCTGATCTCCGATGCACGCAGCACCAGCACGGCCAGGTTCACCAGACCCAGGGTGAGGAGTACGAAGGCGCTGGCCAACTTGGCGATGGACTCGATATCGAAAGCCACGACGACGAAGGCAATGGCCGACCCCGTCATGACGACACCGACGACCGGGGTGCCGAACCGGCTGAGGGTTCCCATCCGTGCCGGTAGGAGGCCATCGCGAGCCATTGCCATCGGATAGCGGGCAGCGGCCAGGATCCCGGCGTTCACCGCCGATGAGAAGGCGGCCAGTGCCGCCACCACGACCAGCCAGACGCCGACCTTCGGAAGGATCGCCTGCGCAGCGGTGTGGATGGGGGCCAGGTCACCGTGCAGCACGTCAGGTGGCACCAGGGCGACGACGACCAGGACACCGAGCGTGTAGAGCACCGTGGCGGTGGCCAACGAGAGGGCCATACCCAACGGGATGCGGTGCGAGGGATCCTCCACCTCCTCGGCGGCACTGGCCACCTTGGTGAGGCCGCCAAACGACACGAACACCAGGCCGACCACGGCGGTGATCCCGGATACCCCCGTGGTGAAGAACGGGTCCAGGTTCGAGCCGTCAAAGCCGCGCGAGGCGGTCTCCGCCAGCCCTTCGACGATGAACCAGGCCATTGCACCCAGCACCACCACCACCAGGACCAGCTGCAGCGAGGCGCTGGCCTTGGACCCCACCACGTTCACCAGGGTGAACATGGCTATGAGCACCAGAGCGAGAACCGTGGCGTTCACGTCCAGGATCAGCACCAGGTAGGCAGACATGCCAACCATGGCGAAGGCGTCCTTGAGTACCAGCGAGAGCCAGGTGCCGAACCCGGCAACGGTTCCCACCGCCGGGCCCAGAGCCCGCTCCAGGAAGTAGTAGGCGCCACCGGCCTTGGGTAGCGCCGTGGCCAGCTCCGACACGCTGAGCATTGCCGGTACGGCCAGCAGGCCCGCCAGCAGGTAGGCCAGCGCCGCCGCCGGCCCGGCCTTCGCGGCGGCGATACCCGGCAGCAGGAACAGTCCGGAGGAGAGCATCGCCCCCGTCGAGAGGGCGAAGACGTGCCGGAGCCCCAGCGAGCGGGTCAGCCGGCCATGGTTGCCCTTTCCCATCCGGGTGACCCTAGGCGACGTCCGACCGAAGCCCCGTAGGGCCGGGGGCGGGGACGGCGACCGTCAGGGCTACTCCCTGAATCAGGAGCAGGCGTCCAGGAAGTCCAGCAGAAGGGCGTTGACCCCTGCAGCGTCCTCCTGCTGCATCCAGTGACCTACGCCCGGCAGGACCACCGAATCGTGCAGCCCCGGCAGGGTCTCGGGGTAGCGGGCGATGCTGCCGGCTCCCCAGATGGTGGGGCCGTCCTTCTCCCCACCGATGTAGAGCGACGGCTGGTGGATCGGCGCCTCACGCCAGGCCCGCAGGTCGACCCAGTCGTGGTCCACGCAGCGGTACCGATTCAGGCCGCCCGAGAACCCGGCCCTGGCGAACTCCCCGACGTAGAAGGCGAGGTCGTCGGCGCCCTGCCATGCCAGCGGACCCGTCGGATAACGGAATCGGTCGTCGAGGCGGCCACCGTCGGAGACGGCAAAGCCGGCCGGTTCCCCCGGGAGCGGTGGCGGTGCATCACCCGATGCGCTGAAGATCATCCCCTCCAGCCAGCGGGCCGGATCGGTGCCGATCTCCGCCTCGGCCACGCCGGGTTCCTGGAAGTACTCGATGTAGAACGTGTCGTCGCCGCCCATCATCCGGAACAGGTCGGTGGGTCGGAACCCGTTGGGCGGGGTATAGGCGACGCTCAACAGGGCGACCGCCCGGAACACCTCGGGGCGCAGCAGCGCCGCCGTGCTGGCGATCGGCGACCCCCAGTCGTGACCCACGATCACGGCCCCGTCCCCACCCAGAGCCTCGACCACCCCCACGCAGTCCCCGACCAGGTCGACCAGGCGGTAGGCGTCCACCCCGGTGGGGCACTCCGACGACCCGTAGCCCCGAACGTCGATCGCCACGGCCCGGTAGCCGGCCGCCGCCACCGCCGGAAGCTGGTGACGCCACGAGTACCACGACTCCGGGAAGCCGTGGACGAAGAGCACCATCGGACCCTCACCCACCTCGGCCACGTGGATACGGGTACCCCGTGCGTCCACGTCATGGCGAACCAGACCCTCTATCTCCATCATGGTGTGCTGCCTTCCGTCGGGTTCCCGATACTGCCGTGTACCCAGTCCCGATCCAGGTAGCAGCCCTGCAGGTAACGGTCCGGGTCGGACTCCCCCGCCCGACCGTGGAGGACCCGTTGGTTGTCGAACACCAGACACTCGCCCGGCGACAGCGTGAACCGGTACTCCATTTCAGGGCGGTGCAGGAGGCTTGCGAAGGACCGGTACGCCTCGTAGAAGCCGGACATCTCCGCGTACGCCATGTCGAACGGTGCGGCCGACCGGTTGTTGTAGCTGACCGCCAGCACCACCCCACGGTCGTCCACCTCGATGACGGCTGCCCGGTTCCGGAGGTCGAAGCCGTCGCCCCTCCACCGGAACGGCACCCTGTGGCCGGACAACATGTCGAAGGCACCCTGGTCCTCGCTGCGCAGCGTCTCGGCTGCGCTGAAGCCGTCGACAAGCACGGTCACCCCGCCGGCCTGACTGGCCACGAGGCAGTGGAGGAGCTGGATCCCGGGCACCGGCCGCCGGTACGGGTTGTCGGTGTGCACGTTCAGCGCCCGCGGCGTGAACGCCAGGTTCACCGGCTCGGCCTCGGCTCGAACGTGGAACACCTCGCCGTAGTTGGTCTCCCTTATCGGCCCCCAGATCCCGGCTACTTCAGCAATTGACGGACCCGTCGGTTCGTGACCAGATGCCAGGCCATGAACGATCGCCAGGCCGTCGCGCACAAGGGCGGCAGTCGCAGCCGACCTCGCCGACGGGTCGTCACGTCGTGACCACGCCAGCCGGCACGGGTCGAGGCCAGCCGCCAGCCATGGCACCGCCTCCGGGGAGCCGCGCTCCAAGCCGTCGTAGCGGTGTGCCTCCAGCCATTCGGCTTCGAAGGTGCTAACCACCCCATCCGGTCCGAACTCCACGCACAGACGACCGTCGACCACCTCGGCCGACGTGATCACCACCTCGTCCGCCAACTCCGAGATGTCGAACAGGCGCTGGTCGTTGACCACGTCACGCGAGGCGTCGTCGCGTGCATTGTCCCGCAACCAGATTGCGTGGAACCTGGCAGGACCGTCCGCCAGGTCCAGGGTCAGCACTTCGGGCCGCAGCGCCGTGACATGGAGGCCCATCACAGGCGGAATTCCGGCGAATCCAGCAGCGGGCGCCATTCGTCGAGCGCCGGAATGTCCAGGCCGGCGACCTTGCCGCCATCGTCGAAGGACCGGAGGGTAAGGGCATCGGTTGCGAACGCCTCGGCCTCGAACGCCTCGGCCTCGGTGGCCGACATGGCACCCCCCTGGAGCCTCAAGGTCCCCACCGATGCCGGGCTGAGCTGCTCCTCATAGGCCGGGTCCACGAAACATCGGAACCGCTTGGCCGCGACGTGCAGGCGGACAGGCTCGCTGACCGCCGCCACGAACCGTTCGGCCAACCAGGCTCCTCCCGTCGTGCCGTGGTCGGTAACCCCGAACTCCGAGTCCGGCTCGGCCAGGAAGTGCCCGACGTCGTGGAGCAGGGCCGCCAGCACGAGGGCGTCGGACGCACCGGAGGCCCCGGCCAGTGCCGCTGCCTGCAGGGCGTGCTGCTCCATGGAAACCTGCTCTGCGTAGTTGTTCCCACCGGCGGCGGCGAACAACCCCAGGACCTCGTCCGTGACGTGCATGGCGCGCATTCTGCCCGCTGGGGAGGCCCGTGGCGAGCGCGCCTAGATTCGACTCGAACCCGCCCCCAGAGGGCGCCGCCAAGCACTAGGACGCACCCATGGCAATCGGCCCCGGCCTACACATCGAGGATCCCACCGACCCGTCCCTGGACCTCACAATGTCCGAGGGCGCACGCCCCATCTACGACCGGGTACGGGCCTTCATTGCCGACGAGGTGGAACCGGTCACCCTGGAGTTCCATCAGCTGGGTGCTGAACGGACCGACCACTGGGGCTACCACCCGGGCCAGATGGACATCCTGGACGGCCTCAAGACCAAGGCCCGCGAGGTCGGACTCTGGAACCTCTTCCTCCCGGACGCCGAAACCGGTGAGGGCCTCTCGAACCTGGACTACGCCTACATCGCATCCGAGCTGGGCAAGAATCCCCTCGCCTCTGAGAGCCTCAACTGCTCGGCGCCTGACACCGGCAACATGGAGGTCCTTGAGCGGGTCGGCACCCCGGAGCAGAAGAAGCAGTGGCTGGAACCACTGCTGAACGGTGAGATCCGCTCCGCCTACGCCATGACCGAACCCGACGTGGCCTCCTCGGACGCCAAGACCCTTGCCTGCCGGGCGGTCCTGGACGGCGACGAGTGGGTAATCAACGGCACGAAGTACTACATCTCAGGAGCGGGCGACCCTCGCTGCAAGATCATGATCACGATGTTGCAGACCAGCCCCGATGGTCCGCCGCACCGTCGCCAGTCGCAGATCCTCGTGCCCATCGACACCCCCGGCGTCACCGTCGACCACCCGATGCAGGTCTTCGGCGACGACGACGCCCCGCACGGCCACATGCACATCACCTTTACCGACGCCAGGGTGCCGGCCTCGAACATGCTGCTGGGTGAGGGCAGGGGATTCGAGATCTCCCAGCTCCGCCTCGGCCCCGGCCGTATCCACCACTGCATGCGGTCCATCGGAGCCGCCGAGCGGGCCATCGAGCTGATGTGTCGCCGGGGTCTCCACCGTGAGGCGTTCGGCAAGCCGCTCGCCCACCTGGGCAAAAACATGGAGGTCATAGCCAGGGCCCGGATCGAGATCGAGGCGATGCGGCTCATGGTCCTGAGGGCAGCCAAGGCCATGGACACCATGGGCAACGCCGAGGCCCGTGTGTGGATCAGCGCCGTGAAGGCCATGGTTCCGGAGAAGGTCTGCCAGATCATCGATGCCGCCATCCAGATCCACGGCGCCACCGGCGTCTCGCAGTGGACGCCGCTGGCAGGCATGTACACCCGCCAGCGGACCCTCCGCCTGGCCGACGGCCCGGACGAGGTGCACCACTTCGTCGTCGCCCGGTTCGAGCTGAACCGCTACCAGGACGGCCCGGGCGAGGTGCCCATGCTGAACGCCACCGGCCCGGTCTTCTCAGCACCGTGATCCGGCCTCACGCCAGCTAGGCCGACAACCACCAGGAGACCCGATGACGGATGACCCGCGCTCCCGCAAGCCGGCCACCACCCACACCCGGGCCGACCTCGAGGCCTTCGCTGCGACCCTGCCGCCCGACGACGGCACCGATGCAGCCAACGTCGCCCGGGGCTTCATCGCGACCAGGACCGAACCGGTCATCCAGAAGTTGGTCCCCAACCCGTGGCAGCCCGTCACCTGGGACCTCTCGGCGTCGGACTTCGTGCATGCCCCATGCCCGGAGACCGTCAACCCGTCTCTCTGGCGCCAGGCAGGCTTCAACGCCCAGCACGGCCTCTACGAGATCATCGACGGCTTCTACCAGGTGCGTGGCTTCGACACCTCCAGCGTCACGTTCATCCGTGGCGACGTCGGCTGGGTGGTCATCGATCCGTTGACCACCACCGAGACAGCCACCGCGGCCTACGAGCTCGTCACCGAACACCTCGGCGAACGCCCTGTCACCGCGATCATCTACACCCATTCCCACCTCGACCACTACGGCGGCATCCTGGGCGTGGTCGACCGGGCCAGGGTGGAGTCCGGCGAGGTTCCGGTCGTGGCCCCGGAGGGATTCCTGCACGAGGCGGTCGCCGAGAACGTGGTCGCCGCTCCCGCCATGGGTCGCCGGGCCACCTACCAGTTCGGGATGCTCCTGCCGGCCGACGAGCAGGGCCACGTGGACCAGGGCCTGGGCAAGGGGGTCCCCACCGGGTCCTCGGCACTGGTGGCTCCCACCATCGAGATCACCGAGACCGGCCAGGAGCTCGTGCTGGACGGCATCCGGATCGAGTTCCAACTCACCCCGGAATCCGAGGCACCGGCCGAGATGCACTTCTACTTCCCGGACCGCCGGATCCTCTGCATGGCCGAGAACTGCACCGGCACCATGCACAACGTGCTCACCCTGCGCGGCGCCCTGGTGCGCGACGCCCTCATGTGGAGCCGCTACATCGACGAGGCCATGGACCGTTGGGGCGACGTCACCGACGTGGTCTTCGCCAGCCACGGCTGGCCCCACTGGGGAGCCGAGGCATGCAACGGCTATCTCACCCGCCAGCGGGACCTCTACCGCTGGCTCCACGACGAGGCCATGCGGCTGGCCAACAAGGGCCTCACGCCGAACGAAATATCGGCGGCCATCGACCTACCCCCGGGCCTCTGGGATGACTACCTCTGCCACGGCTACTACGGCACGGTCAGCCACAACGTGCGGGCCGTGTACCAGCGGTACCTCGGCTTCTACGACGGGCACCCGTCCAGCCTCGATCCCTACGAGCCGGTCGAGGCGGGGCGGCGCTACGTCGACTTCATGGGTGGCATGGACCGCCTCCTGGACCAGGCCCGAGCCTCCTACGAGTCCGGTGACCACCGCTGGGTCGCCGAAGTGCTGCGCCACGCCGTGTTCGCCGACCCGACCTGCGAAGAGGCCCGCCTGCTACAGGCCGACGCCTTCGAACAGCTCGGCTACCGGGCTGAGTCAGGCCCGTGGCGCGACATCTATCTGACCGGCG
>Ga0209089_10001225_pt1 | contig 23474 bp, 36 predicted proteins | sample ArcticOcean_MG_C_FD_187431 | JGI IMG/M metagenome (GOLD analysis project Ga0209089, IMG submission 187431) | Marine microbial communities from western Arctic Ocean - ArcticOcean_MG_CB2_150 (SPAdes) (version 2) | ecosystem: Environmental > Aquatic > Marine > Oceanic | place: Arctic Ocean: Canada... | reverse complement strand
ATGATGATCACTAGTACATACACGAACAGTGCTTGTATGCCAAATTCAATCAGTTCCCATACTACTCGGATTGGATTGAACATTGCTCTAACTCCTTTATTCTTAGTTTCAACATGGAGATGGTATCAGCTATATACAGTACATCTACCTTAGAGTGGGTTGGGTTGTATCGTGCTTGGAGTATTTCTATCTCAGAGGTTAGTACATCTATTCTGCTCTCTACTGTTACTGGGTATGGCCATTCATTCATATTATACATTCAACCACTTGATCCACTCTTCATGGTCGAGTGGATTTACGTTATTGTTTTCGGCGTTTCTTTGTAGATATGTCTGTAGATCATTAAAGAAATCTACGTCCATTAGGTCAGGGTTGTCGGCTATAGTTTTATATATCACTAGATAGATCAGCTTCCATCCCTGTAGGTCATATGCTTCGAAAATTCTCATTGTCTTTGCCATATTTTTCCTCCTGCGTATTTGTCTATTACTGACTAAATTAGGACTCCAGTATTCATGCTTTCCTAGTTTCTTTCCCTTGAATCGTTTACATGGAGATTGAGGTCTTGGTTGTTTCATTTAGTATCACAGGTCAACCAGATAAGCCCTTTTGACCATCCATCTGCTCCTTTATACATTCTAGTTGGGTATACTCGATGTGCTGGGCGATGTTTTTTCATGTAGTCTTTGTCGGGCTTATTGCCTTGATGATCTAGAACTTGTGTACCATATCTTGATCTCATGTCACCCTCTCCTGTACCGGTATTATAGTAATTCCAACAGTCTGCTTCAGATGTGAATTCTTTGTCTATTGTATAGATGACAGGGTTCCATGTCATGACTATTGCGACCCATTGTACGGTAGTCTCCGCAAGAGTAGTTCTCTCTAACGATTGTTGAGCAGGTGTGACTGCGGTAGAGTCTTCTGCTGTTGCGTCACGTGCACACCCGGTGAGTATCATCATCAATAATGATATTGCTATTATTCTTATAATCATATCGTATGTTCCTTTAGCCAAGGCATACGGACAATCTGTGTCTCCTCTGGAGATAGGGAATCTTCTTCTGTAGCTTTCTCTAGCCGTTCTCCTACTCTTTCCCATTGTTCTAGTTCGGCCATGAGTTCGTTATTCGCTTCCACCAGATAGTCTATACGTTTTAGGTACTTGGATTTTACTCGGTCTTCTATCGCCTTGGTATAGACGAGTGTGGCTAAATTGTTAGTACTTCTAATCATTTTCGGGTTGTTGATGTTGTTTATAGTTTCTTGCTTTACCATGATAATAGATTTCGCCGAAATCTTTGGGTACATGAGGTAATGTCTGGAGGTCATTTTTTAACCTCTCTATGTACACGGATGCATCCATCAGTTCTTCTTGAAGATGCTGTAACCACTCTAATGTGGTGAGGTCGGTACGTTCAGTATTCACTCCGTATTTGATCATACCTTGCTGTTCCCTAGTACGGAGCTGGGAGATCACGTTCTCTACGTTCTTGTCTGTTGTCATAGTCTTTCTTTCTTTGTCTTTCATCCTCTCGACTATACCTTTCCACTTCTCAGGATCTACTTTTTCAAGTTTATTATTCATTTTCATCATTGTTATTATCTTGTTGTACTGGGAGTTTTTGTTGTCTGTAATATGAATGTCTATGCCTCTCCTTAGTGTTTCCCATCCATCGATAAGGGTTACATAGAGTACATTTGGGTTGCTTTTTAGTTCTTTTACTTTTTCGTTTACCAGTTTTTTTACTCATACTCGACCTCTCTCTATTAGAAGGGGACGATAGATAAGCGATGCCTGATTTTTATATCAGTCAGAGTGTATGTGCTCTCGTTTCCTCACTTCATCCGTCCCCTTGTTCATCGGTATACTCATCTTTCAACACGAATTTCCCTCCGTAGTCTATGTCACAGTAACGGTGAACATCAGCTGCATTCACTAGCAAACCTCCGTTCTCTGTTGTGACTCGGTACTTCCTAGGACACGATTCGGGTGAAGTGAATGCTATCCAGCTGAAGATTAGGGCATTCACCATGAGTAGTGTTGCGGTTGGTATTATCATCGGTTTGTAAAAATCTGTAGTTCTTCTATTGCTAATCTTTTCTTTACATCTTCTAAACTGAAAAATTTTTCGCTTAAATCGGCACCATTCAGAAAGGATTCGCCGTTTCTGAACAATTCAAATTGTCCTTTAGTACCTTCTTCAACTTGGCACGTATCAGGAAGCATATTGTTAATTGAGGCGGAAAGCCTTTCCGCTTGTGGTCTGTAGTTTCAAGAGCCACAGTACTTAATAGTCCACACTATTATTATCCTCCTTTAGTTTAGTATTATATCCTCATCAGTTTGTTGATTATCATATCGGTCAATGCGTTCTTTAATCACCTTCATTCTCTCCATCTTTGTACGTTGATGTATCTTGTCCATACTCACTTTAACCAGCTTCACCTCATTATATAACTTTGCTTCTCGTAAGTCTGATATCAAATCCAATCCCTGTTCCTCTGTATCTATCCATTCTGTTTCCCACATCTTTTCATGATACCAAATGTGTAGGAGTCCGAGGAAACCTATCTCATCGTGGTTTGCTTCGAATGCTTGAAAAACATGGGTGATACCTATAGACTGGAGGAAGGGAAATTCAGCTGAACTAATAAAAGTATCCATGAATTTCTTTTGCATTACAGTTCGTATTTCATTTCTGTGATGTTGTATTAGCTGTGGATCCATTAACCCTCACTTGGGCCTGTAGCATGGGTTGACTCTGTGCAACCCAAGGAGTTGTACCTACTCTGTCTCCATGTATGAGTTTCTTCGTTGTATCTCATCCATATTTGATTGCCACCAGTATCACATTTTTGTACATATAGTTTTCCGTTTATAGTGAATACACCAGCCCTACTGTAACCCTCTACATGTGGTAATGACTCTAAACTATACATCCATAATTGGTCTGAGGATGATGGTGGTGCACATGAGCTAAGTAAGACAATAAGAGTAAATGTCAATATAACTTGGATTAGGTTGAGTATAACTAAATTTAAAATGGTTTTCATCATAAATCCTATGTAACTGTAGTTCTAACTATCCATTCAGTCAAGCCCGAACTTCTAGTAGATACAAAATACACCAATTCGTATTGAATTCCTAGTGTATTTATAGTCCAATTATTAGTACCACTTCCGGGAGTTTGAATACTTAATCCATTTGGATTTATTATCCATGAAATTATGCTATTTGTTCTAGTAGCATCAAGAAGTGTTATTCTATCACCCATAACTGCTGAACTTGGCATAATTAAATTCATTGGTATTCCAGTCAAAGACCCACCATCGACCATATATTGTTTATTAACCTCTAATTGAAAATTATTCGTTCTAACTTCTACCCATTCAGTACCACCTAAACCGTGCATTATAGCACCAGAATCAGAAGTTGTTACAATTGGTGTACCATCTTCTGTCTGTATTATTAATTTATTACCACTTCCTGTCGTGGGTTTAATTATTAAATCGCCCATCTGATATATAATCTCCTAATTCATTAACCCTGTGGACATTGTTGGTGAATAAGCGTCATCCCAAATTGCTGTAAGGACATCTCCTGCAGCTTGACTGTCAAGTACTAGAAAATCGCCATAATTGTCTATGATCAAATAGTTTCCACTATCGTCCTTGAATCGTCTTACAAGATAATTTCCTGTAATATCCACCTTTTCCGTCAGGGGGATAAGCTCTTTGTGTTTCTCAATGTTCATTTCTCTTTGCTTCATTGATTTGCCAAAACGTTTGGAGTTTTGATTTTTTAACACGTCCTGTAATTAGTTTACGTGATTCTATATTATTACGATTCCATTCACGCGCTCGTTCAAGAATAATTTCCTTGTTATTTTGGTAGTAAACCTTTAGTTTTTCTTTTCTCACCTCATCATTCTTCCACTTCTCGGCAAGACGGTCTTTATTCTTTTGGTAATACTTGTTATTGGCTACAGATTTTTTCTCTTTTTTTGTCATACTAGGCCTTCGGCCCCTGCTTTCGCTATGAAATAGGCATCCACCAGATCACTAACGGGGTTTGTTATTTTGGTTGCTCTCGGAGTCAATAGTTCCTTAAGATTATTAGGAGTAAGAACTTCAGACATGAATGCTTCATACATCAAGTCCTTGTTTGCATTACCCTTACCTGTTGCAAATTTCTTGATTACAGTAGGCGGATAATTCTTAAATGGTATCCGGCCGAGCCACATTTTATTTTTTAACAGTCCAGTATTCTCTGCTATTGACCGTACACCGGCCTGTGCAGCAGTAGCAAAAGCATATCCTTCTATGAACACTTCATCACATCCCTGTAGTAATGTCATAGTCCAAGTAGAGAGTTTTTCATGTCTCTCCTCCTCTGTAGACCATTCAGGATATGGTTCAGCAATAATATTAACTATCCCACTCCCGGTGGAAAGTTGTTGTTGTCTCTTATTATTAGATAGATAATATAACACACACCTATCAAAATCAAAATATCCACCATCTTGTCCCTTTCTAAAAGGTCCTATATCTTCTTCATAAACACATATTGCTGGAGATGTTAACGAATAGTCAATCCCAGCTATCTTCTTCTGATTCATCATTATCTACATTCTCTACGATAGACTCAAGGTAATGTCCACAAAATGGACATAATTCTAGACCCGTCATATCTTCTGTTATAATACTAAATTCTTTATCGCACCCATCACACAATATTTTGATGTTTGCTGTACCGTCTTCCCATTCGATGTCTGTAGGCATTTAATCTTTCGTTTTCCAATTCCGTTTGTGCTCATTTTCCTCATCTGCTAATAATTCTATCAATTCCCTTGCACCAGGCAATCTTTGTTTTTCTGTGTGACTCCACAGTAATCTCTGACCGAACCATATCTTAAAGTCGTTATGTCTCGGCAATCCTGTAGTACAAGGAAAAACTTCCTCGTCTATCCCTGTATAATTACTAAGTTCTTTAGAAAGGGTTGCTGCCTCGGATTGCATACCATGTACACTACCATTGGTTTGGATGATCCAAGCTTGTCTTTTTATTCGTGAAGCAATCCAACTATCTTTATTAAAAACTTGATGCATTTTTTAGTCCATTTCTATATTGCAATGTAAAATAATAGGAGAATTATTATGAAAAGTTCTACAACAAGCAAAGTATGATACCATACCCATCGTGTTTCATAGAGCTCTTCTTTCCCCTCCCTAGGATTTTCTTGTTTGCTAATTTTTACTTTTAAATATTCTTTTACTTCATCATACCACATACCCAATCTATCTCTGATGTCCATTTATTCCTAAGATTATGGTGTTATACTACTATCTACGATTGGTTATATTTAGTTTCAATTCAAGCCACGACTTGTGGAGAAATATCAACTATCTCACACCCCTTCTCTGAAGTACATGCAAATTCTTGACTCGCACTAGTATAATCTTGTGTTTCATGATTTGTTAAGGATGACCAATTAACCTTTTTTGGCATTTTATTTAACAATTCGGTATACTCTTCTTCAGTACAATCTTGATATGGTGCTTGTTTATATGTGTGATCGCTAAATGGTAAGAAACTAATACCACTAATATCATCAAAATTTTCATAGACCCAAGCGGAAGTATTTACCCATTCATCTTCCTTGACAGATACAGTTACACTAGGTTTATGTTCACACCACTCTTTTGCGTAGGTATGCCATAAAGACAGCTGCTTCCATGCGGTCATATCTTTCCTACAAATTGCTCCTTTGGGACTCTTTGCTGGAAATGAAAAGACCGATGTGTGTTCAGGCTTTGTGACATCAGGTTCATTAGGAAAACCCTCAGCCTTCATCATTTTACAAAGGGGATCTTTATTATCGGCTCGTACAGTTCGTATATAATAGGGATTATGACGAGCATGAATACCACTAGCACTGTCAACGAGCTGAGAAACAGTTCCACTCGGTTTGACACAAGTAATCGATGCACTACGTTCAATCCCCAATTTTTTTGCATATTCAACATTAGTTTTTACTGCTACTTCTCTTAATTCATTTAATAATGTTTTTATCCCATCCTTTGAACCGTTGGTCAGAGGAGAGTCCATAATTCCGGTAAGACTAACTCCGAGAAGTCGTTCCTCTTCACAATTTCTTTGCCACTCTTTGGAGAGGTATTTGAAATTTGTAAGGGTAGATTGAAATGTGCCAAGGATAGTTGCAATCCGAACTTTGTCTCTGAGAGATGATCGAGTGTCGTTGCTCCTGACGACAACTTCGGAGAGGTTGCAGAATTGTCTGGATCGTAAAATGATTTCGCTGCAAGGATTTGTGCCGAAATCGTCTCGGACCAATCTTCTCTGAATGTATGTGCCATTGTTATCCTTTTCTCTAGTATTTAGATCATTTACATGATATTTGCTTGCTAAGCCATTGTAAATACCACGTTCTCCTGATTTGGAATCATAGAGAGATAACCACTCTCGCATGAAAGTTCCTGCATCAGGTTTTTCTTTATAATTAACTGAATTGTTGGCTAGTGCCCGTTGTACGTTGTCCTTATACCATTCTCCGTGTTTGGCGAATCGCATTTCGCGATCATTAAGGTCAGATAGACTGATAAGAGCACTACGCCTGACACCACCCACGACAACAATTTCCGCCGTTTTGCATACGATATCATGTGCCTCTATTGATTTTAGTTTTCTACCTACTGCAGTATTAAATGAAGCTACAGTAAAATTGAATAAGTCTACCAAAGGTGCTGGGCCTGATGCTCGTCCTCCGAAAGTCTTTAATGGCGCACCAGCAGGCCTAACCTTACTCACATCCCATTTTGGTATATGACCACCATATAGTAAAGATATCAGTTCTTTAAAGGCTCTTGCCCATCCCAATTTAGAATCAGCAACTACAATAGTAGTGTCTGTAGGATATAATTCTTCGGGGACTGATGGTAATTGTTTCACATAATCTTCTTCTACTGAAAACCCAACTCCTGTGCCGTTCATTAGTATATAAAGAATTTCATCAAAGGATCTAACGTGATCTACCTTTACAAACGCACAGTTATAACCTGCAATGTTTTCTTTTTCTAATGCAGGACCAGCAGTCATTAAACATCTCATGGATGGCATGACCTTAAGTTCTTTTACTGCTCGTTCTAATTCAACTCTTTCACCATTTTCAAGTTTGAATTTATGATTTTTTTCTAAATGTTTTGTAAAAAAGTCAAAGTATCTTTCAATTGTTTCATGCCAGGTTTCTCTTCTTCCTTTTTCATAATCCCATCTTGCGTATCTTGATAAATGTATAAATTGTTGGTATTCAGTTGGTAGCATAATTTCTTCTTTCTATCTTTTTATTTTTTCTAAAAGTTCTTCTGTTTCTCTTTTTCCTAAATTAAATCCTTCATAATCAGCCATACATTGCGATATTGCCGATTTTGTATCTGCATCTTCTAAAAGTTCTTTAATAACATACATTTCCTGTTCTGAAAATGTAACCGCATTTAATACATAATCCGAAAATGCTTCACAACATATAGGAAAATGTGGATATACCAAATGATACATTGCATCCGCATAATCTTGTATTTCTTGTTGAGCATGACTGTCACCCCTTAATTGATAAAACTTAAAAAAATTATGTAAATCTATCTTCCATATTACTTCGGTATAGTTCGACACAGGGAGCACAATTCTAGCAAGCTCTCTTGATACGTTCCAGTCTAAAAGATTGTGGTAGGCGGTAGTTGCTCCATCGAAAATACGATATAATTCAAATTCGATTTCTCCTGGATTACGTAACTCACCTTCTTCTCTACCTTGTTTATTTGTTGTTGATTGGGGTTTTAATTCTTTACCCTTTGGAAAATAAAAGTCATCTGACATGACAGAGTATCGCCCAGAATACTCATTCAGGTTTGCCGTCCTATGACGGACTAACTGGCGCATAACAAAGATGGGTAATTTAATATGGAACTTAACTTCACACATCTCAAAGGGTGAGGTGTGTTTATGTCTCATTAGGTAGCGTAAGAGATTACGCGTCTGACTTACCTTTCTTGTTCCTTCTCCATAACTAATACGTGCGGCGTTTTCTACTTCTTCATCACTGCCCATGACATCGAGTAATTTTACAAACCCATGTTCATGAACTTTTATTTCTTCTAATTCACTGGACATTTCTCCACTCTCTTGCTGCCCAATCCGCTTCCAATCCCTTCATAGTAGTTTTATTTATCATTTCGAGGATCTCATCAGTTGACATACCGCTAATAACTAAATCATTAATATCTTTAAAGTTTTTATCTTTAGACCAAATCACAACAGACCATCCATCATCTATGGAGGTCATCAATTTTTGAACAGTATGTACATTTCTTGGTTCATTATCAAAGATGAGTACACACTTCTCTTTATCAATTTTTATTGACTGGAGGTCTCCTCCAGCAACTGCAAGACAATTTGGAAGGAACATTGAGTCAATTGGACCCTCTACAATATATGTAGTACTCTCGGAATTCCATCTTTCTAGACCATAAACCTTAGTACTATCTTCAGAAACTTTAACAGTAATATATCGGAGTGCATGACTACCTAACGCTCTACCTTGAGCAGCAATTAGTTTTCCTTCTGTATCATAAAAAGGAATAACCATTCGTGATTCGCTTCTACCCAAATTAGAATAATCGATTTCAGATATCGACATTGCCCACTCTCTAAAATCATCTGCATAATACACCTTATCTAAGAAAGTATTAGGCATCTTTCTACCTGAATAGAACAATCGTGCATGATGATCACATGGAAGAGTGTCTATGGATGGTAAGTCAATGGTAGTTGGTTTAGGTTTGAATTTTGGTGGTTCAAATTTAAATTCTGGTTCTTTTGTTTTACGATGGTTAGTTTGACCTTGGCTGTATCTCTCTAATACATATTGTCCATGTAAATGAGGATCAAGATGTTTTATGAAGTTTCCAAGAGAAGCACCGTATCCACAATTATGACATTTCACAAACAAGTCTTGCTTCTTTGCGTAAATGAACATTCGTTTTTTTGATCTATTTTTTTGAGAATCACCACAAATAGGACATCGTGAATTCCAAAGATTTTGTCTAACCTGTTTGAATAGGTCTAGGCGAGAGGATATTAATCCTACATATTTTTGATCTGTATATAAACTCATACTGTATTATATCACGAAATACTGATATGTCAAGTCAGTTTATTTTCAGGCGTCTATCCACCTTTCTTATACTACTTTGTCCTTGATTATAGATGTATACTTCCTTAATGGGACCTTCTATGTTCTTATCCCAATAGTCTAGGAATCTAGTAATGCGAGGATACTCTGGTAATTGATCATCAGTCTGCCATACGAATTCATTTACTATATGTAAATAATCTGGAATATAATATACTACTTGAACAGTAGCAACTGTCCATTTATGTATGTGAATATATGCCATATCATTTCCGTTTTAGTTCCAACTCTCTTGCTATCCACATTTTTGCGGCGGGTTTATTTGGTGGGCGTTTCATAATCTTTCCAACTGCACTAAAGGCTTTTCGAAATACATCCTCACCTGCTCTATTATTAACAATTTCAACAAATCCTCCAGAAAACATATTAGCAAGGCCTTGTTTAACTGATTGTACCTCTTCCCATGTTTTTATAACAACCTCGTCAAGAAGTTTTCTGGATCTTTCAGAATTTTGTTGGAGAGCGATATCAAGAGATGTATTGACAAATATCATATAGCTGTCATAACCAACATCATGAAGTCTTTTTCTTCTCATAGTAATTCTTCGTAGATCATGGGCAGTACCATCTATGACTAATCCTAATCTACCGTGTACCCATAACTGTTCCCGTTTTAGGGTGATCTTTTTTGCTTTTTCTCTAATACCCTCTTTTTTCTCTGTTTCTATATCATTATATGACCTCATATCGAGAGACATTTCAGCCTTCATCAATCCAAATTCTAATTGTTCATCTGAATTGACAACTTTCAATCCGAAAGGGCCTGTCTTGCCTGGCTTAAGTTTATTCATGTCTTCATGCCATTCAAACTTACCAGCAGCAGAACCTGTTGCTTTTTCTGCTGAATATGATTTACCAGAACCGGCACCACCTGCTAGGAAGAATGCTTTAAAGATTCCAGGATCATATACACCCTCTAAGAGTTCTTGTTTAAAGTTTCCGAACCTCATATTTCCGATCTCGTAACTTGCATTATTTTTGTTTTTTGAGCTTCTAAAATTTCAATTCTATTGGGCCATTTTATGTATTCTTTGGTATCACCATCTTTCTGTAGATTTGTTATTAATGGAAAAACCAATTTCTCTATAGCTAACATACGTGCCTTATATGTTTTACTTAAATCTTTCTTTCTCTCTTCAATCTCTTTGACTACTGTGGACATATCTTGTGAAGATTTTTGAAGACTCTGTACTGCTTCTAACTGTTCCATCTTTAGAATCTTCTGTACATCTTTATCTAACCATTCAAGTTTATCCATAATTGGAGTTAAGTCTGGTGGTTCAGCAGTAACAGATTGTACTTGAGATGCAGTCAGACTATCTAACTTTCCTGATGTTCCTTCTAACAGACTTTCAAGACTTTCTAGTTTGAGAATCTTGTCAATCTTTGGTGACATACTCTCTAAGAACTTCATGATCTCATCTTGTTTTCCTACTGACTTTTTTGCTTCTGAAGAAGCAATTCTTGAATCTCCTGTCGCATCATTAAGCTGCGCCAGGATATCTGCTGTCGTTTGTGCACGTTCTTCATCCTGTTCTAGAGCAAGAATTTTATCTAGTTTATCGGAATTAGTAGATACTGCCTTTGCAAGTGAATCTTGTTGTTCTTGAGAAAATCCAAACTCTGCACTAGGTAAATCTTTTTGAGTAGCCAAATGTGACATGATTTGTTCTATTTTAGAGTCCATTGATGCTAACGCGTCTGGACTAGCAGAACCTCCACTTCCTGTGTTTTCTCCATCGGTATTGTCTGCTTCGTATTCATCTGCTGTTACAGCACTGAATCCAAAATCAACTAATTCTTCTTCTGCCATTATTTTCCTTCTATTCTATTAAAAAATTCTATAGATTTTATAATATGTTCAATCTGATCTGTATATGATACCGATTGATATACAAGCAATCCAAATGAAAATAGAACTATGAACCATAAACAGGCAAAAGACATCAATACTAAATTAGATATCAATCGTTGTGAATGTCCTACATCATCGGCCATTATGATTGCTCCTGATACTTAACCCCATCTCGCTCTTCAAGCAGTGCTCTATTTTTCATATGCTCTTCCTCAATTTCCTCTTTACTTCCACCATAATAACCTACTGCATGGCCCGATTCACACATCCATTTGTTTAAATTGGTCCATCCATTAAACTCATGTCCACCTTCTGTACAGTTGATCCAGATTTCTCCAAGAATTCTTCCGAATTTACCTCTACTGTCTTTTTCTGGACATCTGACTTGAACTTCAATATCATTTCTGTCCGACACAATTGCCCAATGTAACCATGACTTAAGGGCGGCCGAGGAGAGTTTTCCATAGAACTTTTCTGCCAAATCACGAGTTCTTGATTCTGGTGTATCGATTCCCAACAAACGGATTCGTCCACAATACCTAACATCGAACCCCAAATCAATAACTGCATCAATAGTATCTCCATCTACAACTTTCTCTATAGCGGTTATGTGGTAAATAAACTCACACGGTTCTTCATTCTTATATTCAGCCATTATTGTCCTTCACTTTTGTTATTTTATTGTAATATTTAGTTATTTTTTCTTTCTGATTTTTACAAACCATGTAGTCCACCCTCCCCCTGCTTTTCTTCTCTTTTTGTTAGGATTATGTTGGTCAATTACTTGTCCGTGATTGTCGTATCGTATCGTAAGAAAAGTTTCTAGTTCAACATCTCCCTGTAATTTTAATAATTGATAATTATTCGTCAGCTGTTTCCTTTAATAGTTATATTTTGGGTTTCCCTAACTATTTATGTAAAATGACTATGCCACAAGTAAAATCGCTACCGCAATAATAAGCGAACAAAGAAGAATTATATGAGTATAATATGTAACAAAAGAAGTATTAAAATACATTTTTCCTATTGCAAAACATTTGTGAGTAGGACTTAGCATATAACCAGTATAATCTATAGCAAAAAATAAAGGAAGAAATTCTACACCAAATATACTTGCTAGAATTGCAGTAAATGCTGCAAATCGACTTGATGAGCCTAATAAAAAACTAGCTGCAAAGCCGATCCAAGCAGCTGAAACAATTGACAAATCATTATTTTCTAGGTAAGCTTTTATTATGTCTGTATGTTCTCGTACATAATTACCTAACATAATAATTAATGCTACTACCACAAGTAATTGCCAATTTAACCATTCGACTTTTGTATGTTCTTGTTTTTGTGTTTGTACAATTACATCATCTTCTTTAAGTAATGTGAATATTAAAACAAATGGAACAACAATAGCAATTATAGCTAACGGCCACATTAATTGCATGAATTCTGTATAAGATAAACTTAAAACCGCCATAGGAATAATAACAGATTTTTCGAATGGAGACCAAAGATAATAGTGATGTGTACTTAGGTAATCAATTATACCATAATGTTTTCGCCTCTCATCTTTAGGGGCAATGGTATCTAAAATACCAGCAGAAACAGAAACTCTACCCGCAATAGGCAGTATGCCTGCGACAGCACTTGTTATGACAACAAACAATCTATTAGACGGAACAAATACTGTTAATTTGTTTAATAGAGGATAAATAAGACCATTACGTTGCACATATGCTGACATGACCATTATACAGGCAAGGTACAATACATACCATTGATTTGTGATTAATAAATTTAATATTTTATGCCACTCCATCACTCTCTTCCTCCAGTCTTATTAGAATATTCATTAGAAAGCATAGCAAGATAGTATCCCTTGTGTACTGTATTAAAACTTATAACATATCTTTCATCGGTGGTATTTAAACTTGTTCCATGTTCTAACCAACTCGGGAACAAATACAAATATCCTTCCTGTGTTGGAATAAATCCTACATCAGTATTATATCCTGTATATTTGTCATACAGTTCACACATCTTGTATGGTTGCACAGGATTAGATAATGTTAATTCCACAGAATTTGTAGGTTTTTTTGGATAATATGCACCAGTAACAACACTTCCGGGATGTCTGTGTTCTCTTATACCTACATTCTTATTCATAATACTAACCCAACTATTACTAATTTTGACTTCTGTTAATCCAATTAGTTCTGTATATTCTTCTAAACATTTTTCAAATTCTTTTATTAATAAGCTAAACTCATCGTTTTTTAATATACTAAATTTAGGACTATACGAACTAATACCATCTCCGTCACCGATAAATAACGGAGGCCTTTCCATTATATTTTTATACTTGTCTAAATCTTCTTTAATTTTTTTAGGATCGAGTGGAATTTTAAATTCCATGACTGAGATCGGAAATATGTTATGTATTTTCATGTTTTACTATAGTAATTAAAATTGATGACAACTCTTCTTTTTTCGTCTGTACATGATGTTCCACGATGTTTTAAATTGGTTGGAAATGTGACCATTCTATTTGCAACACTTTCAACTTTTGTACCATCTTCAAATTCAGTATAACCATCATTCGTATTTACATAAAATATAGAAGTTGTCCATTGTTTTATTTTTTCATCTGGTATGTTATTCATATCCATATGAAATTTATTTTCAATTATATTTGATGTTATCGTAAGTAAATTTGCTTTTATCCGATATACTGATATTGGTTGTATTATGTCAAGTATAGGGTTTAATTGTTCCATATATGGAGAGACGTAAAGAGGAGAATTGTCATAAAATAGATGAATGAATTGAAATTTGACTGGATTTTCAGTTTCATCAGCATAATCAATTAACGGATTCCAATACCAAGGAATTTGAAAAAACTTATTACCTAATATTAAATCAGTTATTTTTTTAAAATTATCTAATGACAAACAATTATCTTTAATTTTCATTTAAATGGATCTCCAAGTGCCCATGCTACTAAACTATATCTTGTACCTTTTTCTATTGGGGTAACTTCATGCAATACGTATGAGGGGAAAAATGTTCCTGTATTATATTCTTTTTTCATAAGAATTGGCTCTGCTTCTTTGTGAAAAAGTGTATCACCTCCTTCATAATCATTTGATAACGGTACAATTAATGAAAGTTTTCTACTAGGAAATCCGGCCTTCATATCAGCCGCACCCGCCATATCAATATGCTTATTATAATAATCACCAACATTATATTTTAATATTCCTATATCAGATAGTTCTGTAATTTGAAAATTATAAATTTTATTAGCATCTTCAAAAGATTGGCCTAATTTTTTATTTAAAATTTCAGACTCAATCCATTTAATTTTTGTGCTACGAGCTTCTGGCTTCTGTGTCAGATATCCAACTCCGGCCTGCTCCCATTGATCATCGCTAATTGCGTCATCTATAATTTTTAATTCATCTTCATCAAATAAATTTGGTATAAAATATAACTCCATACCTTACTTTATCTTAAAGGCATACCCGCCCATCTCTGAACTATCTGCATTAAAAGTAATAATTGGGATATATATTTTCTGTCTTGATAACATTTGTTTTGGCTTTTCATAACCACGGTTTGTTATACTTTCTGGAATATCTGTAATAAATTCATACATATCCCACCTCATAAAAACTGAACAAGGAAAAACCAGAAAATCATCACTAAAAAACCAAGCTAATTTTGCTCTCTTTTTTACATTTTTTTGGACTATCTGTTGATAAAAGTATAAAAAATTCTGATACCGAGAGGAAGATGGATAATCTGGATGATCAATATCATCAAAGAAAACACTATCAAATTTTTGAATCATCGAAGGTAGCCTATATTGCCAACATCCTTCTATAATATTAACCTTGTGTTTTTGATGGGGCGCCCATTCTTCTAATCTTTTTAATACATTCTTATCTGCTTCAATAATAGTATGAGAATTTATATCAAATTTTTGTATGGCATTAGCTGAATAACCAAGACCAAAACCAATTTCTAATACATCACCGGATGGATTTAATTTTTCAATCACGGCTTCCATATATAGCTTTTCCCATTCCATCATTACTTGCTCTTGGCCATTCTCATCAGTAAGAATATCTTTATTATCCTTATCTTTTTTATAATGATATCTACTTTTAAGATTAAATGAAATCATATTATTTTTTAACCACTACTATGTACAATCCGTTCCACCAACCTTTAGAATCTTCTTCCGCATTTAATATCTTTTTCTCATATAATAATTTTAATCCTGCCTGAGTTATTCCTTCATCTGCACCCTGTACGACTCCGTCCCAATTAGCATCATCGAATATACAAATACAAGTATCAGCAAATGCTTTGCTATAATATAAAATTGCTTTTCGTGTTGACTCAAGGTCGTGTGGCCCATCATAAAAAAATAAATCTATATCTTTAATTTCATCTATATTTGCATTAAATAAATCACAATCAAATACTGTAATAAATTTAATAAAAAGTCCTTGATCGCTATTAAGTCTTTTAAACTTTTTTATATTTTTAACAAACTCATCCTTAGAAGTTTCAGGTAATTTTATATCTTCTCTCATAGGTTGTATTGTATTTTGCCAATTATCAACACAACTTATTTTTATATTATTATTCAATAGTGCTGCACAAGCTGTGGCTCCATGAAATGAACCTACTTCAAAATAATGATTAGAGTTTTTTGCTAGCGCATTTATAAGGTTTAAAACACGTTGAGAGGTCAGTCCAGGAATATCAATTTCAACATTTTTATCTACTGAATCTACCAGTTCTCTAGTTACTAATGTTATTTTTGGATCATATTCCATTCCAGATTTTTTATCATATACTTTATCGCAATAGCCACAATCCCAACATTCAAATTTACATGTTTTTATTTTTTCTCGCCAAACATTTATTGGGGCATCTTTTAAATTAGTATTCTCTAAATATTCATTAAATGTATCAAATAATATTTCCTTACCTTCAGCATAATTTTTAATTATATGCATAGTATCATTTAATCTGTTTGATGATTCTCTGCCGTGCATTTTAATTACATCGACATACTGTAATAACTCATCCCAATCTTCTCTCCATGGAGGGAAATCTGCTGTTTTTAACGGAGTAGATGGATCTTCGTGATCCCATTTTGGACAAGAAACTCTTGATATAGGATCAGAAAAATACTGAGGACCATCATCTCGTGAATTATTAAATTCATAATGCTCATCCATCATAGGACAATTACCAAGACATCCTTCGTTTGCTAACAATGATAACTTAACACCGGCATATTCTTTAGCGCGTTTCATTTCTTTTAACTTATCAAGATCACGCATTAAATCTCGATCTAAATTAACATAGTTAAACCCTGCTTCTCCCAGCTTCACTACTTCACGTGGCTCAGTAACGTTGCGTAAAATTGTATTTTTAATTTTTAAATTAGGAAATTTATTTTGAATTATTCTTGTTGCTACCCAATGAGTATGAGGAATAGTAACACTTGAAATTACATCGGTTACGTATAACTGTTCAAAATTACTAATCCATAAATCTAAATTTTGTTGGGTTGGTCTAACCAATGTATTATTAAAAGTTGCAGATAACGGAATACCTGTTTCTTTTGATAAATGGAGTGCCTGATCTATTACTGTATAATGATCATCACTAGACCTAAACACATCCCCCATAGCATCTTGCATAAAAGGAGGCATACGACAAGTAAAATATAGGTCGTATATGTAATCTTTATGTGTTTTAAGAAATTCAGTAAAATTACTAAATTGATACTCCGTCAATTTTGGATTGAGCGGGACACTAAATATTTTGTTTATAGTCATGATAAATCTACTCTTGGTGATGTGAACCAACCAGTTATGTACATCTTCTCTCCTTCTAAAGGTGGATTACCTCTATGCATATGAGTAAAACCGGCTGGCCATATTAGAGTTCTTCCAACAACTGGATCAACTCTTAGCGATTGATGAAGAAATTCAGTTTCCCCCCCTTTGGTCGGAACCTCGAGGTAGGTCATATATGCCAATAATCGTTCTACGTGTTCAGGTTTTGCTCTTTCATGATGCCATTGATGGAATCCTTCAGACTTTCTAACCTTATGAATCTTAAAAATATCATTAAAAATTGGTCCCCCAAACTCTATACTATATTTTTCTTTATAACAGACATAACATTTACGTAAAAATTCAAAATATCCCTTACAATCTGGATACGGCAATTGGGAAGCTACTACAGGAGTTACAATTGCAGTTTCATCTCGTTTGATAAACGTATATTGTGGTTCAACCCAACCAATTTTACTTTCCTTAGAGAGGTCTATAAATGTTCTGTTCTCCTTGGCTATTTGATAGTTCTTCACGAACTCATTACATAATTCCAACGGAACACTACCATCAAATATTCCTATAAAATCTTGATATTCTTCTTTCATATTATAAAACCAATTCTGTCATCCTAGCTTCTTCGCCAATAGACCCCTTTACAAAAACATTAAAAGCAAAAGAAATTCTATCAGTAGTGGCACTTGCATTTCCTGACACACCATGTCCTAACCACGCTGGAAATAAAATAAGTTCATTCTTATGAATATTTAAATTCTGGACAGGGGCATTCCAAATAGTGGCTTCTAACATTTCAATTTCTGTTCTATTTTTCATGAGTGAGCCGGGATCATAAAACTGAATCGCATCACCTTCTACAGTCGATACATAAAATATACCACTTATAAGACTATTTGTGTGACAATGTACCGGATGACTTTCGCCTGGATGGACTATGTTTAACCATGATTGTGTTATATAAAAATCTAACTCTGTATTTTTAGGACTTATAATTTCGTTAACATAAGTGTTAATATGCTGTTTACAGAATTCGTTAAGACTATTTAACTTCGTATCAAAAATATGAGTATTTTTACGGGATGAGATTATATGTTTATGTAGTGAAGGTTCGCGACAATGAGTATCATATTCACTTGCCCTCTCGATAATACTTTTAATATCTTCTAGCTCAGAAGTAGTTGCTTCCGTTTCCCTCTTCGCGACATATATTGGAGTTGGAAATATATTAACTATTTTATGTGTCATATTATGGGTTCTCCTTCAACCTTAGACTCAGAGGGTGGTAACTCCGCCTCACCTCCTTCAATTAGTAATTTTTCTGCTAAAACGGACTGGATAGCGGAATGTTCCAAGCCAGGCTGGTTGTCTACTAGTTGAGCATAATTTTCGTTAACATGCTCCTCAATTTTTTTCATTGCATCACTAACTTTTCCAGAAAATTGAAGAGCGGCCACTAGTGTTAGTACTTGATCTTTTTCTGACATTCCAACTATAGCATCCATATTACCCAAACCTATAGATCCTTCACATACTATGTCTATTGCCGCTTGTTTTGACATTCTTGAAATCCAATAATGTCTTTCTTTTTCTTCATTATTTGTTTCAAGATATTCTTGAATCTTATCCATATCTCCATATATGTCTTTAACTGACTTTAATAATACATTTAATTCCAATGTAGCTTGCTTGAGTTTTTTAACATTAATACGAAGATCGTATCTTGCTCTGATAAGTTCTAGTTCTAATGAAGCTCTCTCATGTTTAGTAAGTTCATCAGTTTTTAATCTTTCCTCTTTTTCTATTATATCTACTTCATTTTGTTTACAAGCAAGGTCCTGTATCATTCGTGCTTGTTCTCTAGTAGAAATCTCTAAGAAGTATTGTTTTAATCTCTTAAAGTCTCCTACTTGAGTATTAATTACAAAATTAACCATTTGAAATGCCGAATATGATTCCGGAACATCCATTGCATAGTCTATAAGTTTTTTATCAAACTTGTCAAATTTTGTTTCATCCATATAATTCCTTTAAATATTCATATTGATTGGGAAAAAGGTTAAGGGCGTGTTTTGTTCTGTCTTTATACATCGTATTAACCCACCGGCCATAATTTATAATACGTTCATCTATATTATATTTATATTGATTATATAATCCGTATCCATATAGTAACGAAAACCATTGTCCAACATGAAACATTTCAAAATATCCATGTTCCATAAGGATATTGGGAGGATTCGGAACAAATTTATCTAATACGTTTTTTACTCCAACACCAGGAAGACAACCGCTAGAATAAGGTATATCTTTCGTTGCTTTCCAAAATGGTGTATCATCTTTAGGTGCAAGTTTATAATGTAAAAATAAAAAATTAACAATTTCATTAACCATTACCTGATATTTGTTTGTTAGAAAATTTCTTATATCATCATTCCATTGGCCATTAGAATTATTAAGCACTTGAACAAGATTTGAAATAGCTGTAGTTGTAAATGTTATACCGGTAGCTTCTAGTGGTTCGGCAAATGCGGCTGATAATCCAATAGCATATACATTTTTATATGCTATGTGTTCATGAATACCTGTTTTCATTTTAATATGATTAGCAGGAGCACTCCATTCGTTAATGCTTTTTCTTAATGCTTCTTCTGCTTTTTCAGATGAAATAAAATCATCACAATAAACATATCCATTACCAATGCGAGAATAGGTAGGTATAGTCCAACGCCATCCTGCATCCATTGCTATTGCTTTAGTATAAGGATGCATTTCTTCTTTTTTATTAGTATATTGTTTTGGAATAGCAACAGCCCTATTACATAGCAATATATCATCTATAGGAATAAATTTAACACCTAATGATTTTTCTAAAAGTAAAGAGTCAAATCCTGAACAATCAATATATAAATCTGCTGTTAATATGCCGTTGTTTTCTGTTTTTAATCCTGTTACACCTTGTTCATCTGTTATTACTTCTACAATTAAATCTTCTATATAATTTATTTTATCTTTACAATGGCTTTTAAGTGTACTAATAATATCATAAGCATTAAAATGAACCGCATCCCATGATTGTTCAACATATCCTGGTGTAAAATCTAAATCAGGATGATTTGCTTTTGGTGCTTTGTTATGCTTTGCTAAAATATATGCAGGCATAGAATTAATATATTCTTTTGCACTATGCTTTTTAGACAACCAATAATTATGGAACATAATATTAGGACCCAATACTGCCATTTCTTGAGTATCATTATCTATGAATACTGGATCATTACCCCATCCTATAAGTTCAACTCCATACTTGTATGTTGCATCTGTATGTTTCATCCAATCAGTTGGTTCCAGTCCACACTCTTTTAAAAAAGGCATAGTAAAAGGTTGTGTACCTTCGCCTACTCCAACTGTCGGTATTTCAGATGATTCGATTAACGTTATTTTAAGATTAGGGGGTAAATTATTTGATAGATATGCGGCTGTTAACCAACCAGAGGAACCTCCACCTACGATCATAATATTATTAATTGTCATTTTTAATTATTTTTAAAACTTTATGCTATGTTCTACAGGTGCCTTACGAACATTATTTTCATCTATCATATCGGGCCAATGTTCCTTAATATTTGCAATTGGAGCTTGGACACCAAAATTATCTTCATTCCACTTTAATAGCTCCCAAATTTGGGTACATGCTTTAATTTCATCTATAAGTTTTTGTTGTTGACCCAATAATTCAGCTACCTCAATATTATATTCAGCTTCTTTTGTTATTATCTTATCTGCTAAAGCGGCTACTGTTAAACTTCTTGCTTCTGCTAATTTCGTAAGAACTGGAGTATCTACTGTATTATCTGCTTTGTAAGCATTAGCTTCCTTTGATTGGGCTGGCCATGTAGATGCTTCCATTTCAGGTTTATTTTTTGATAACGTTTGAAATCTAACATCAAAAACATCTTCTACATTTGCTGTTAGTATAATTTTTTGTAATCCTATAGCCGCCTCAAATTCAGCATCCGTATAGTCTCTATGCATTTTTGTATTAAATACGTCATCAGTCCATACTGAAGAAGTCTGATAATCTAAATCACTTTTATCTAAACCATTAGTATAATATTTAATGTTTACTTTGCCGTAATTTGGAGCACCTTTCCTTACCATTAGATCATCTAATACTTTTACATTACCTTTAAGATAATTAAATGTATCATCTTCAACTTGACAGATTTGACGGCCGTCACACGTATATACTGGTATTACCGTTCCTAAAAATTGGCCAGGTTCTTTATATAAAATATACATTAAGCAGTCCTAGATGCATTGCCGCCCGATGATGCGCCGGGATGTCCTTTTGGTTCCATAGTTGTACCGCCGGCAACATGAGCATCTGTGAAAAAATATGTTTTAAATGAATGGTTCGATTGACATCCAATGCCACAATGTCCTAATCCATATCCATGATTTTGGCTTTGTTCATAATTTGTTTCACCTCCGGTCCATGGTTTAAAATTTGGACTCACCCCATTAGTATCAGTAACTACGTTATAGCGGTAAACTTGATTGGTAGATGTACTATTACCGTTATTTTCAACATAAAATCTATAATGTTTAGTTGGCAAAGCCTTAGAATGAGTTTGCGATCCAACTACATTAACCATTGTTCCGACAGTTTCGGATTCCATTTGCATCTTATAAGAGCCTTTCGGCATATAACCTGATTTTCCGTCTCCATAACAATTAGATGCACAATGATTATCACTATTATAATTACCTATATGTGAAAATGAATCTGTAGAAAATGTATGACTACAAATATCATCTGCGTTTCCTGCATAACACCATCCTTTTGTATTATTATGATGTTGAAATTGTCCCATGTCATCTTTATTATCTGTCAAATATCCGTTCATAGTAGCACCAGTTTCTGTAAAAAGTCCCATAGCAGAGCAATGACTAGTTATACCAGGGAAAGAATTATCAGATGCATACATATATCCTCTGGTATCGCTAAATCCACCTGTACAATATGCTCCAGCTACATCCATTATATCACCTAAGTTTGTAGTTACATCAGTTGCATGAACAGTTCTATTAACATTTTTCCATGGACTAGAACTTCTATATCCACCCATCATATATCCTTGGGTGTAAACAACTCTCATTTGCCACCCCTCCCATCCTTGATCATTGCCTGTGTCTGCAACGGCTCGCCATGCACTTGTATCGCCCATTTCACTGTAATTTTGAAGGGAGCCGTAGGTAGAATTAAAATATACTTTTCCTGCGGCGGTAGATGGAGGACTTGATGTTCCTCGAAATGTTATTGTCATATTAAACCTCGTCTAACATTAATTTATAGCGTTTACCGCTCTTCCTATTTATTAAATACATATTGTCGGATCCTTCCTGAAAAGACCATGAACCTCTAGTACCATCTATTTCATTGGCAGGACAATCCCCTCTATCATTACTCATATTTATATCTGCAGTACTAATATCATTACAATAAATATCACCACTTACATTAAGTTTGTAAGATCCCGGGCTCGTAGTTCCAATGCCAACGTTGCCGGTGGTATAATAAATGTCACTACCGGTTGTTGACCATGGAGAACTTCCAGTTGCATAACCAGCAGACGCGTGATTACCCCATCCATATGCTGTATTCCAATTACCACTATCGCCACCTGAGGCTGATACCGTACCTGAAGACACTAATGTTGTAAAAGATCCTGTGTTTGCGGTAGTAGCACCTATAGGTGTATTATCAATTGTACCTCCCGGTATAGTTACATTACCCAGAAAAGTCCCACCACTTGCCGCAGAAACAAAATCAGTTACTGGCTTAGAGGCAGAACCAGAAGCCATTGCTAGTACACTAGATAAACTATGCGTGGCTACAGTTCCTAATCCTAATTGTGTACGCTGTTCTGCTGGAGTTCCAGTAAAGAAAGGAAATGACTGACCCATAGTACCACTACCTGTTATCGATCCACTACCTGTAAGAGTAACATTAGTACCGTCATCTGATATTTTGGACATATAAAAGTCTGCAGAAAGAACAACAGATCCTACAACATTGAAAACATCAGCAATCATAATAGTTTCAGTATAAGATCCCTCAAGATTGGCAATAGAATTTGTAGCATCAGAAACTTGGCTTGGGAGTAGATGTGATGTCGCTGGTACAGTTATATTACCCAGAAAAGCCCCACCATTTGCAGCAGAAACAAAATCGGTTGCTGGGGTTACGTTCTCATCGATCAGTGCTATTACTTCGCGTTCGGTGGGCCTTGCATGTGTGGCCATTGCTACTACACTAGATAAACTATGTGTGGCAATAGTACCTAATCCAGATTTTAGGATCTTTTTAGTAGCAGATGAATATGAAGCAGAGGCGGAACCAGAAGCCATAGATAAAACACTAGATAAACTATGTTTAGCAATAGTACCTATATTTGGTGCGGATATATCCCC
>Ga0209089_10001213_pt1 | contig 23579 bp, 19 predicted proteins | sample ArcticOcean_MG_C_FD_187431 | JGI IMG/M metagenome (GOLD analysis project Ga0209089, IMG submission 187431) | Marine microbial communities from western Arctic Ocean - ArcticOcean_MG_CB2_150 (SPAdes) (version 2) | ecosystem: Environmental > Aquatic > Marine > Oceanic | place: Arctic Ocean: Canada... | reverse complement strand
CTATAAATCCCATATCTGGCACCAAATTTTCGTTAAGATCGCCCGAAGACTGCCCAGAAAATATTCGTTTCAAATTGGCCGATTTTGCCTGGATTTGTTGTGCAAAGAGGACTATATTTCACCGATCGCAGACAATCATAGATTGATTTGCTCTCCCTCTTGACCCGTTAACCGGCAATTTAGCGGGGAAGATGATTTTAGGAGGGGCGCAGCGGGCAGTCAATTTTAGGCACGATGGCCCAGGCAAATACCGCAGGACCAGGCCGCAGACCGGCCCTGCTTTCCCCCAAACCGGGCATGCCGTATAATGAATTGGCCTCTTTAATATCGGGCCTAATCCCTATTCCGATTGACCATACCCATCGGACAACCCAACGGAAGTGACCAACAATGGAAGTAGTTTTCACCCAGGACGTCCCTAACAAGGCCAAAGCTGGCGAGGTTCGCCGCGTGCCAGACGGGTACGCCCGCAACTATCTTTTGCCCCAAGGCCTGGCAGAGATTGCCAACGACGAAGTAAAAAAGCGGGTTCATAAGATTACCGCAGTAGGTGATGAGGTCCGCGTTCGCGAGACCGCCATCATGGAAGAACTGGCCAAGGGCTTGGACGATGTTACCATCACCCTCACCGCCAGAATCACCCCCACCGGACGCTACTACGGCACCATCACCAGCACACATATCGCCATGGAACTGGCCGACAAAGTAGGCCGTGAAGTGGAACGCCGCTGGGTGGAGATTTCCGAGCCCATCCGGGAACCGGGTGAGTACGATGTGACCCTTCGGTTCTCAACTGAAGTCAGCGCCACGATTCACGTCAACGCGGAGATAGAAGAATAGGGCAATGTACGCTGAGAAGCTGTTACCCCATGACTTGGAGGCGGAGGAAGCGGTTGTTGGGTCGGTCTTAATCGATGGGGACTGTTTCTCTCGTGTCGCGCCATACATCAAAGCAGACGATTTCTACCGTGAGAGAAATCAGCTTTGTTTTGCTGCCTGTGAGGCCTTGTTCCAGCGGGATGAGGCCATCGACCAAGTCACATTGGCGCGTGAGTTAAGCCGCGCCAGCCAGTTGGAAACAGTGGGCGGCATGGCCTATCTCAGCCATCTGATATCCGTAACTCCAACTTCGGCCCACTCCGAGCACTATGCCACCGTGGTCGCCCGCACCGCCACCATGCGGAAGCTCATTGACGTTGCTTCCCGCATCTCTAGCATGGGCTATCAGGACACCGACGACGTGGATGCAACCCTCCGACAGGCTGAGGATGCGCTATTCACCATCCGCGGGCCAGACTCCCAGCGCGGCTTCATGCCCCTGCGGCAGATTTATGACCAATACCTGGAAGACCAAGCCGCAGTAGCCGACCCCATCAGAGAAAACACCGGCCCAGTAATGTGCGGCTACACCGACCTAGATGAGATTCTCGGCGGCGTGCAACGGTCCGACCTCGTGATTCTCGGCGCCAGGCCGTCGTTGGGTAAAAGCACGCTGGCATTGAACATCTGCCTGAACGCCGCCAAGAACGGCTCCACAGCCGGCGTCTTCAGCCTGGAGATGAGCCGAGAGCAACTGGCCCTCAGGATACTTTCTTCCGAGGCCGAAATCGACTCCCACCGCCTGCGCCTGGGTCTATTGACCGAGGCAGAAGGGGAGCGCATCACAGACGCCATCGGTCTTCTTTCAGACCTGCCCGTCTATATCGATGACACACCATTCCAGAGCATGATCGAAATGCGGAGCAAGTCGCGCCGCCTATCTTTGGAACATGGACTGGACCTTCTGGTTGTGGATTATCTGCAATTGATTCAAGGCCGCGGAGGACGCAGCGACAATCGCGTGCAAGAGATTTCAGAAATATCACGGTCACTGAAGATCATGGCCAGGGATTTGAACCTCGCGCTTATATGCTGCTCGCAGCTCAGTCGTGGTGTGGAACAGCGGACCGGACACAGACCCATTCTCTCTGACCTACGTGACAGCGGAAGCATTGAGCAAGACGCCGACGTTGTCATGTTCCTGCACCGGGAAGATGTCTACACGACTGAAGACGAATGGGCCCAGCAGAACCCCGGTCGGCCATACCCAAAGAACGTCGCCGACTTGATCGTGTCCAAACACCGGAACGGCCCAACCGGCAGCCTACAGCTATACTTCCGCGACAACTTTGTTCGGTTTGATTCATTAGCCCGTGTGGACGACTTTTAGTTATGGCGCCTTCCGGGGCCTTTACCGGTTTTACTGGGAACACCCTCTACACCCCGGTGCCCAATCCGGTGTTCGGACCCATCCTGGAGCAGATTCAGGACCTGGCCGAGCTCAAAGTAACCTTGCGCGGCCTCTGGTTGTTCCATCGCAAAAAGGGCGCTCTCAGATTCGTTTCGCTGGACGAGTTCCTGGCTGATCGCACTCTAATCAAAGGTCTCAAACAAAACGGCCAAGAGTCGGAAGAAAAGATCCGCCAGGGCCTAAGGCTGGCCGTCACGCGCGGCACATTCTTGACCGTTCAGCTACCCGGCACCGGCACGGTGTTCTTGCTGAACACTGAGGCTGATAGGCGGGCCGTAGCTCGTTTGGACCCCAGGGAATTAGTCGACTCATCAATAAAAAACGGGACAGCGCCTCTTCCGGAGTTGGAAAAGCCCAACATATTCGCACTTTACGAAGACGGCATCGGGGCCTTGTCGCCGCTGCTGGCCGAGGAACTGAAAGAGGCCGAGGCGCGTTACCCGGAGGCCTGGCTCAGAGAAGCTTTTGGCATTGCAGTTGCAGAGAATAAACGCAGTTGGCGTTACGTATCCGGCATCCTAAGACGCTGGACCGCCGAGGGAAAAGAGAACAGGGGTGGAGTCAGAAGGGGGGAAGATGGAAAGCCTGGGCGACATACTGAGGCGGATAACCGCCAGAAATATCTCGACGAATACCAACGGCGACGGGGTTCACCTCCCGGATAGCGAGCCCGCCATTGACCTCTGCCCCCAGTGCAACGGCAGCGGGTGGGTCACGCGCCGCGTCTACGTAGGTCATCCGGACTTCGGACAGGCCATTCCATGCGTCTGCCAGGAGAGCCAGGATTCCGATACCCGCGCCGCCGCTCTGCGCCGTTACAGCAATCTGGGCGCCTTGGCACGCATATCCTTCGCCACCACCAACGTTGAAGGGCCACAGACCGACGTACCCAGCCAGCAGATGTTCGCAGATGGGATGAAAGCAGCCGCCCGGTTTGCTGAAGACCCCCAAGGTTGGCTGGTACTGACGGGTCCCAGCGCCAGCGGCAAGACTCACCTGGCAGTCGCCATCGCCAACCGGTGCATCGAAAGAAGCCAGACCACGTTCTTCATCGTCGCATCGGACTTGCTAGACCATCTACGGGCAACCTATTCGCCAGACAGCCCAGTCTCTTATGACGAACTATTTGAGCAGGTGCGAAACGTCTCGGTATTAGTCTTAGACGACCTGAGCATGAGCAACGCCACGCCATGGGCCCAAGAGAAGTTATTCCAGGTGATCAACCACCGCTACAACAACTCCCTGCCCACCGTGATCACCGTCCGGGGTCCGCTCCAGCGCCTGGACGATGCCCTGCGCACGCGGCTCGAAGGCTCGGATGGGACTGCCGAGGTTGTTCAACTGGGCAATTTCAACAGCCGCATGATCCAGGGCATCGGCGAAGTCCGTGCCGAGATGCTACAACGGATGACCTTTCAGAATTTTGATACTCTGGGCGGCGCCGGTGCCTCCGCCCCGGAACAAGAATCTCTGGACCGAGCTTTGCACACCGCCGAGGCCTTTGCGGCAAACCCGGAGGGCTGGCTGCTGTTCAACGGCCCACGTGGCTGCGGAAAAACCCACTTGGCCGTGGCCATCGCCGGAGAACGACTCAGACAGGGCAGCCAGGTCTTCTTTGCATTTGTGCCCACGCTTCTGGATCATCTGCGGGCAACCTTCAGCCCCGACAGCCAAGTGGGCTACGACGAATTATTCGAGCAGATAAACTCAGTGCCCCTGCTGGTACTGGACGACCTCGGCGCAGAGAGCAGCACCGCCTGGGCTGAAGAGAAGCTGTACCAAATTGTCGTCCACCGCCACGAGGCCCGTCTGCCCACCGTCATCACCACCGTCTCCACCATCGAAGATCTGGAAGACACCAAGTCCCGTATCGCCTCTCGTCTCGTGGACGGCTTGGTCGTGGACTGGCTGCCGATTGTTGCGCCTAATTACAGGGATCAACGGCGGCGAGGGTAGGGGCGTCTCTAGCTCTTCGATTGTGAGCACTGGTATCTCGTCCCACTTCCGGTTTCCTCGTTGTTGGGTTACTCCCGAGGGGAAGTAATATATCTCACGACTGCCCGGCGCACCGATACTCGACACGGACGAATCACTGGCATTGCGCGCCTAATTTTATATTTTGGGCTAATAATCTGCAAGAACGATTATTATTGGTCACCACCGACCGGCAGTTACCGCTCATAATACCTGCACAAACACATCTGTCGCGCACCTGCCCCTCTGGTCAGCGTGTACCCCAGCGTGTACCAAGAAGTAGTCCGATAACCTAACTGAATTTGGGGGTGCCAAATCGTAGTTTTGAATACCCCTGAACACCCGATTCAAAGCATCCTAAGCGAAAACTAGAACCCCAATGCGGTATGTCCAATCACCAGGTACCCCTCCGATTCGGTCAAAAATCCACTGATCCGTTTTGGATATCAGTGGACAAACCCCATGCCTGACATTTAATATTCGCTAACTCCACTGGCCGTAATTTCAAGAATTAAGCGTCAGCGATTAAAAACAAGAAATTTTAAGGCAACCTGGGGTGCCGCCTTCGCTAGGAACACCCGTTACAAAACCACTATTGAGGCAAGATGCAGCGGTACATTTTAGTACGGTTATCGCAGGGGTTGGTCACTCTTCTAATCCTTAGCATGGCAGTATTCATCAGTTCCCATCTGACTGGTGATCCGGCTTTATATCTGCTTGGGCCAGAAGGCACCCAGGAAGATTATGAACAGTTGAAGAGGAATATCGGCTTGGACAAACCTCTGCCCGTGCAATACAGCATTTTCTTGGGTAACGTTCTGCAGGGAGACTTCGGCACCTCGCCGATCACCGGTCAATCGGCCCGAAATACCCTTATGGAACGGTTACCCGCTACTCTGCAATTAGCAGGGGTGGCCTTTCTCCTAACGCTCATAGTTGGTATTCCGTTGGGCGTATTGTCTGCGGTAAAGCGCGACTCTATCTTCGATCACATAGGGAAAGCCTTCGCCATACTGGGCATTGCTGCGCCAAGTTTTTGGGTGGCAATCATGCTCATCCTTCTGTTTGGCGCGATACTGGGATGGCTCCCCACTTTTGGGAGCGGAGGAGTATCCCATTATATTCTCCCTGCCTTTGTACTCTCATGGGGAGGCATGGCCGGGATCGTTCGCCTAGTACGGTCCAGTATGCTGGAGGTCCTAGACAGCGAGTACGTCAAGTTCGCACGCGTCAAGGGTCTGCCTGAAAGGATGGTCATATACAAGCATGCCCTTAAGAACGCCGTTATTCCGGCCCTTACGTTTAGCGGACTTACGCTGGCGGGGCTGCTCAATGGATCTGTGGCGGTGGAGGTGGTCTTTGCTTGGCCAGGTATAGGCCGACTCCTGCTTCAGGGAATCACCCAGCGAGATTTTCCCATTATCCAGGCAACCGTATTGGCGGCGGGATTGTTCTATGTTGTCGTATCTCTGATTGTGGACATCCTGTACGCCTATATAAACCCGCGAATTAGGTATCAGTAGGAGGATTTGGAATGACAACAGATACAATTCCAGATCAAACAGCAGAAGCCTGGTGGCGCGGAGCGTTCCGGCGAATTAGGGCTCTTCGACTCCCTTGGATATCAGTGACGATCGTGTTCGTCTTGCTGCTTTGCGCGGCTTTTTCCCCACTGCTTGCGCCCCACGATCCTACTAAGATTGACATTCTCGATGGCAAAATGGCTCCCTTTGAAGACTCTAATCATCTGTTGGGTACCGACGTCTTGGGTAGGGACATGCTGAGCCGTCTTATTTACGGTGCTCGCACCACCGTATTTATCAGCCTGGTGGCTCTGGGTACCGGGGCCCTTGTAGGGACGGTGGTGGGTCTGGTAGCCGGCTACCGAGAGGGATGGTTTGATGCCATAACAATGAGAGCTGCAGACGCGGCACTGGGATTCCCCACCATTCTCGTTGCCATGGTTATCGTGGTGATCATGGGCGCCGGCATTGAAAGCATCATTTTGGCCGTCATATTGACGGTTTGGGCACGGTTCGCCCGAATGGTCAGAGGCGACGTCCTTAACATTAAGGACATGGACTTCATAACAGCCGCCAGAATCGCTGGGGTGTCCACGCCAGTCATAATATGGCGTCACGTTTTCCCGAATACCGTAAATACGTTGATGATCATCACAAGCCTTCAGGTTGGACAGGTGATCCTACTGGAAGCATCCTTGAGTTTTCTCGGCTTGGGCTTGCCGGTGGGGGAGCCTGCCTGGGGGATCATGGTTTCGGAAGGAAAGGCAGTCATCCAGGAAGTTTGGTGGCTATCTCTATTCCCCGGCATTGCCATCACAGTAGTGGTTCTGGCATTCAATTATTTTGGAGACTGGATGCGCGACGCTTTAGACCCCAAATTGAGAAGGCTGTAGCTCATGCGACTTAACCGTTTCCGTCTACAACTTACAACAATCCAAATGTTAGTTAGCCTTGGAATCTGAGATTACTTAACACCAGATGTTCAAATCTATACCCGATGATGGGCCATGGCTTTGTACAATTGTGCTATCTTTGTTCGGGCGAGATTGAATCTAGCTAAATAGTTCCAACATAGGCGGACGGAACGAACCCCAAAAAACCTACTCGGTTTTTGGGCACCGGCTTCAAACATATTAACCGGAGAACGACGAATGTACATAAAATTGATACTTGGCCTAATCCTTGTGGTGCTGTTGGCATGCGGGAGTTCTGACACATCCACACCAGTAACGACGGATGCACCTACTACCGTATCCGGCGGCGCATCTTCCCAGCCCACGGCTGCTCCGCAAGATTCCGACACACCATCGGGACCTACCGTTTACTCAGGAGCACTTAAGATCCTGGTGGGTGACCTCGGCAGTGAGAGGTTCGACGTTGGATTCTCCCTAGGACTGGCGGGAGACCTCAACTACGGGCGAATCATGCACGGCTTCCTCATCTCTGACACTGCGGAACGGGAGATGGTACCCGGTATCGCTAGCGAGTGGGGTCTTTCATCAGACGGCCTGACGTGGTCCTTCACTATTCGTGAAGGCGTCAAGTGGCAAGACGGGTCAGAATTGACTCCCGAAGATGTACTGTGGACATTCAAACATCTTTATGGCCCAGAAGCCAAAGATCACATAATCGCCCCTACCGCCCTCAGGCTCTCACGCCAAGCGGAAGTAGACGGCATTGCTTTGAACGGGCGGACTGTCAGTTTGAAGACTATCGTTCCTGCCACTGAAGTTGGTAGTGTATTGTCTGAATCTGGAACCGGTTGGTATCACTTGATGCCTGCCAGAGACGCGCTCCACGACAACGACGCCGAGGTAGCGTACGACAAGGACCCCATCGGCGCCGGACCCATGAAGCTGGTTAACCACACTCGCGCCAACTCCATGACGTTTGAGCGGTTCGATGATTTCTACTACCAGCCCGCCAACGGATTCCCGGAGGACAAGAGAATCCCCTTTGATGAGGTGACTTTGTTCCTCGTACCTGAGGAATCCACCAGAGTATCTGCCTTACGAGCCGGGGATGCTGATATTGCCCCAGTTAGTTTGCAGGCCCAAAGCCAGCTGGAATCTGGCGGTGGACGCTTGATATTCGGCAGGGAAGGTTCCTACGTCTGGGTGCCATTCATGGGGTGCTGGGCAGACCCAAGCTTCCCCTGCGCCAAGAAAGAGTTCCGCCAAGCGCTCGGCTACGCTATCGATAAAGAAAGTATTCGGGACAATCTCTATGGCGGCGACACAGTATTCCAGGTGAAAGGCTGGGCAGCGGTCACCCCGAGTACCATTGGGTATTCCACTGATCTAGACCCATTCCCGTTTGACCCCGATAAGGCACGCCAACTCATGATCGATGCCGGTTATCCTGGCGGAGAAGGCGTGGACACGATTGTCTTGCATACCTGGGAATCCACATCAATGCCCTTCCAGACGGAAGCCGCCCAACTTGCAGCTGAGTTCTGGAGGACCGAGCTTGGATTGGATGTTGAGGTCAGAGTTGGTAACAGCTCCACAATCAGGGGAGCCTGGGCCAACGGTGAGCTGAACGGTGAGCTGATCTGGCGCGACAATGAAACCCGCCGTGACGCCACAAGCACAATGAACTCAGGTTACGCCGATCCCGAAGCGGCCATTCGCCGAAGCGATAACGCCGACTTCCGGGTTATTGCACAGGCAGCTACTCGAACAGTCGATGACGACGAACGAGCAATAGCCATGGCCGAGCTTTACAAATTGGCTAAGGATGAAGGCTACGAGATTGGAATCGGCTACGCGAACATCCCTTGGGGAGTTGGGTCTCGCATAGCAAGTTGGGAGCCGTACCCGTTGGCGCCCAACGTTTCTGGTCTCCATACTGTAAGACTCAAGTAGCCACGTAGACCAGGTAATTTGATCCTAGAGTCCTTAGGGAATCGGCGAGTAATTCAATGAATCCCTAAGGACTTTTTCTACGGTTCAATCTATAATTCTCCTAGGAATATTCCAGCCTCAATTTGACGTCCTCCGGACACAAGATTATAGCTCGGGATGCTCCTCCAGGTCCTAGATTGAGGATATGATTTGGGACCCATCAATATCCAAGATCAAGTTTTAATTCCACGAGTTTTTAAATGTCAGCGATTCCCGTTTTAGACGTCCAAGGTTTGAAGACCCACTTTTTCACAAAGACTGGAGTGGTGAAAGCAGTGGACGGTGTCAGTTTCACCCTGATGCCGGGGGAGACCCTGGGCATAGTTGGAGAGTCTGGCTCTGGGAAAAGCATGACTGCGTTGTCGCTGATGCAACTGGTCCCACAACCGGCCGGGCGAATAGTGGCTGGAAAGATCCTTTTCCAGGGTGAAGACTTAGTGCACAAGACTCAGTCTGAAATGCAGGATATACGTGGACGGGACATTTGCATGATCTTGCAAGATCCCATGACTTCACTAAACCCATTGTTCACCATTGGCAGCCAGGTACTTGAGACCGTACGCCAGAGGCAAGGAGGCCGCCGATCGGGGTTGATGGATCGGGCGATAGAGCTCCTCCAAAAAGTGAAAATCCCATCTCCTGAAATTCGGATGACCAACTATCCTCACCAAATGAGTGGAGGAATGCGACAACGAGTGGTCGGGTCGATCGCCATCGCTGGCTCCCCCAAGGTGCTGATCGCCGACGAGGCTACCACTTCTTTGGACGCAACGATTCAATACCAATATCTAGCCCTTCTAAAAGAACTTCAAGCCGAGACGGGCATGGCCATAATCTTCATCACCCATGATTTTGGAATCGTGGCCAAAATGTGCGATCGCGTCGCGGTAATGTACGCAGGCAGAGTCGCCGAAATAGCCGACGTACGGGACCTGTTCAACAATCCTGCCCATCCCTACACCGAAGCATTGATGCGGTCGGTTCCAAACGTGGACGAAGAGGTTGAATACCTCTACGCAATAGAAGGCCAGCCACCAGCATTGGACAGTCTCCCGCCTGGTTGCACCTTCGCGCCACGTTGTCCCTACGTTTTCGACCGTTGTAACGAGGAATTCCCTGATTTGATCAACGTTGGCGAAGGACACTCAGCTACCTGTTGGAAACTGGCCAAATAATAGAATGACTATGACTACAACTCTCGAAGATTCAAATCAAACTGTAATTCAACTGGATAACTGCCAGAAATACTTTCCCGTAACCAAAGGGCTGATCATTCAGAGCTCTATTGGACAGGTGAAAGCGGTTGATGGCGTTTCTCTTCAAATTCGTGAAGGACAGACCTACGGTCTAGTCGGTGAGTCCGGGTGCGGGAAAACGACCACTGCCAAGATGGTGCTTCAAATTGAATCACCTACCGGCGGGCTGATCAGCTTCAACGGAAAGAATATCGCTGATTTCAACGCGGCCGACCGCAGGCAATACCGGTCTTCAGTGCAGGCCGTGTTTCAGGATCCCTGGAGTTCTCTGAACCCTCGAATGAAGGTTGGCTCAATAATCTTAGAGCCTTTGCTTGCCAATCAATCGATGAACAAGCATGATGCCCGAGAGACTCTGCTTCGGCTACTGAGAGAGGTTGGCCTGCACGACTACCAGGCTGATTATTACCCCCACGAATTCAGCGGCGGACAACGGCAGCGCATCGCCATTGCGCGGGCTTTGTCCTTGCAACCAAAAGTCATCGTATTGGACGAACCGGTGTCGGCCCTTGACGTATCCATCCGTGCTCAAATAATGAATCTCCTCAAGGAGATTCAGAACCGGTACGGGGTAAGTTACCTTTTGATCGCCCACAACTTGGCAACGGTGCGCTATATGAGCAATTACGTCGGGGTGATGTACCTGGGCAAGATTGTCGAGGAAGGCCCAACCCGAGACCTGTTCACCAACCCGATGCACCCATACACTAAAGCTCTGATTTCCGCATCGTTGCCGGCGCATCCAGACATCCAGCGCGAAGACCTCCTCCTCTCCGGTGAAGTCCCATCCCCGCTTGATCCTCCAACCGGATGCGCTTTCCACCCGAGATGCCCAATGGTCCTTGACCGGTGTTCCCGTGATGATCCTGCGTTGCAAAAGTTAGCGCCCGGTCACCGCGTGTCTTGCCACCTTTACTAACGCCCTGATATTTGCATCGATTACCCGCACACCACTATCAAATGTTAAGTCCACCAAGATAATGGCTGTGGTGGACTGGCGCGCCTAGCCTTGACCAAATCAATTCCCACCAACAATCCAGGCTACTCTGGATATCTGGTCGAGCCAAGTGCTGATTGAGAGTACACATATGCCGGATGCTAAGGTAGATGTAGGTGGCGTTTGCTCAACCCAGGATGAGCAGTGTTGGGGAAACCTGTTCGGTCACCGCCATTAGATTATCATCCCGATTTCGTCGTTCCCGCTCAGGCGGGAATCCACTGCGCCTAGACACTCGGCTTTTGGGTCACGGCGAGGATGTTTGTTGTAGAGTATTTGCCCCTACCCTAACCCTCCCCTTCGTAAGGGGAGGGGATTTTTGGACACGCCCATCGTCTTTCCTGCGAAAGCACAAATCCACTGCGCCACCACGCTCGTTATCTGTGAGGAGTCGGCCTCAAGTCCGCTCATGGTGTCCTTCCACGGAAGGACGAACCACGGGCTCGTAGCCTGGGCCTAACTGCTGACCACCGCAGCGGAAGCCAATTCCTGGATGGCTGCTCGAATCTCGGGGGTAGCCGGTTTGCCCATTTCTACGTGTTGGGACAAATCATAGGCGCGTTGAACATCAGCGATGACCTGTTCATCCGACTGGTCGATGTCAATGGGAATGCTGATCTGGGCCCACGATGTATTACCGGTCATCCAGAACACTTCGATTGGATTGTTCTCGGGGTCGCGGAAGTAGCAGCCAATCGCGCTGGCGTGGGTGACAATTCGGTCGATCTTGTAGTCCCTTTCTATGATGCGTCGCTTAAAATCACGGAGGTCGTCAAGGGAATCCACACGCATGGAAATCTGCTGAATCCAGTGTGGGTCATCCAGTGAAGGCCGCCCGGCCATCATCGCGATCTCGTGGTCGCAGGCTTCCGGGTCAGCGCTGAAGAAGGCCCCATTCTGGCTTACCTTGGTCAGTGTCATGCCGATGAAATCGCCGTAGAACTCTTTCATTAGCTCCAAATCCTGAACGAAGAAGCCAATATGCCCAAGTCCATTCACTTTAGCTGACATGATTAATCTCCTTGCCAATCTCATCTGAACGTTGGTCCGGTCTATAATGCACCTTTACATGGCTCACCAAACACGTTGGCAACCACCAGGGTATCTACCGAGTTTTCTTGCCGGAAATCATAACCAAACTCACATTTTCTGTCCACCAATGCAGTTTCGCCATGGTAACGTGATTGATTCTATAAGTTGGTGAAGTAGTACTTTCCAGGATTCCCGCCTTCGCGGGAATGACGGGTGGGCATGGAGTAGGGCCTACTCACCCACCATCGCTCGTCCTGAGCCGGTCGAAGGATGCGCATAAGTCATGTCCTTGTAGCCAAAATACATTACGCATGCCGGTGGTTCGACAGGCTCACCATGAGCGGGATATGGGTGCAGCCATCAATGCATACATATATCAGGGTTCTGATCAGTACTTAAACTCTTCGCGAACCGGGCTGAAGATGTCCAACGCCACTGCTTTTACGTCGTGGGCTTTGGCGTAGTGCTCAACGTTGCCGGGGATGATGTACATATCGCCCGGTTTCAGCAATCTGACTTCGCCGTCGATGCCCATCTCGAGTTCGCCTTCAACGATTATCCCGCCCTGCTCGTGGGGGTGGGTATGCAGTGGCACCAAAGCGTTGGCGTCTACTGTCACCAATGAAAGCAGCATCTCTTTGCCCCAAAATGTCTGGGTGTTGGCGCCGGTTACCAACTCCATGGATTCCCGTTCGGACGCGTCAATGAAATAAGCCATGATTCCCTCCGTTTGTAATCGGCCAGGGACCTACTAGAAACCTAACTGAAGCCCTGACCGTTCTCGTTCATGCTCACGTAACGTTGTCCGCTGCCGATGATCAGATGGTCAAGAACCTCGATTCCCAGTATCTTGCCCGACTCCACCAGGTCTTTGGTGATGGCGATATCGTCATCGCTGGGGGCGGGGTTACCGGAAGGGTGGTTGTGGACCACGATTAGAGACGGAGCGTTGGCCCTCACCGCCGGTCTAAAAACCTGGGCCGGCCGCACCACCGAACTATTCACATTTCCCACGTAGATCTCGTGGGTACTGAGCACCTCGTTACGCGTGTTCAGCAGTATAACGCGCAGGTGCTCCTGGTCCAAAACACTCATCTCGCCAGAGAGCAAATTCGCCGCGTCCTGCGGAGTGGTGATGATTATCCGTTCTTCCAAGGCCAGGGATACAAACCAGCGGCCCAACTCCAAAGCCGCCAACAACTGGCAGGCCTTGGCTTCGCTGAGTCCTTTTTCGGCGCATAACTCGGCAAAGGCCGCCTTGCCCAGGCCAGCCAAACCGCCAACCGCGTCAGCAGCCTGGACGACAGTGTAATGACGTTTTCTCCAGAGTACTCAGTTCGCAGCAAGATGGCGATGAGTTCAGTGTTGCTCAGGTTCTTGGATCCGTATTCCACCAGCCTCTCGCGAGGTCTTTCATCCGTGGGAATCTCGCGGATAGTTGGTTGCTGGCGAATGGGTTTATCCGTAGCAGCAGAGGTGGTCATTCGCGTCATTTCCTTGAAAAATCCCGGGATCAAAACTGGAAGATCAGGGCTCTGGAGAATGCCCAGCCGGAACCAACGCCCAACTACGATGGCCTCGGCCCTATAGGAGTAAACCAGTTCATTGGAGCCCAGACGCCAGATTATTTCAAGGAGCAACTGTCAATTGCCCGGTGGGTAGATGGTTGGCCGTGCAGCAATACCCTGTTAACCGGCGACTGCTACCGGCTCCACCGGATAATGTTTGCGCCAGCCTTCTATCCCGCCGGTCAGAACCGCCGCGTTGATGCCATGTTCCCTGAGTTGCTGCGCCACACGGGCGCTAGTTGCATCGCCAGGTCAACTACAGTAGGCAATCACATCACGGCCCGGCGGGTGTTGATCCACGTATTCAACAACGCCGTCCGGCAGAACCCGCACGGAGTCCGGGATTCTGGTCTGTTCATGGTCGTAACTAGCCCGGGTGCGCACATCGATAATCAATGGCGGATCCGGTTCTATCAGCCACTCTGCCAGTTCCTTGGGCTCAACCATGGGGACTTCGCCCTCATGATTACCAAACAAACCGGCCACCGTGGTCTCCCGTTCTTCAGCCAGTGTCTCTCTGGCGGCAATCCGACCGTACCAGGCCCCAACAGGGGTTGCCGTGCCGCCGTGGATGGCGATTGAAGCGATTACTACCACACCAACCGTGGCCAGGAGCAGTTCAGAGCCGGGGATTCCGGCCTGCACCACTAGTAAGGCGAGCAAGAGTGAATTCAGGCCCCGAGGACCAAACCAACTTATGAAGGCATGGGCTTGCCAACTCATCCGCGCCTTGATCAGAACAACTCCCAGAATCGTTGGGCGAATAACGAATATAACCAGCGCCGCCAGTCCCAGTGTTGGAACAATATCCACCGTCCCAATCATTTGTGAGAGCACTGCCCCAAACAACACAAAGGCCAGGAGCATGGCCATCTCTGAAGTCACTTCCCCGTACTCTAAGAAACAATCGCAGAGACCTTGGTTCAGCATCACCACGGCCAGCCCGGCGGCAAATGCCCCTAGGAACCCGTCGCCTCCAGCTGCAGTTGCTGCCGAATATGATGCCAACACCAAGCCCACGCCGTAGAGCGACTGGTGTTCAGTACGGATGGTCAGTTTCTTGTCCATCCAGGCCATCAACCAGGATCCCAAACCGCCAACGGCAAAGCCGATCGCCGGCCCCAACACCAGCAATTTAACTAGAAATATTGCCCAGTCAGCAGCGCCGCCCGCCTGATCAGTGGCCACGGCAATCAACACCAGGACCACTGGCAGAACGACCAGATCGTTCATCCCAGCTTCAATCTTGAGTTCTTGTCTAACGGGCCTGGGGATCCGTTGATCTCGCACAATTTCCCGTAGTACAACGGGGTCGGTAGACGCCAAAACAGCGCCGCCAATGAAAGCCAATATCCAGCCAAAATTAAGGAATAGACCAAAGGGCAGTGCGCCGACGACGATGATTAACGCTGTGCCCGGACCCAGTATCAGAGCGGGGACCAACCAGCGTTTTCCCAGCTCAGCCACCTGCAGTTTGACGGCGTCCAAAAACAGGACCAAAGCCAAAGTTAGGGTGGCCACTACTTCTAGAAACGGGGAATGAAGACCAACATCAAGCGCATCAAACCCCTTACTTCCCAGCGAAAATCCGAGCCCGAGAAAAATCAGCGGGAATGAAAGGGGCGAACGCTCAACAAGACCGGACGCAAGGGCGGTCACCGTGAGGACAACGGCTATCACCCCTAATATTAGGATCAAATCGGGCAACTAGTACCTCGACCAGATAACTTCTTAGACGCTGCTTAAGGATAGCATCCGAGAGGCTCCAGTCAAAAGTTCTAGAATTTAGAGTACTGTCCCTCGTCTTTGGTGATGAACTCCAAAACCACAGTGTTGCCGGCTTCGGTCGCTGCAACACCTCGCTTGATGGCGTTAACGATCTCAGCGGGGTCGGTAATCTGCTCAGTATAAGCGCCCATCGCCCTGGCCACCTCAACGAACTCTCCGGACAAACCCTTGATGTTGTACTTTTCCATGGCCACCGGGAACCGGCTGTTGTCGTAGATAGACATGTAAGCGTTGTTGATGATGATGGTCATGGTGGGAATCTTGCTGCGAACGGCGGTCTCCACGTCCAGACCCACCGTACTAAAGGCCAGGTCACCCATCACATTGATGCACAATTTATCCGGCTCGGCCAGCTTGGCGCCCATGGCCAACCCAAGGCTGTAACCCAACTGGGTGGACTTGCCCCAGCCAATAAAGCTGCGGGGCGCTCGCGCCTCCCAGAAGGGGACCAGATACTCCCTGGCGCTACCCGACTCATGCGTGATAATCGTGTTGTCCAGGTCAACTGTATGCATCATGTCCCAGACCACCCGGTAGGGGTTCATGGGCACTTCGTTAGAGGTCAGTTTGGGCATCCATTGGGCCAACCATTCCTCTTTGACCGCTTTGATATCGTCTTGAAGTGCTTTGTTATTCGCTCTAGCGCTGCCAGCCTGGCTCTTCAGTTCGTCTAGCAGTTGATGCAGCACTAACTTGGCATCTCCCAGCATGGCCAGGTCGGTTTTAAATTCGCGGCCAACGGCGTCTTCGTCATTGGTCAGATGGACCAATGTCTTGCCCTCCGGGATTGCCTGGGCAAAGTTGGTCTTGGTGAAACTGCAGCCCACGCCCAAAATCAGGTCGGCGCCTTTTAGATACTTGTTCACCATCCCGGTGGTACTGGGGCCGCCAGCGCCGAGGGCCAGCGGATGGGTCTCCGGGAACCCGCTCTTTCCCGACAGGGTGGTCATCACTGGGGCTTGTAGGAATTCTGCCAGCTCAATCAGTTCCGGGGTGGCCTCTGCGTACAGGATGCCCTGTCCTGCATGGATGATGGGGTGGTCGGCCGCGAGGATCGCCTTGGCCGCGCGGCTCACATCAGATGGGTCTGCCTGTTGCAGCACCACCCTGGGTGGTTCGTAGTTGAAAAGTTCTTCCGGAAGCTCCGCAGCGGCCACGTCTGCCGGTATCTCCAGCAGGACCGGCCCTAGCCTTCCACTGCGCAGCTTGGTGAAAGCGCGGCGCATCAAATCAGGGATGCGCTCCACGGTATTCATCTCTTCAGCCCACTTGGTGATGGTCTCGTAGCTACGGGTGGGATAGAAGTTTGGGTGCACGCCCCGTTTATCGCGGGCCATACCAGCCGGTAGCAGCAGGATGGGCACAGACTCGGAGTACGCTTGGGCCACGCCGCCAAAACCGTTCTCCGCTCCGGGGCCGTTCTGCATCATGAATACGCCCATGCGTTTGCCGTTGGTGACTCTGGAATAACCGTCAACCATATGGATGCCGGTACCTTCTTGCCTGAATACAATGGGCCGAATTCCAGCGATGGCCGCAGCTTCCAACAGCGGTTGATAAGGCACGCAGCCGATGAACTCCACACCCTCCAAACGCAGGATATTGGCGATCGCTGTAACTCCGTCCATGTTTAATCTCCTAAAATTAGGCGCCTACGAACTGTGACGCGGACGCGCGTGGGTCATGATTTCGGGCCAGTGTAGATTGCACCTGAATGGGTGTCAACCACAAATACTTTATCTCAAACCCTTCAATTTGTCCGCTTTTCGTCACGCTTTTACTTGGGTTCAAGAGGACAGCCACGGTCTCCGATGCAACCGGCGTAGATTAACACTGTCTCAAATCCCGTACTATGCTCGGCTAGCTCTATTGCCTTTTATTAGATAGGCAAGTTCAAAGCTCACCAGTAGCGTTCTACGCGTCCACGATTATCTTAACGCTAGAACTCTGGCTCAAAGGTCCAGGGTACAAACCTCGCCGGAGTAATCTTTATCACAGGGCTTTCGCCCAGATCCATAGACTGGTATTGGGGATATTTCTCCCGGAGCAAGGCAATAGCGCGGGTCCATTCCTCTCCCGATTCCAGTAACTCGGCATCCCCGGTCACCATTACGTACTGAAGCCGAGTCCAATCCTCTTCATAGTGGTCCACCACTAATGAAACATGGGGGTTTGCCAATATGTTGCGCACTCGGCGCAGTTGCCTCAGCGGCGTCGTTTTGGGTTTAGCGTCCAAAGCCGAGTAGATGGTTTGACCATCAAAGACGTAGCAGACGGGAATCACGTGGGGTTGTCCGTTGGCGTCAGCCGTGGCCAGATGCCCGGCGCGCGCCAAACGTAAGAAACGATCTTGGGAGGGTGATAGCTTGGGCACTAGAGCCTCGGTGCAATTAGGCAGCGCCTAAAAGCCGCCCAGATAGCCTTCTGGGTCTTCGTCAAACGCCAGCTCATCCAGCTCCATCCGGGCCGCCTCTTCCAAGTTCTCATCGCCGTCTTTGACGAGGTTGGTGAGAACTTGCTTGGCCAACTCGCCGCCGATCTTTCCCAAGGCGCCAACACCAGCCAGTTGGACCTCTGAATCATCATCTTTCAAGAGCAGAATCAGATGAGGGATGGCGTCTTCTTCGCCCAGTTCTCCGCAAGCGTGGGCCGTCTCGTAGCGGATGGTCGGCTCCTCGTTTTGGAGCTCCTGAATCAGTATGGGGAGCCAACCAACCTCGCCGGTTCGACCCATGGCAAAGATGGAACTGGCCCTAAAATCGGGGTCCAGACTCTCATAAGCCAATGTAATGCGTTGGTTGATTTCCATGGTATTGAAGGGGGCCACGGCCTCCATGCAGCGCCGCCGGACGTCGGATGGCTCTTCATCATCCTCCAGCACCTGCATCAGATTGTCGTGAACCGTTTCGATGTCTCTGGTGAGGAGTTTGTCCTCTTGGGCCAATATGGAAAACCGGCCCAATGCGCTGGCCGCAGCGGAACGCACCAAGAAACCCTTGTCTGACCGCAACACGTTCACCAACGCCGGAATCACTGACCGGTCTTCGTTCTCCCATAGACCGTCAATGACAGACTCCAAGAGGGGTTCGTCGTCGCCCTTAAGGCACATCTCGTAAATGGCGGTGAAGTCTAACTCGGGGTTGTCTTCCGACAAGTCGACCATCGACGAGACAATGGTGCGTTGTCGCTCAATAGACAGTTCGTCCCATGCGGCCTCAAAAAGTTCCAATTCCTCTGGAGAGAGGTCTGAAATCTCGTAGAAGTCCACAGCGGAGATGCGGCCTGTGGGGTCTAAAACATTCTCGAGAAAGAATTCGAAAGACATCTATCTTCGGTTCCAATCCTGAGTTTTTCTGGTGGTTTTAGCCCCGGTTTAGAGGCTGCTCAGGCACGTTTATCCAGTATAGCATAGCGAGTCTGAGCCCGAACCTAACCCGAGACAGTGGCGGATTTATACGCTATTTTTTAGGCCTGCTTGAGGCGCTGTAAAGTCATCGGAATCTGAGCCAAAAGATCAGACGCCGCCAAACCCGCCTCTCCCTGGCGGGCAACTATGTCCCGCCCGGCTTGTCCGTGCAGGTAAACACCACAGGACGCAGCAACAGCAGCGGGCAGTCCCTGAGCCATCAATCCACTGATAACCCCGCTGAGCACGTCACCAGTGCCGCCGGTAGACATGCCAGGATTGGCCAGAGCAGCCAATCTAACTGCTCCGTCTGGTTGGCTTATTATCGTATTGGCGCCCTTCAAAACCAGGCACACGCCCCACCTGACCGCGTATTCACGTGCCACGCCAACCCGGTCCTGCTGAATGTCCGCCGTGGCGAGGCCAGTCAACGTCGCCATCTCCCCGGGATGGGGAGTCAACACCATTGGGCCGCGTTCTTTTTCCCACCAGCGGTCGATGCGCGCCAGGTTGTTCAGCCCATCGGCATCAACCAACGCCGGCAAGTTTGTAAGTCCTGAGAATTGGTCACTATTCCGGTTGAAGATCAGGTCTTCAACAAACTGGACTGTGCCATCAGACACGCCTAGACCACAGCCAACCAGGATATTGGTATAACGGCGTGTGCCGTCACGAAGCGCGCCAGCGGCATCGGAAGACACCCTTCCATCCGGGTCTTCTAACAAGGGTATGTGGATGGGTTCTGTAGACTTCGCTGCGGCGATGGGATAAACGCTTTGAGGAGTGGCCAGGGTGGTCAATCCAGCACCCGACCGCACACATGCTTGGGATGACAAATAGGCCGCGCCAACATAATTACGTGATCCCGCAACCGCCAAAACGTGACCAAACGTGCCTTTGTGGGCATCCATCGGCCGTCTTGGTAGATGTTGCGCCACCCAGTGCGGCTCCACCGTCTCCAGGCGTATTTCCGCCTCTTCTGCCAAGCCGTCTGGGACGCCGATATCAAGGACTCGCAACTCTCCGGCATGAGCCGCGCCGGGAAAATCCAGCAGCCCGCGCTTGGGGTAGCCGAGGGAAAAGGTGATGTCGCAAGGGACTGCGAATGCGTCGACCTCGCCCGTGTTAGTGTTCAAGCCGGTGGGCAGGTCCAAGGCCAGAAGCGTGGGGCTTTTGGCAGCCGCTCTGACGTTGGCTAAAAAGACCATGGTCTGCTTGATGATGCCTTCAAGTGGGCGAGACTGGCCAGTTCCGAGTATGGAATCGATAACCAGGGCAGACCTAGCCAACATGCGGTCCAGCGTGCCGGGTGTAGCCCGCTCAATGACGCGGACACCGTACTCTAGCGCACAGTCCATCTTGGGGTCAGATTCAGGGCGGCCATCCACCATGAAGCAGGTGACCTCCGCGCCCCAGCGTCGCAGATGCCGTGCCGCCACTAGGCCGTCGGCGCCGTTATTCCCAGGGCCCACCAAGATGAGAATCCGCACACCAGCCGCGCCAACCAGTTCCCGTGCGCCCTGTGCCACTGCCAAGCCGGCATTCTCCATCAGGGTGTCGGTGCTTACTCCGGCTCTCTCCGATGCCTGTTCAATGGCGGTCATCTGCGCGGCGGTGACAATCTTCATGTAATTAGCCCCAGTTAATATTCCACTATCAATCTTCCCGCTGGGCAACTACAAAAGCAACGGCAAATTCTCGGGAGTGGGAAATACTCAGAGAAATCTCGACTACTTGGAGTCTCTCCGCACGTGCCTTGGCCCGCCCGTGGAGTTTCACGCTCGGTGCGCCGCTTTCTGCACGGATGACCTCAATGTCTTTCCAACTAACGCCGCGCACACCGGTGCCCAAGGCTTTCATAGTGGCTTCTTTGGCTGCGAAACGACCAGCCAGGTTTGGCGCACGCCCACGGCAGTAGGCTATCTCATCAGGTGTGAAGACGCGCTTCAAGAACCGCTCACCGTAGCGATCGAAGGTCTGTTTGATGCGGGGAATCTCAATGATGTCGACGCCTGTTGTTAGCATCGTATTCCATACGTCCGGTTATGACCTGGGGCAGGCCAGAGGGTCAATCTAGAAGGTCAGTCTAGCCGGTGGTGTCCCGGAATCGTGAGGTTATCTAGGATTCGAGACACCGAATAACTTCGGTTCAGCACGTAGAAATGTACCCCCGGCACACCGGCGTCCCAGAGTTCACGCACTTGGGCGCTAGCGTATTCCACGCCCATGTCTCGGGCACCGCTTTCGTTATCGGCGTATCTATCCAACAGTTTATCCAATTCGGGCGGTATCTCTGACCCGCTGAGGGCGGTAAACCGGCGAACCTGACCCGAGTTCAATACGGGCAACACGCCGGGGATGATCGGCACCTCTATTCCCGCAGCACGGGCCCGTTCAACAAAGTCAAAGTAGTGCCGGTTGTCATAGAACAACTGGGTAATCAAGAAATCGGCGCCATTGTCGACTTTCTGCTTGACAAATTTCATGTCGGTAACCAGGTCAACCGACTCGGTATGTCCCTCCGGATAACAGGCGGCAGCTACACCAAAATCGAAGTTAGCCTTTACGTGTTCCAATAGGTCGGTGGCATGCTGAAACCCGCCTTCAACGGGAACGAACTCCGTGGCGCCCCGGGGCGGGTCACCGCGCAGGGCGATGATATTCTCCACGCCCTCGGCGTTCAATCGCTCCAGAACACCGTGAATCTCTTCCTTGGTTTGGCCAACACACGTCAAGTGGGCCATTACCTCCACGCCAGTCTTACGCTTGGCCTCGAAGGTGATTTCTTCAGTGAAAGCGCGAGTGGAACCACCAGCACCGTAGGTCACTGATACGTAGTCGGGGCGGTACACCTTCAACTCATCCAAGGTCTCCAACACCGCAGGTATGCCATCGGCAGCACGGGGAGGGAAAAACTCAAATGAGACTGGGCGCGTTGTTGCCAGGATGTCTTTTATCTTCAAACTGGATATCCAATGGTTGCTGACACTTTTATCGAGCCAGCAGCCTCTGTATTTACAGGCAGAATTTGTTGCGGAAGACCGAAAAACGGACTTGGGCACCAACCGGAATCATAGCATGAACACGGCAATTACCGAACCGGCCGGGCTCAATGAAGATGAATCAGGCTAGAGGAATCAATGCTAAAACTCGGGTTGACGCTTCTCTAAAAATGCCTTAATTCCCTCTGCCGGATGCGGTGATGTGGTCAGGAACTTGGCAAAAGCAAAACTCTCCATTGCCACGCCATCATCCAGGGGCAGGCCCATGCCGCGCAGGGTAACTTCCTTGATCAGGGCCAGGCCAGCACGACTCTTGATACGCAGTGGATTAAGCAGTGATTCAAGTTCCTCGTCCAGGTTATCTGCGGGGACGGAGCGCAACGCCAAGCCCCATTCAACGCCTTCAGATCCGGAGATCCACCTACCGGTAGTCAGTAACTCCATGGCGCGTTGCAAGCCCACCCGCCGGGGCAGACGCTGAGTGGAGCCGCCACCCGGCACCAGGCCAAAATTAACGTGCTGGTCACCAAGTCGGGCGTCTTCAGCCACTATGGTCATGTCGCAGGCCATCATCAGTTCCAACCCACCTGCAAGGGCAAATCCATGCACCACCGCAATGGCTGGGAAGGGCAGTTTTTCAATCTGCCCCAATATCTCGTTGATCTGGGCGAGATAGGGCGGCAGTAAGGCGGGATTAGCAAGGGTAGTCTGGAAATAGGCAAGGTCCGCTCCGGCGCAGAAAGCTCTCCCTTCGCCACGTACCACCAAAGCCTTGATGGACTCATCAGCAGCAACATCAGTCAGTGCAACTGAAAGCTCCGTCATTAACTCTGAACTCAGGGCGTTCAGGGCGTCAGGTCGGTTTAGCCGGATAGTCGCCACCCGGTTCTCTTTGTCTAATTTGATGTTGGTATATTCCACCAAACATCTCCTTCAGCGTATTTACGCATGATTGCAATCAGCTTTAATATACCAGACGGTCTCTGTAGACGACTTTTTCAGGCCACCCAAACGAACACCCTTCTCACACTTTTAGCAAACCTTTAGGCCATAAACTTGAGCCCTAAACAATCAAAACAGCCTGACGATGGCAGTAGGCTAAAAATTAGAGTCCAACCCAAATCCTCCCGAAACCAGGTGGACAGATTTGAAGGCGACACGTTAAGACTGCGAGTTACGGCTCCGCCCACAGATGGTAAGGCCAACGTCGGCGCTATCGCGCTGCTGGCTAAAACCTTAGGCGTGAGCAAATCCCGGCTGGAAATAGTTAAGGGACACAGCTCAAGAGAAAAGGTTGTCTCAATAGAAACATTGACCGAACCAGAGGTTCGCCTACGCATTGAATCTGCGATTAAAGATTAAGGCAAGCGATTTGGGAGAATAACTTGGAAGTAATGAACTTTGGCTGGATTTTGGAAAACGAACTGGCCGGAGCGCAGGGGCCAACCAGTATTGAAGACCTTTCCTATCTCCACCAACAGGGCGTGCGGGCAGTGATCAGGATGGAAGAGCGGACAATCGCCACCGACACCGGAAACATGGTCGATTTGATAGACATGTTTGAGCCGGTGCCGGATTTCACTCCGCCGAAACTGGAGCAGATCCAGCGAATGATTGAGTTCATAGATCAACAGATTGAAGACAATCATCCGGTTGCCGTCAGTTGCTACGCTGGCATTGGGCGGACTGGTACGGTACTGGCCTGTTATCTAGTGCACCGAGGCGAAGAGCCCGGTGAAGCCATCTACCGAGTGCGCGAGCTACGCCGGGGATCAATAGAGACCCCCGAACAAGAAGAAGCGGTGTTTAAGTACTCCGAATGGGCCAAAGCGCAGTC
>Ga0209089_10001212_pt1 | contig 23584 bp, 24 predicted proteins | sample ArcticOcean_MG_C_FD_187431 | JGI IMG/M metagenome (GOLD analysis project Ga0209089, IMG submission 187431) | Marine microbial communities from western Arctic Ocean - ArcticOcean_MG_CB2_150 (SPAdes) (version 2) | ecosystem: Environmental > Aquatic > Marine > Oceanic | place: Arctic Ocean: Canada... | reverse complement strand
AAGATCGTCATGCCGCTGTGCCCACACTTCTATTTTAACCGTAATTGAGGTGCGTCCCACTTTTATGACATCAGCATAGCAACTGACCACGTTTCCTACCTTAACCGGGAGATGAAAAACCATTTTCTCCACCGCAACAGTGACGATCCTACCCTTTGCTCTTTGTCCCGCTGCGACGCCTCCCGCCAGGTCCATTTGAGACATCAGCCAACCCCCCAAAAATATCCCCATGAGTATTTGTATCACGGGGCATTGCGACCGTCCGACTGGCAAGCATTCCCTGGGGCATAAAATCAGGTGGCCGGGGTCTCTCGTTGTGGAAATAATTGTTATTAATGATCCGTAATCCTTTTTCTAGCCTACTCTAGTGTAGAGAATTAGTGTTGCAGGCCACAATATATTGATATAATTCCTCCACCAACCACATCATCATGGTAAATTAACGCATTCTCTTCATTTTTCGGAAAGCATCATCTACGTTATGCCAGACTTATTCGAACATACCCAGAAAACCAAAAGGAAATCAAAACTTTATTCTGCCAAAGATATAGAAGTACTTGAAGGACTTGAGCCGGTAAGACGTCGACCCGGTATGTATATCGGTAGTACCGACGAGCGAGGGCTGCATCATTTGGTTGCGGAGGTCCTAGACAATGCCATGGATGAAGCTGTGGCTGGCGAAGCCACCCACATTGATCTAGAATTGAACAAGGACGGTTCGGTCACCGTCCGGGATAATGGTCGCGGGATACCAACTGATCCTCACCCCAGGTTCAAATCAAAGTCAGCTTTGGAAGTGATACTCACTACTCTTCATTCGGGTGCAAAGTTTGGAGGTAAAGCCTATGAGACTTCTGGTGGGCTTCACGGTGTCGGCCTTTCAGTAGTAAATGCTCTTTCCGATCACTTTATCGTCGAGGTTGCGCGGGACAAAGCCGTCTGGAGGCAGAGTTATTTGAAAGGAAACCCTACAGGCGAGCTGAAAAAAATTGGTAAGGTCTCAAATCGCCGTGGCACAAGTGTCACATTTCATCCTGATCCAAAAATTTTTGATCTTAAGGCCCAATTCCGTCCAAGTACACTTTATCGAATGGCACGCTCCAAGGCCTACCTTTTTAGAGGTGTGTATATTCGGTGGAATTGCGACACAGAACTGATAAGTAAAAATGACAGTACTCCGGAAAAAGACACCCTTCATTTTCCAGGAGGACTTATGGATTACCTGGCCACTATGCTAGAGGACCGCGTTACAATTACACCCAACGCTTTTTTTGGTCAGGCCAAACTCAACGGTAGTTCGGGATCGATCGAATGGGCTGTCGCCTGGCCAAAAGATGAAGATTTTTTGTTCAACTCCTACTGCAATACAGTACCAACGCCATTGGGAGGAACCCACGAAGCCGGTCTCCGTAGCGCATTAACCAGAAGTTTGCGGGCCTATGGTGAACTTATCAACAACAAGCCCGCGTCAAAAATTATGGCGGACGATGCGGTCGGAAGCGCTTGCGTAATGTTATCGGTATTTTTTCCTAATCCTCAGTTCCAAGGGCAAACGAAAGAAAAACTAACAACGGTTGAAGCTGCTAAGTTAGTTGACGCCTCCGTTGGCGATTATTTTGATCATTGGCTATCAGGTGACCCAGGAACGGCAAACCTTCTCCTGGAGCACGTGATAGAGCGGAGTCTGACCCGGTTAAAGAAACGCCAAGAAAAGTCCCTCAAGCGCCAATCCGCGACAAAGCGGGTACGCCTGCCCGGGAAACTCTCAGACTGTACCCAGCGCTCCCGCGAAGGGACCGAAATTTTTATCGTTGAAGGTGATAGTGCTGGCGGCTCTGCCAAGCAGGCTCGCGACCGTAAAACTCAGGCCGTTTTGCCGCTCCGCGGTAAGATCCTGAACGTAGCTAGCGCTACAGATGATAAGATGCGCTCCAACCAAGAAATCAACGACCTGATCGAAGCGCTTGGTTGTGGAACTAATTCAAACTATCAGAACGATAAACTTCGTTATGAGAAAGTTATCATTATGACAGATGCAGATGTGGATGGCGCGCATATAGCTTCTTTGCTCATGACCTTTTTTCTCAAATCAATGCCTGAACTAATTGAAAATAATCATTTATTTATTGGTCAGCCACCTTTATATCGCTTAAGCCAAGGTGGCGATACCGCCTATGCAATGGATGAAGATCACAAGGACTTACTAATCAAAAATGTTTTCAAAGAAAGAGGTAAAATTGAAATTAGCCGCTTCAAAGGCTTAGGGGAAATGCCACCCTCTCAACTAAAGGAAACAGCGATGAACCCCAAGACGCGCACCCTTTTGAGAATAATTTTGCCGCAAAAGAATACAAATAATGTAGAGACGGATATAAAAGGCACATTAGAACTTGTAGACCAGCTAATGGGAAGAAAACCAGAATACCGGCTGGCTTTCATTCAGAAACACGCCGCCGAGGTGGAAGATAAGCAAATTGATTTATAAAACTCAGTCAAAGGGTAAAAATACTTTCACATTAAAAGCTGAACAACGTATTTCTCGCAAAAATCAAAAACATCTGGCGTTCGAAGACAATTAGTGGCTTTACAGAATCATATTCAATTAGATACCAATTAAAACAAAAATAGTATCGCAAGATATCATTGCAGCCCCTTCTCCTCATTTAATCCAAGCATCAGGTTCAGACACTGGACCGCCTGCCCCGATGCGCCTTTACCTAGATTATCCAAGATAACTACCACCACCGCTTGTTCGTGCTCTTCGTTTTCAAATACGTAAAGCTTTAACTGGTTTGTATTATTGAGAGCTTCCGGGTCCAAATTATCAATCGTTTTGGTTGTATTTTCCTTATCTACAACAACTACAAATCTCTGCCCAGCATAGTGATCTGAGAGAACGTTATATATGTCACCAGGTTTGGGTTTACCCGACAGCGCCCAGAGCTGTAGCGGAACGGATACGATCATACCTTGGGCAAACCGACCAACGCTTGGAACGAATATTGGCCGCCTCGTAAGACCGGAATGTTGACGTATTTCTTCAGTATGCTTGTGCTCCAAGTTAAGGGCATAATGGTAAAATGCCTTGTTACCATTACTGGCCAAAGTTGTGTTTTGAAATTCCGAAATCAGCTTCTTACCGCCACCCGTGTAGCCTGAAACAGCATTGATGCTAACAGGATCGTCTTTAAGTATTAAACCGGATTTTATTAAAGGATGTAGGATGGAGATAGCACCGCATGCATAACACCCTGGGTTACTTACACGATTTGCATTAATAATTTTCTCCCTATGTCCTCGCTCATACTCCGGAAAACCATAAACCCAATCAGAATGAGTCCGATAAGCCACAGATGCGTCGATCACCCTAACATTGCAATTTTCAATTAATGAAACAGCTTCCTTCGAGACGTCCTCAGGCAGACACAGAATTGCTACATCAACTGAATTCAGGGCCTCTGCTCTAGCTTCAATAATTTTCCTATTTTTTTTTCCAAGCTCTATGACCTTTATTTCGTCACGACCTTGAAGCCGTTCCCGAATTTTTAGACCCGTGGTTCCCGCCTCACCATCGATAAAGACTGTATGGATCATCACTTGATATACTCAACAATTACCAGGACCTACAAGTCACACGGTTCAGTTGTAATCAACTTTAAGGTCAATAACGATTTTTAGCATTTAACCAGAGATCAATCTCTTAATTGATTTCACCAACAACATCTTCAATCATTTTCCTCAAATGTATAAGATCTAGGACAACCAAGTTACTCTTACTCCTCTTAACTACGCCCCTCCGGCTTAAATCGCTAAAGACACGATTAACGGTCTCTCTGGTCGTACTTACGCGGCTAGCGATGTCACCGTGAATTGGAAATGGAGAAACTATAGCGGTATTATCCGTTCTGACACCTGGTAGTGCTAATCTCAAAATTTCCGCATGAACACGATTGTTTGCACCAACGGTACTTAGATCCATAATTCGTTTGTTTGAAGCCCGAACGATTTTTGCCAGGCCGCGAAGTATTTTCAGGGTCACTTGGGGATGTTCAAGTAACAGTCGGTTAAACGCTTCTTGAGAAAGGCATGCGACATTCAACTCATTTAGGGCTATAACGTTTGCAGAACGAGGCTCGCCATCCAATGCTGCAAGTTCTCCAAAGTATTCTCCTTCTTCTCGTTCGTCGAACGCCACCTCACGGCCAGTTACAGAATAATTAATAACTCGCACACGACCTTCGACAATTAGATACAAATCACGACTGTCACTATATCTATCAATCACCTGCTCATTGGGTTGGTACTTGTGCCACCTACAACGCTTTGACAAGTCTTCTAACGCGCTTTCTGACAAACCATCAAACAACCTTATTCCGGCTAGAGACGCGTTTTTAGCACCCTGCATGCTTTAACTCCCTGTGAAAACTACGCATGTACAAAGTAAATGGGAATCTTAGAATAAGAGATTATACGGTTCTGGAATCCAAAAATGTACAATTAAAATTAAAATTGTATACGATATTCTTCCAGTTAATAAGGATTTGCTGGCAAATCAAAACTTTAACTCTCAATCTATTCAATTTTTGTATTTATCGCTTCGGTGACAGAAGTTTCCTCATATATGGCTTTTATGTTGGAAACCAGGGGGTAAAGCCCCGTACAAAGGGCCAACATAAAGCCATAACCACCCTCTTTGTAGGAGCCAAAACGAAAGTAAATCTCAAAAAACCTATACAAAAATTTACCAAAGGAATTTACTAATGAAGAAATCTCACCATTCTCTACTAAATCTTTAGCCCGCAATGTTGTAAAATAATCCATTTGACCCAACATCCCAGAGACATTCTCATACTTTCTGCTGATCACGAGATGCTTCAACTCATTTGGTGCCTGCCTACCTGTAACCGTTATATCAGGACTCATACGCCGCGAACCCCATAACTTTGCTCCTTTCTTAAATAATCCGATGTAGCTGCGATTTCCAAAGAGACCCACACCCCATCCATTGGTAATTAGTTTTCCACCAATATAATTGTTAACTTTCAATTTATAGACATCGTAGTAAGGATCACTAATTGTCTCACGTATTTCTTCCGCCAACTCACTTGTAACCCACTCATCCGTGTCAATCTCTAAAATCCAATCAGCACTACAAAAATCAATACCAGAGTTACGACTTAATCCTTCAGTTTTCCATGAACACTCAACAATCCGTCCTTTATATTTATCAACAACGTTTTTCAATTCATCAGTGCCATTTTCCAATACGACAACAATATCATCCACCCATCCTAAACGCTTAAGGCAATCCTCTAGCGTTACTTCCACATTCGGTACAACAACCAACGCGGCAATGGTTGCTTCTCTCGTCATGATTTACGCTCTTAGTTACTGATTAGAGACTGTCTGTCAATTTCGATATTTCACATTATTAGTGAATTACAGTAAATTGAAACGTTTGCAGGCACCCACATGTTTACATGTCTTTTGCACGTTGCCCCAACGCATCGTAAGTAGCGTACTTGTATAGTTCTGTGAGTGTCGGATAATTATAGCAAGTGTGGATAAATAGATCGGCATCGGCGCCCAGTAGAATTGCTGTCAAACCAACATGCACTAATTCGCTAGCTGACTCTCCTATTACATGTACGCCAAGTAACTTCATGTCTTTTTTGTTAAAAAGAAGTTTTAAAAACCCCTCTTCATCGCCGATGATTTGCCCTCGGGCATTTGCATTATATCTTGCACACCCAGCAACATACGGCACATTTCCACTTTGCAATTCTTCTTCTGTTTTTCCAGCCATCGAACATTCAGGAATAGTGTATATACCGTACGGAAGTATTGTTGCGAGTTCAGTTTTGTACTTCAAATTGAAAGCGTCAACCATAGCTATCCTCGCTTGTTCCATTGCTGTAGAAGCAAGAGCGGGAAACCCAATGACGTCGCCTGCAGCATAAATGTGATCTAGATTAGTTTGGTAATGATCATTTACCTCCAAGTGGCCCCGGGGACCTGGTTTCAGGCCAATTTCCTCTAGGCCCATACCTTCGGTGTTTCCGTTCCGACCGGTTGCCGCGAGAAGTGTCTCCACTTCGATCCGTTCCCCAGAATTTAGCTGAATCTGTAAATTATCACCTGCTGTCACCTCTTCTATTTCTGTCGATAAATGTAAATTGATCCCGCTGTTACGTAAACATTTAGTCAAATTCTCACTAAGCTCTTTATCCATAAAGGATAGAAGTTCATTGCGCCCTTCAACTAAGTGAACTTTGATTCCCAGCGCGGCAAACATGCAAGCATATTCGCAACCAATGACACCACCCCCAGCTATTAGCATACTACCAGGGAGGTCGTTGACGTGGAGAATGGTATCAGAATCATAAACTCTTGAATCATAGAATGGAAATATTGGTGGTTGAAAAGGATGAGAACCCGTAGCAATTAGAAACACATCTGAATTTAATGTTACCGGTGTTCCGTTTTTCGGTGTAACCAGGACAGTATGATCATCAGAAAATTCTGCAAATCCTCGATAGAGGTCAATGTTATGGGCCTTTACATTGTCAGAAATTCTGGAACGCTCACTTTGAACCACCAACCGCTCCCTATACATAAAATCGCTTGCACTCACTTTTTCTTTAAACTTAAAGGACAAACCAAAAAGGTCACGTTGACGAAACCCAGATAAATGTAGCGCGGATTCTCGCAAAGTCTTAGACGGCAAGGTACCAGTGTTGGCTGCTGCCCCTCCCAGGACGTCTTCTTTTTCAATAAGAGCTACATTTTTTCCAAAATAGGCTGCTTGAGCGGCCCCCTTCTCTCCTGCTGGACCTGAGCCTAATACTAAAAGATCATATGTCTTGTTAACCATAACCCCGCTCCTAATCTTACCACTCATGCTAAAGTCGTTAAATAGACCAATTCCTCAAACGCTATTGTCACCTTTACTTTAAACATCCATTCCATTTCTTACTTATAATCCTTAAAACCTTTCTATCTAACCTTTAGGTCTATTAATTTGCTCATACATAAAGCTTAGATACTCAAGAAGTGGTTAAAATACCAAATTCAACATTACAGGGAGATTGAAAGCGACTGTTCCTCAGTAGCAGAGCAAATATTGACGTTTTGTATTAAAATACAAAAAAGCGGGGGGAAACAACAGTACGAATGAGACCCCTGCAATTGATCTATTGCCAAAATCGCGAACACAGCAACGCAATTTCAGATGTGCATGATGGGTCAACTAGAAATCAAGATTTTACTTTAAACCTTCATGTTCCCGTTGAACAATATACGCTTTAACGCTTCGCTAATTTTGAAGCTGTAATATTTTTTGGATACCAAATCTATAGTTCTGTTCTCATCGGATAGGTAAAGGATATGTGAAACATCTATTATTTTACATCAGTTGTTATGCAGCCAATCAACCACCCAAACTACATCACGGTCACTAGGAAATACTGGATAATGTACGGTTACTATCACTCCATCGATTGCAATCATTGTTATCCTTTTAATTAACTGCATTCTCTCAACTTCAAACAACGGTAACTTCATCGCTTTACTGAACTTGAATTCATCATCACTCAACACTTCAAATGGAAGGTTTAACCTTTCCGCCATTTCTTGCTGATATTCGGTCGATTGTGTACTAAGGCCGAATAATTCCGAACCCAGTTGTTTTAATTCATTATAGTGATCTCGGAACGAACAACTCTGTGGAGTACAACCTCGTGCGCCAGGTATTTTATCCCATCCCTCTGGCAAGGCCACGCCTGGCTTACCGGTCCTTGGATAGCAATAAATAACTAATTTGCCGCTGATTTGACCAATGTTTAAACGTTTTCCTTGCGTTGAAGTCAACTCGACATCTGCCAGTTTCATTCCAACTAAATGGTCCGTTTTACCATCATTCTCTGGCACGGGCAGATTGGTTGGTAAATCCAGTAAATTAGCCAAGTGGATTCCTCCGTTGCTAGTGATAAAAAAACGCTACAGAATTCTGTAGCGTTTTCAGTAGCATAATTTTTATTCCAATTAGCGCTTGGAGAAATGAAACCTTAATTTTATACATTAATTACAACAACTTATATGGTTAAAAGTTTAATTTCAATGTTTTGACAATGAGTTTCATGTCTCCATTTCATTGACAAAGAGCCAGTATCTTTTGTCAATGACCTTTCCCCAAGTTTACTTTGTTTTTTTTTGCATTTCCCCGATTTCAAAGACCTTTTCCTTATACATAGTAATACAGATGTCATCCATCTGTGCGTCAAAAGTATATAGGAGAACTCAAAATATGAATGCTAAAATTATAAAACAAGATTACGAACTGAAACTATTTGCAAACGCAATGAATACACTTGTCTCTGCAAGCCAACTATCAGTCTGAACAACTGGAATTTGTTAAATCCGTTGGAATATCTGGGTATGGAAATATTGATAGAGTGGATTCACTTGCAGGAGCAATGAATTTTCTGGGATTCAGGTCAAAGACAGGAAAGAAAATTACAGAAACTAATCTAAAGAAAATCAAACAACGTCTTACCAAAAAATATGGTAGGTAATTTGTTTCTGAATTGGTGAATTGGGAAGATATAGGAACAAGATATTTAATTCCTACATCCCTTTAGAGATGCTCTATAGACTCTATTCTTTCTGAAGGGGTTCTACATAGGTAATTTATAACGAAAACCCCATATCTCGGTGACAGTTCATTTAAAAAAATTAATAAAGGAGATAGAACAATGTCATATGAAGAAACAGAATGCACTGCATAGGACTGTATGTGTGGTCATTATAACAATTCATACGACAATTATTGGTGCAGCCACCAATTGAACCCTGTACTCCAATACGTGTTTTGGACAGAAAAATGGAAACGACACCATTTGGAAATCTATGAGAACTGCAAAAAATTAGGACAGGATGTTCTATCGGCCGATTATGTTCGTAGATATATGGATGCAGTGTCTCCCCTCTTCCCCACAGGAGACATAAATAACATCACGGAAGAAGAAATTATGGATTATGCCATCAATTTTTCACCAAGAAAATTGAACCCCAAAGGTTGTGTGGCGTGGCAAGTTGATACAATGGTAAGATCGGTCAGCCGCTCATTTTTGTCCTTCTCTCCCCAACCGATGTAACACCGTTCATAGTTTTTATCACCTCACACTCAGTTTAATCTATTTCTCATTTCAAAGCTTGCGGCCACAGACGTGAAACTCTGCACACTTATTACCTTTAATTGGCAAGAGGGCATCATTTCGAACATGGTACAAAAACTCTATTTCAAACTCGGCCATATATTCGGATACTATCTCGTTCTCTGAAAAGAAATGTACAATCCCTGTTCCTCCAAACGGGCCCCCCTCAAAATCGCTATATGTACCCTTTTCAATGCAAGATGGATGGTTGTTTTTTGCTTCAAAATGATCATTCGCAAAAACAAAGGAAAGATACCTTCCACCACGAGTTAGGCAACGTTTTACCTCTAAAACAACTTTTTGAATGTCGTCCTTCTTATTACAGTATACAGCTGCTCTATCAACAATGAGATCAAAGTAGTTGTTTGGGTAGGGTAAATTAACGAAATTTGCCTGGACGATTTCTGCACAAACGCCTCGTTCATTCAAAAACTCTTTAGCCAAACGACAGGCTGTCTTCGAGCCGTCAACTCCGTATGCCTGAAATCCCTGCTCAGCAAGAAAAACCAAGTTGTTGCCTGTTCCACTGCCCAGTTCCAAAACCCTTAGTTTTTCACCCGCACGTAGGCGGGCCCCATATAAACTCATTACATCGCTAACAAGATCCGTAAAGGGATATCTATTTATCTGTTTTCTCTGGGCATAGATATTAGTTTCCCAAGAATCAACTAATGAATGTGTCATAGAATTTTCTTCAATGTTTATTTGGCCTCCGTGATCAAAATTATAATAGAGCGGCTAACTTCCAACTCAAATCCATTTGAAACCACACCTTTAGCGCGATCTTGCTCGGGCAAGAATCATCTCCTGAGCACCCAATTACCATCTATTTAATTAAGTTCTGGATATCGGTTTTTGTCACGTTGTTAGACAATAAAATTTCAAGACTATTTTCACCACAATTAAACAACAAATCAATAATGCTCATGTTCGGCTCAAAAACGCCATATAGTTGGGGATAAGTTGGATGTATATAGCTTTGAAAATACGGAATGCATCCAATGGTGTTGAAGTCATTCGTATGAGCATATTTTTTACCTAACTCTCCAAAAACAAAAACCTTTGCTTCAGTCTTGCAACACATATCAATCGCGCGATCACTCTTTGATCCACTGAATTGATACTCCCTGTCGGCCTTAAGAGGGGTCTTAATGCCAAGAGTAGTGACAAACCAACGAAGCATATACTCGTTTAGTTCAACCAAGTTCCCCCATTCCCTTTGATATACATCTTCAAAAAAATCTACATAACGTTTGAAATATGGCGCCTTACGGTAATTCTGGTTGATTGTTCTCCAATGCTTTTGCCGCCACGGCTTTTCATACAAAAGAATCATATCATTTAATGAGATATTCATATGATTACGCCTGAAAACTGACAATGTAAGCCACTGGGGCCCTTGGGGTGTTTTAATTCTATTTCTGTGATTCCAATTATCGGTCTGATATTGAACCTGACTGTAGGAAATGTACAAGTCTGAAATCGCGATTTTATGAAATAACCCTAACCAAGGTAGATAGGTGGGTTGGTGAGCGGTTAAAATCATGCCCCAAATACAAACTCGTCTGAAACCTCGTTCCACGGTCGGCATGTATACATACGTTTTCTTTCGTCGGAGGGTGGAATGCTAGTATAACCAAAAAGTTCTCTCAGTACCGGGGTCATTGCTTCAACTTGGGAACGGCTAAACAGCTGGGTATGATCCACTGTTGGTTTTAGGTACCACTGATTATAGGTAAATATTAAAATCCAGCGAGATGCGTTATCCAATGGCTTGTTCGCCATATGTAACGTATTCGCATTGATAAATATTAAATCACCCGCGTTAGCTAGCAAATTAATCGCTTTATCAGAGTTTTCTTTTGGATCTAAAGGTTGCTTGTGAGAGCGAGGAATAATTGTTGTGGGGCCATTAGTTTCAGTCACATCCTCCAACACCCAGAATGCGGAAATCCATAAATCGGCATCCACAACGATTCGACCGTCCCGATGAAACAAATTGGCACTTCCCACTTTTTCATTAATCTTGGGTCGGCGTATTTCAGTCTGCGTAAGTATAAATTTGTTTTTCATGGTCTCTTTAAGAACCGCCATCACGACAGAATTTTCATAAAGTTCGTCAAAAACGCGTGATTTGCGAACCAAATTAAATATTTGGTCACCATATTTGTGATACATTTGGTAGTCTGCATCATTCTGTCGTAACCCTTTCTCAGCAGCCTCTTTTTCTTCTATATAAATCCGGGTTACTTCCGTTAAATAAAATCTAACTTTTTCCGATGTCAATACGTTCCGTACAATGGCGTAACCCTCATCTTTCAAGTGGTTAGAAATTGTATGTATATTCGAAATATCATGATCACTCATGTTTTGCTTTCCTATTCCGTCAGATCATATTTTTTTAGGTGCTTACCAATTACGAAACCCATTGGGTCAAATTATGTTGCGAGTTTTGCCTTAAATTATAAATCTGCCAACAACAAAAGCTTCAGCGGCCTCGCAACCAACCGAAGCACCTCTCCATCGTGCGAGATGATTAACCCCACGTATTGAACGAGGGTGGGGCCAAGGCTTAATCTCTGTTTTATAGGCTTTTAGCGCATCTAATTTTGTTTTTAGGTTCTTCGTAATGTCAATAAAATACTGGGGGGTAAAAACATGTACACTGCTTGGTAAAGACCACTCTGTATTTGACGGCACTTCGAAAAACAGAATACGTCGCACGGTTTCACCTGGTATAGGTCTGCAAGCTGTAAAGACAGCTTTACTGACCAGCTGGTGGTCTATATTTAAATCAAAAGCGTGGTGAGTATATACGGTGCTCGGCTTCAACTTGTTGATTTGCTTTTCAATTACCTTTATGACGTCCAGCAAATCCAAACTATCCAAGCGGTTGTCCGGAAAATTATTCAAGATTAAGGAAGAAACTCCAAGTATTTTACTAGCTCGATTTGCGCTTTGTCCCAACTCGGTAAGTTTCTTTCTATTGTTGGAATTTTCTGGTGCCATGTTACGCGCATTAACACCTTCAGCCATAATTAGAATACGAACTTGATCTCCCAAACCAACATGGCGAGCAATCTATTTCTTTACTTACCATTAAATGGTCCTAAAAATTTACATTAGCGCTTGGAGAACTGAAATCTTTAATTCTCTCTTATTTTTCAATAAGTTGCATCTAATAAAAATTAATGTCAATTATTTGTCAATTATTTCTAAATCCACATTCATTGACAAAATCTAAAACTAAATTCCAATTCCCATTCTATCAATATAATCATGCTTCTCAACAACTATACGTTTGTGTGACGATCCTTGGACGTTCTATAGGGGGTTTAGGATAGGTAAAGGGAAGTTTCACACATACCCCTTCCAGTTTCAAAGGTAGTTGTCTATCTAAAATCTATTTTTGATTTTGGTATCCCTAAATCATACTTTTTTTGAGAATCTGCAATTCTTAAACATCTCAATCTTATAAGTACCTATGTAGTCCCCTGCAGAAATGGATAGAGTATACTCTAAAGGGATGTAGGGATTTGGTCTTCTAAAGAGAACACCACCTCAAATAAGGTTTCAATCAAGTACTCTTTAGATGATTTCTCTAGAGATAATCCTATCCAATATTCAATCCAGAACACCCTTCAGACCACTGCTAACGGGTGCCACAGTACCATCACAAGGGTTCCATAAGGAAAATAACCCACCAGAACCCCTAAATACTCCTGTAGAGACTGCTGAACAGGAGTAAATCAAATGAAAAAAGACCACCAGAAACCCAATGATAAAACCCTATTGGGACTCAAGAAAAGAACTCCATCCAATAAACCTAAAGAAGAAAGAATTATGGAAACTGTCAATCGACTGGTTTCCAGAATACAGAATGACGAAAGGAAATGCCTATGAAGAAACACCCCTACCAGACCTGCCTAAAACATTGCTTGATCTGTCTCAAAACTTGTCCTATAACTTACAGAATTGTAGGACAGGTTTTTGAGACATACAATGACAATTGAAATCTTTGGATATGTACGGGTATCTACCCAACAACAGCAAACGCAGATGCAGTTGGATGCGTTGCAGGCTTATGGCTGCACGACGATTTTCGAGGAACATGAAAGCGGTGCAAAGCGTGGCCGCCCTCAACTGGACACATTGTTGAGCAAGTTGCGCAAAGGCGATCAAGTGGTCGTCTGGAAAATGTGCAGGTTAGGTCGCAGCCTGAAAGATTTACTCGAAATAGTGGGGGTGATTGAAGATGCTGAAGCAGAATTTGTGAGTATCACCGAGAAACTGGACACATCTTCGGCTGGAGGACGTTTAATCTTTAACGTATTTGCGTCCATAAATCAGTTCGGGCGTGAATTGCTCATTGAAAGAACCCGTAGTGGTTTGGATTCTGCTCGTCGACGTGGCCGCGTCGGTGGAAGACCTAAAAAATTGACCGATTCTGATGTGAAGCAGATGGCGCACTTGATGGATCAGCCAGATCGCAACGTCCGTGGAATCTGCGAGCGGTTCGGGATTAGTCGGTCAAGCTTGTACCGTCTTATTCAGAATCAAGAGACGCAAAGCCCTGAAACGTCGGCAACAACGTAAACTTCTTGTTTGAAGATGAATCGGGTTTTATTGAATATTCGACAAAACTGGTCAGCCTCACAAAGGCACCACGGTATTTTTTGTGTTTGGAATGTCAGCTTAGGTGCGGATTGCGGAAGCGTAGAAATTCTGTCATTAATGACCGAGTATAGCCATAAACAGACGTAGCGTAATCTCCTTTTTAGGATCTTTTCTTCAATGCCTTAGCCCTTTTTTGGTGAGAGACTTTTGGGTTATTGCTTACCATTCCTCCTCGTGGAGCCGAGCAGTTTGCTTCCTCCAAATCAGCAGATTTATTATTTCGAATCTGAGAAAATTGTTAAACATTCGAAATGATCGGGCTGTGATTGGTGTTACGCCTGTTAGGACACTACCCGAATAGGGAATCACCTTACTGTATCTGATGTGGCATGTCCCGAACAACTCGTTGATTTATATCGACCTTATTCCTTCGATAAATCTATCTTCCTGATTGAATGATCAGGTGACCATCGAAGGTTCAAACCTTTCCGTTTATTTCGCATTTTTCTGAAGTATTTTAATTTTTGGATCCATGAAATTTTTTCCGGAACTCGTTGCTGAATAGCTGGCTGCTGCTGCCATGCGATATCGCTGTAGTCGCTTTGCTGAAGAACCGGAAGCTCTATATCCATGTGGGCCTGTTTTTGGGCAATGCAGGTGATCATCACTTTCTTTGCCGAAGTGTATTCCACCCGACTGCGTAGTGAAATTGTACTTTCAACCTTATACCAGTCGAGAAATGTTTCGGGATTGGTGAGGTGTACAACCGGTTCCGAGAACCCGGATTTTTTACTGAAAAGTGAAAAATACAACTCTGGGCTAAATTGATATAGTCCGTGCCCCGGCCAGTTGTTTCCGCCCGTAATGGAAATAAACGACCCGCCAATTTTTAGCATATTCATGATATTCGCAAATACTTGTGGCGTATTGAAAATATGCTCTGTGGTCCCGCCGTCAAAAATGCAGCTATATTTCTGATGCATCGACTTGGGTACGGGGGTGTTCATATCGTGGACAATAGAGGCGCCTTCGTAGTCGCTCGCATCTAATGATTCAATATTTATGGCGCCTAATGCGAGTAGCAACTTCTCACAATAAACGTCATGTGCCGCCGAGCCTATTTCAGATTGATCAAGCAGATTCCCAAAATACTCATTTATGAGAACGGTCTCCTTCTCACCGATAAGAAGTTCATGCCGACCGAGTATGAGAGTGTCCTGAAAGTCGATATGTGATTTTTTTGCGTGGAGCAGAAGAGATAACTCGGCGCGTCCGATTCCCATGATATAAATCCTTTATTTTCCGCTAGTTATGCTTCTCAGACATGACGTGATCCCTAAGATCCATCTATAGCAACATCTGAGATCAACAGAAAGTAATAAACTGTAACTGAGAGGTGATGAATCGGCGGCTCCATCTTTGCAACGGCTACCGTTACATCCGCAAACAGATCTTAGACCGGAAACACCGTGACCGAATCGGGTCAAAAACCGGAATTACCAAAACCTTGATTTTTCTCTATTATTTCCGCTTCACCCCGATTCCTGACGTTAATGTTATTATTGGTACACCAAATTTGAGGCAGGTTCTTCGACATAAATAAATACCTAAGCATCCCATTATGAGGAATAGGAAATGCGAGCTTGGGAAATATTGGAGAACCGAAATCCGCCATCTAAACCGATAACAATTCGCGCACTGCACAAAATGAAACTTGAGGCACAAGCGAAAAAGAAAGCCGAGCAAGAACGGTTTGCCCTATTTCCTTTGATGTATGGGGACACGGATTACAGGCGTGAACAACTCGAACTTGAGCGCATGACATTGGAGCTTCAACAATTACGCCAAGAACTAAGAAACGAAACCGAATCGTCCACTTATAAAGCCATCGGCAAGATATTCTTGGCGTTTGGCATATTTGAATATCTGATTGAGCAGTGATTTTTCCATTTTCAAAGTTGAAACGGACGGGCGTTCAGCAACATTTGGTTTTTGCTTATCTTTCCCGATGCCGACAACCCAATAATCACGACGCCATGCCCAATAATTATCAACCTTCTTCTGGCGAATTTCATCGAGCTTATCATGACCGAAATATGGTGTGAAGTATCTATTCCCCGTACCAACATGGAGCTTATAGCGATGGATGGATAGGGTTATTTTGGCGTAGGGTAGCCATTCTTGTTCCATAAACTCAGCAAAGGTCTTAACAACGGGGGATAGACCCGCTTTGATTCACCACTTCAAGTCATCGTTCAAATCTTCAGCAAATCTAAACGCTTCACTGATTATTGTTGTTCCTGTCGATTTAGTAACAGGACCAGTATAGCCTCGAACTCGGAGCCGTATCTGGAATATATCTTTTTTGGAAGTTTTGCGAATATAAATAAGTCCCCGACCACCGCAACAAGTATAGGCGACTTTATAGGATTTTGACTCTACGAGTTTCGGATCAAAATCGTTCTAACCCTTTGATATTGCAGAGTTCCCGTGTTATCGCTTGGAGAATTGAAAGCTACGGCGCGCTTTCCGGCGTCCATATTTTTTTCTCTCCACAACACGTGAGTCGCGGGTTAAAAAACCGCCTTTTTTCAACAGCGGCCGGAGACCGGGTTCGAATAGAGTAAGAGCCTTAGAAATTCCGTGTCGTAAAGCACCAGCCTGCCCCGACAATCCGCCACCTCTGACTGTACAGTAAACATCATATTGACCTTTACGTTCAACTGCATCAAAAGGTTGATTAATAATCATTCGGAGTACGGGCCTCGCAAAATATACTTCAACAGCACGACCGTTAACCTGTATTTTTCCGCCGCCAGGTTTGATCCAAACGCGAGCCATCGCATCTTTACGCTTTCCAGTTGCGTAAGATCGACCATGTTCGTCTATTTGAGGGTGAGGTGAAACTGACTCAACTGGAGGCACGGGTTCTGATGGTAGTGCCTCGGGAGAAACCACAGTTGCCTCTCCATCTGTGACACTTTCCCCAGACTGTTTTTCATCTTTTTCTTTCTGAGATTCCTGCAGAGCTTCTTGCAAAGCTTCCTGCATTACATTCGGTTCATCGGCCACGGCTAAATGCTCCTCTTATTCTTGGGGTTCATGGCAGCGATTTCAAGAACCTCTGGAGTTTGGGCCTGGTGGGGATGTTCTGTGCCTGCATAAACATGTAGTTTACGCATCTGCTCACGCCCCAGGGGTGATCGACTGATCATCCGCTCAACGGCCTTAATTAAGACCCTCTCAGGGTGTTTCCCATCAAGGATTTTATCGGCCGTGCGTCCCTTAATCCCACCCGGGTAGCCTGTGTGCCAATAATAAATTTTGTTGCTTCTCTTGTTTCCAGTAAGTGCTACTTTTTCAGCGTTTATCACTATGATGTTGTCTCCACAGTCAATATGAGGCGTAAAGATTGGCTTATGTTTACCACGCAAACGCACTGCAATTTGACTTGCCAGGCGGCCCAAAACGACGCCTTCGGCATCAATCAAATACCATTTTTTTTCAACCTCGGAAGGTTTTGCTGAATAGGTTTTCATCATTAGGTTCAAGCCAGTAATTCTCGTCAAAGACGTTAACTATCCAAAAAACAAAACGGCTGGCCCTCCATTAACTCGGAGAGCCCGCCGTTAATCGGTGTAAACTAAGCTATCTAACACAAAGATGTCAACTAGATTTTAAATAGTACAATAATTTTAATTACTTAACGGTACGGTATCATATTACCTTACTGCAGATGAGCAGTTGATAAACCCTTGCATTGTAACATCATAAAATTACTTGCAGGAAGCTAATAAATCGAGGCAATCTTCATGTTAAGATCATTCAGACAAGAATTTTAGGGAAATACCATCATGCCACCAGACACGCACTTACAGGCAGATGAACAAGTGTTATTGAGGAATGACACGGAAGGGATCTGCACTCTAACCCTCAACCGACCCGATAAGCGGAATCCACTTTCTACCCAGATGCTGAGTGCCCTTCAAAATACACTGGATGACATTGCAGACGATAAAATGGTGAAAGTCGTCATCATAGCTGCAAAAGGTCCGGTTTTCTGCGCTGGTCATGATCTTAAGGAAATGCGGGCAAATACCAATTATAACTTCATTCATGAATTATTCCTTCAATGTAGCCGAATGATGCTCACCATGACCCAACTCCCTCAACCAATAATCGCGAAGGTACACGGTGTAGCGACTGCTGCCGGGTGCCAATTAGTGGCAAGTTGTGACTTGGCAATTGCTGCAGAAAGCGCCAGATTCGGAACGCCAGGTGTCACTAACGGGCTTTTCTGCTCAACTCCTGCCGTCGCGGTGAGTAGAGCTGTAAGTAGCAAACACGCTATGGAGATGCTTTTATTAGGCGATCTATTCAGCCCAGAAGATGCTCTCAGATTTGGTCTAATAAATAGGATTGTGCCGGTCCAAAAACTCGATTCCACAGTTTTGGAATACGCCGAAAGTATTGCGAGTCGATCAACACTGACAATGTCAATGGGCAAAGGTGCATTTTACCGCCAGTTAGACATGGAATTGGAAGAGGCATACACCTACACCAGCGATGTGATGGCTAGAAATATGATGGAGCGTGATGCCCAAGAAGGTATTGACGCATTTCTGCAAAAACGGCATCCCAAATGGACTGGTCGTTAAGTTCCTTAATTTGTTAACGGCGAAAATGACCTATTCGGACAATTTTTTGGCTGAAATTTTTGAGTCTGTTAAGACCATCGCAATGGTAGGTGCAAGTCCCGATTGGGTGCGACCAAGTCACTTCGCTATGAAGTACCTTCAACGCAAACGATTTCGTGTAATACCCGTAAACCCTAACGTAGAAGAAAAAAGAATTTTAGGTGAAAAAACTTATCCAAATTTAACATCCATACCTGAAAATTTTGAAATGGTAGATATATTCCGAAATTCCGACGCCGCTAGTTCCATAACTGATGACGCAATAGAGCTTGCAAAATTAAAAGGGATTAAGGTGGTATGGATGCAGTTGGATGTACAAAACGATGAAGCTGCCTCAAGAGCAGAAAAAGCTGGATTAAAGGTGGTCATGAACCGTTGCCCAAAAATCGAATTTGCTCGGTTATACGGAGAGTTAAATTGGAGCGGTGTCAACACCAACATCATTTCAGCTAAACGACCACGCCTGAAAAACTGGACATGAGTTATGGGTAGACGTCCACAAAGAGGCAAATACGGTTTTGAGACCCTTTCTATTCACGCAGGTGCGAGGCCAGAGCCAGTGACCGGCGCCCGAAATACGCCAATTTATCAAACTTCATCCTACGTGTTTGAAGATACAGAGCACGCGGCAGATCTTTTTGACCTTTCTCGATTTGGTTTTGTTTATTCAAGAATGACTAACCCCACGGTCTCGGTTCTGGAAGAACGGGTAGCATCGTTAGAAAAAGGGCGTGCTGCTCTAGCTGCCGCATCTGGACACGCCGCCCAATTTTTAACCTTTTTCACCCTCTTAGAACCAGGAGATGAATTTGTTGCTTCGCAAAACTTATATGGGGGATCTGTTACTCAGTTTGGGCTCAGTTTTAAAAGACTAGGATGGTCATGTCATTTTGTTGATCCTACTAAACCTGATAATTTTCGCAACGCCATTACTCCTCGGACCAAAGCCTTATTTTTGGAAGTGCTCGCTAATCCAGGAGGAATGGTAATTGATCTAGAGAAAGTTGTAGCGATTGGCAAAGAAGCCGGCATTCCAGTAATCGTAGACAATACAATGGCAACCCCATACCTGCTTAATCCCATAGAATGGGGCGCCGATATAGTGATCCATTCAACCACTAAGTTTTTGAATGGCCATGGGAATTCTATGGGCGGCGTGATCGTTGAATCCGGCAAATTTAATTGGATTAAAGACGGTCGATTCCCTTCGATGACAGAACCCGACCCCGCATATCATGGTCTAAAATTTTATGAGACATTTGGCGATTTTGGATTTACGACTAAAGCCCGCGCCGTCGCGTTACGCGATTTTGGCCCGGCTTTAGCACCTTTGAATGCTTTCATGACAATTACAGGTATTGAAACTTTGCCGTTACGCATGGAAAGACACGTGAGTAATGCGCAAGCGGTGGCTAAATTTCTCGAGAGCCACAAACAAGTGGATTGGGTGTCCTATGCCGGATTAAAATCCAGCCCCTTTTTTGACCTAGCCAAGAAATATCTCCCAAAGGGCGCTGGTGCTGTTTTCACGTTCGGAGTTAAGGGTGGATATGATGCCGGTGTAAAAGTCGTCGAAGCCGTTAATTTGTTTTCCCATTTAGCCAATGTTGGTGATACACGCAGCCTAATAATCCATCCAGCATCGACAACACATCGACAGTTGAATGAAGAGCAACAAATTGCTGCAGGCGCTGGACCCGATGTCATTCGTCTTTCTATCGGGTTAGAAACAATTGATGATATAATTTCGGATTTAGATCAAGCTCTCTCTAAATCGCTAAAATAAAGGTTGAGTTGATGTCCCTTCGTGAAAGAACGCATCTATTTTTTGAAATTGCTGGACCAGAGGACCGAGCTAGTCATTACTTTGATATTTTTATGATCGCTCTCATCCTGAGCAATGTAGTCGCCATAATTTTGGAAACCGTTAATGCAGTAAATACTATATTTGGTTCTTTTTTTTATTGGTTCGAATTATTCTCAGTTATAATTTTTACTCTCGAATATGTTCTCAGGGTGTGGTCATGTTTGGATGACCCATTAGGACGTTATAAAAACACCGTGACCGGCCGGCTCAGATACATGATATCTCCTATGGCCGTAATTGATTTAGTAGCTTTCCTGCCATTTTATTTAACAGCATTTTTTGGAATTGATTTACGAATTCTAAGACTAGTCAGATTGTTGAGACTTATGAAATTAACCCGCTACTCTCCAGCGCTCTCCATCATTGGATCAGTTATGGTTTCACAACATCGAGCTCTAACAGCGGCATTCTTCGTAATGTTAATGGCTCTTTTATTCTCGTCCAGCATCATATTTGCCTTGGAACATGAAGTTCAACCTGAAAAATTTTCTAGTATTCCCTCCGCTATGTGGTGGGGCATGGCTACCTTAACCACGGTTGGTTACGGCGATGTCGCACCCATGACCCCCTTGGGGCAGTTTTTTGGGATTATAACTATGATTATTGGTATTGGCATGTTCGCCCTACCAACTGGTGTTATAGCAACAGGCTTCGCAAATGAAGTTGATAAACTTAACTTTGTTGTTAACTGGAAGCTAGTCTCAAGCGTACCTTTATTTAAAGGTTTAGACGTTACCGAAATTGCGGAGGTTGTGTCCCTACTAACTCCCAATACAGTACCCCCAAATTATGCTGTTATTAAATTAGGTGAGAAAGCTGAGGGAATGTTTTTTATTGTATCTGGGCAGTTAGAAGTAGAACTAACCAAACAATCTATTACGTTGGAAAGAGGTGAATTTTTTGGCGAAATGGGTGTGTTAGATGATTCTCCCAGAACTGCGACTATCGTGTCATTAACAGAATGTAAGCTATTAGAATTAAAGGCAGAGGATCTTCAACACTTGATGGACACACATGCTCATATTCGGGAAACCGTTGAAGAAGTTATGGAGCAACGTCGTACAACTCTAGATGCTGACTTTATCAAAGACTAGCTGCGGCTATGAAGCCAGTTTTGCAAGTCAGCCAATAACGTTTTGAACACTGACTGCCAGTCTCCTCTTGAAACCTGTCGATAGACTACGACTGAGGAATGCCAGTCATGTCCACAACCCTCCATACCAAATCTCCATTCAGGAAGGACATTCAGTAATGTCCACGTGGGTATTCCTTGAGAACCAGAAACTTGAATGGTTGAATTGTCGACAGATATGACTAAATCCATAGCAGCTACCTGGGCAAACCAATCTTCTGCATTCATTAGCGGATTAATTTTCTTATCATGAAATACCTCTATACCAAGGCGATTTCTTAGGGCTGTTAAATCTGTTTCAACCTCCCCATATTGGAGGGATACAAATTTACAATTGGGCTGTGAGAGAATTTCATCCCACTGCTCCAATGGAGCACTACGTTCCATCCCGGCGATTGGATTGCCACTGCGCCAGCAGATACCTATAAAAGGCCCCTTACCTGACCCCATGTAACGACTGCGTAATTCCGACAGTCTACCTGGATCGGAAGTTAAATATCGTGTAGGAGCCTGATGAAAAGCCTCCTTAGTATTCCTATAATAGGTGCAAAGAGATGCCATAGGTATCTGATAGTCAACCTGTGCTTCGCGAATTAATTTATCGGGTGGATTTTGGCGGGCTACTACAACCGCGCTTTTAAACGATCGAGAAAATAAAGGTACAAGTCGCTCCCCACATTCCAATACCAGTTTAGCACCATCAACCAAAAGGTCAGAGATAGGGCAGGCAAACATAATCTCATCACCGATACCCTGCTCGCTCCAGACTAAGATAGTTTTACCTTTGAGCGCCTCTCCTCGCCACCGCGGATAGGGGAAATCCCGCCAAGTGGATGGGAAGTCTCGACATTTCCAACGCCACTCATTTTCCAGCCAACCTTCTTCATAAAATCCCTGCATCAGAAGAAGCCGACTTAAATTAAAGTGTGCCTCGGCAAAATTTGGAGCCTTCACTATAGCTGCGCGAAGTTTCTGTTCAGCTTCCGGGTACATGACTTTCCCTGCCAATGCTAGACCCATATTATTTAGTGCCTGGGCGTTATTTGGGTTTTGTTTAAGGACGTGTTCAAGGTGCTCTATGGCAGCTTCATTCAGATTGAGTTCCAACAAAGCACTACTCATATTTACAAGAGCGGTTACAAAATTCGGATCAATAGTTATAGCGCATTGAAGCGCCTCTAGAGCATCTTTAGGCCTACCAAGCCCAAGCAATGCTAAACCCTTTACATCATGAGGGTGGGGATGTTCATTGTTGAGACTTAGAGCTTGATCAGAGACTATGAGTGCTTCGTCATGCTTTCCAGATTCAGAAAGAACAAACGATAAATGGCAATGTAGCTCCAATCGCTCGGGCAATGACGAGATCCCAGACCGAAGAGCGCTTGCGGCGTTGTCATACGCCCCAGTTTCCCAGGACTCTTTTGCAAATAACACCAACGATCGCACAAAATTGTCTCTTGTATCCTTACAATCAACTCCAACTTTTAAAGCTCGTTTAAACTGTTCTAAAGCTTCACCAAAGCGCTGTCGTTGCATTAGGATGAGACCTAGACCATTCAGAGCATCCAGATTATCTGGCTTCCTAGCTAATATTTTTTGAGCCAATATCTCCGCTTCGTTAAGCTGAGCGAGTAAAGCCTTATTCTCATTAACCATGATAAAATTAAATTTGCTTCCTTATAGGTTAGCAAACTAAAGGTTAGGCAGGTGCAAAGTGCCGATGGTCGAGATTTGGGGCTATTTTTGATTGCCCATAAAATCGGCCAGGGATATTGCTCCAGACAAGTGCTTCCGGAAAATCTAACAATTGATCGCAGTCCTTGCAGTAAGAGATATCCTCGAACCGTCCTTCCCTATGTGCACGCCTTAGTTTGTCGTATGCTTTACCAGCGACCACCTCTTTGATGCTTTGGTCATCCAAATGTCCTAGCACCGCGGTGGTGTCTTTTCCCAACACCATACAGCAAGCTACCACAGCCCCAGTATGACCATCCAGACCACCAGCTCGAACCTGCAACAACTCAGCAAACGGTCTGCCACATGATCTAGGTTTAGA
>Ga0209089_10001198_pt1 | contig 23724 bp, 20 predicted proteins | sample ArcticOcean_MG_C_FD_187431 | JGI IMG/M metagenome (GOLD analysis project Ga0209089, IMG submission 187431) | Marine microbial communities from western Arctic Ocean - ArcticOcean_MG_CB2_150 (SPAdes) (version 2) | ecosystem: Environmental > Aquatic > Marine > Oceanic | place: Arctic Ocean: Canada... | reverse complement strand
CATTTTACTTATCCTCGCGCCGTTTCTTGGGAAGGATTTCTTCGACTTGCTGTGGGCGGTCGAACCTTTTACCTATCTGGGCGGCGCCCTCATGGTACTTGGGTTGGGTATGACTGCGACCACTTACGTAGGAACTGCGTGGTTAAGAAGAAACTCTTATCAGGGCATAAACGGCCAAAATGTCGGGCACAGTTGGAGTGAGACCACTCTGCAATATTTCCAATTGTTTGACCATGATTTGGGACGCCCTCTGCGGAGAATCGCCGGGAAAGAGCGGGAACTCAGGGCGGTGATGCAGGCAAATCCGGGCACGGCCGATGCCGGTGTTATTGACCTGTTGGACGAAATAGAACGGCAGACGCCAAACTTCCGGCTGATGATGTCCAATATCCAAGTACTGATCCAATTGGAATCACCAGAGAGTGACGACGAACTCCTGCCCGTGGAGCCTAACGAGGTAATCAGGCGCATCGCCGACCGCTACACTCCCGTGGCTGCAGAAGCAGGCAAGGAGATCACCTGGTGGTCGGAGCCGTCTGAACTGGGCCTGGTCTACGCCAATACCAACGCCATTGAACACATAGTGACCAATCTGGTGGACAACGCAGTACGATTTGCCGGGACCCATGTGGAAGTGAAACTAACAAAGAACCCAACCCACTTCTTTGTGCGCGTTTGGGATGACGGCCCCGGTATCAGTACCCAATACGTCCCACACCTATTTGACCGAGGATGGACGCCTGAAGTGGTCCGGCGAGAAGAAAAGTCCAGCTCTGGCTTGGGGTTGTTCATCGCTAGGAGCCTTGCCAGACAATCTGGCGGGGACCTGATTGTGGAGAGCGACGACAGCCCAGACGGCGAACACCACACAGCCTTTTTATTGAGCCTGCCATCGAATCTCACCTCCCAGTTGAACGGGGTTCGGTAGCGCCAACATTACAAATTAAACAGGACTGATAACCAGTTTTGTTTCGACTTATCCGAGTTATCATTATGTAAAACAGTTCGGTTTTGCATCTGCTTGGATTTTGGGTTGTTGGGGGTTTCAGTTGATCAAGTCATATAAATTAGTTGTCGCCATGGCCTCATTGCTGTTCGTTTTGGCAGCATGCGCATCTGAAGTTAGCCGGACAACAACACCGCCGACACCGGTTCCACCAACACCTACGGCCACGCCAGCGCCCACGGCAACGCCCACGGCAACACCAACGCCAGCGCCCACAGCCACCCCCCAACCAACGCCAACGCCGTTGCCAACCGCAACACCGCAACCAACAGCCACGCCAGTTCCAGTGCCAGACCCACTGCCAGAAGAGGACAATAGCGAACTACCCCACGTGTTTGTGGGTAGTGTGACCATCAACGGAGCACCGGCTCCAGACGGAACAGAAGTATCTGTGTGGCTCAAGCAATTCGCCAGTCCGTTAGGCATCGGTACATCAGTGGGCGGAGATTACTCTATCTTGGCCAAGCAGTACGGCAATTCATCCTTTGGTGGGCGGAGGGTTATCTTCAAGATAAACGGCGAAGATTCCGGCGAGTCTGCCGTCTGGGAAAAGGGCGGCGCAACGTTTTTAGAAGTGTCTTTGAATTAAACAACTTAAAACGTAGCTAAACCATTAAAAAGCCCAGGCATTATGCCTTGGCTTTTTCGCTGCTTGTGCAGTAATCGTCTGAGCTCACAGGCGCTCTGATTGTCAGACTGTACCGTCAATCATCTTGACACTCAAAATTGAAAGACATACACTCGATTTACCGGACTGCCCTAGTCCGGTGTTTTTGTGGCCCGGTGGTGTAGCGGTTAACATATCGGCCTGTCACGCCGAAGATCGTGGGTTCGAATCCCATCCGGGTCGCCATTCCTCAGTTTCTTCTCCTCCTCTTTTAGCGCATCCCTTGTCGGCCTGTCTTCCCCAGAGTATATTGGCTGTCATCTCACACCTACTTAGGCACGAGGATGATTTTTATGTACGACAAGCCAATGCTCAGTTTAGAACAAGCCCAGGCAGCCATTGCCGCAATGATTGCGGACTACAACAAAGACACCAACCGCAAGAACGTGGACATGGCCGTGGTTGACGATGCCGGCAACTTGCTGGCCTACGCCCGCATGGACCGCTGCCTCAGGCCCACCTTCGCCCTCCGTAAGGCCTATACCGCCGCGATTCGTGGAATGGACACCCTGGCATTCTCCGAAGCTTTAGTTGCCCAAGATCGGTCTATTGAAGCCTTTGGCGACCCCCAACTGATTGCGATCCCAGGCGGGGTTGTCGTCCTAAAAAATGGAGCGGTGGTCGGCGCAATTGGCGTTGGCGGTCTGCCCAGCGGAATCGACGATCAGTCGATAGCCCAGGCAGGTCTGGCCGCGCTTAGTCTTTAAGCCCTGAAAATTGTAATGCCGGCCACTTCTAGGCGTGGCCGGCATCATCCTAGGAGATCAACCATGCCGATTGAACGAAGCAACCCGTCCACCCTTGCTGACATGTCCGGCTACAGCCACATCGTCAAAGATGGCACCACGGTCTACGTGGCTGGTCAGCTATCCCGCAACAGCGCCGGAGAGACCATCGGCGAGGGAGATTTTGAAGCTCAGGCCGTGCAGGCGTTCAAGAACGTCCAAGCGGCTTTGGAGTCGGCCGGCAGCAACATGAGTTCCATCTTGAAGATGAACGTCTTCATGACCCATCGTGAGGACATCCCAACCTACAGAGAGATCAAGACCAGGTTCATACCGGATGACGCTCTGCCGGTGAGCACGTTGATCTTGTGTTCCGGCTTGGCCGACCCGGTATTCCGCATCGAGGTCGAAGTTATCGGGCGGGTGCCTGAATAGCGGCGCTAAGGTTATGAAGCAACTGATTTCTTAAGATTGAGGGGTAAAGACCATGGCTCCCACGGAAACTTTGGACTACCGCGTTAGCACGGTTGACCACGACATTATCTGCGCGACAGACACCATCACCGGCATGGCCGCGTCATTGGAAAACTTGGGTGTTTCCCGGGCTCTGGTGGTTTGCGGTCCGACCATATTGAAGCATTCCAACGTGGTGCAGAGGGTCCAGGAAGCGCTGGGAGACCGGTGTATCGGTCTATTCTCCGGTGTGGTACCCCACTCTCCGGTGGAGATGTTGGAAGAGGCAGCGGCCATTGCCCGGGAACTACAGCCGGATGTCCTGGTGGCAGTTGGCGGCGGCAGCACCAGTGACACCTGCAAGGGCATTGCCGTATTGCTGGCCGAGGGAGGAGAGGTAGCGGACTACGAGATTAGATTTGAGCCTCCGAACAAGATTTTTGTCCCAGATACGCCCCACAAGAAAATCCCCATCATAGCGGTGGCGACGACGCTGGGAGCCGCTGAGTTGAGCCGTGGCGGCGGCGGTTTCACCAGTAAAGCGCTGGGTCGCAAGATACTGATCTCCGGCAAGGGAACCACCCCCAGGATAATCATCATCGACGGCCAAGCGCTGGCCACCACACCGCTCAGCATCCAGCTATCCACCGGTATTGGCCAATTCCGTATCGCAGTCGAAAGCTTGTATTCCAAAGACCATCAGCCCATTGGTGACGCGTTGGCCTTGCACACCATCAAGATGATGATGGAACACCTCCCCCAGTGCGTTGACCAGAATATCGACAGTCTGCTGCAGGCAAAGTCGGCTTCCTGCATGATTATGCTGGCCCGCCCCGGATTGGGTCTGAATACGGCCATGGCCCACAACATTGGCGGCTTGTACGATGTGCCCCACGGTGAGGCCAACTCCATAATCCTGCCTTATACCATGCGTTTTAACCTGGACGCCTCCGCAGACCGACAGGTCTTGATTGCCCAGGCCATGGGCATCGATACGTTAAACATGACCGATGAAGAAGCTGGCTTGGCCGCCGCAGACGGTGTGTCCCAACTCTGCCAGAAGCTGGGCTTGCCAATGCGGCTTCGTGACGTTGGAGTGCCTGAAGAAGGGCTGGAATTGATCGCCGCCGCCACGTTGTACGACCGAGGCTTAGCCACCAACCCAAAGCAGATCACCGACGCCGGGCCGATCATGTCTGTGTTGCGGGATGCCTGGTAGATGACGGCAGAAGCTTAGACAGCCCAATCGGTGTGGGCTAAAATAGCCTGCGCTACCCATTGAACAAACCGTATTAAACCAAACATAACCCAAAGGAAACTATCAATGAACGTTAACGAAGCCGTCGCTCGTATCTTGAAGCTCGAAGGTGTCGAGTGGATATCCTGTTTTCCGTCCAACAACCTGATTGAATCAGCAGCGATGGAAGGCATCCGCACCGTCATGTTCCGGCACGAGCGGGGGGCCATCATGGCCGCAGACGGCTTCAGTCGCATGAGCGACCGGGAGAAGTTTGGCGTGGTCATCACCCAGGGCGGTCCCGGCTCTGAAAACTCCATGGGCGGCATTGCCCAAGCGTTTGGCGATAATATCCCCATCCTCTACTTTGCCGGTGGCCCAGCCCTCAACCAGTATGCGGTGCGGCCCAACTTCTCCCCTGTGCGCACCTACCAGTCGGTCTCCAAATACGGCGAGGTGATCGTCCAGGCTGACCAAGTCGCAAGTACCATGCGCCGGGCTTTCCACAACCTGCGGAACGGACGCCCCGGCCCAGTCTTAATCGAGATTCCATCGGACGTTGCCAACCAAGAAGTCGATGAAGGCTCGCTGAATTACCTGTCTCCAAAACGGGCGCCCCAGTCTCCTGCCGCATCAGACATCAAAGACGCGGTTAAACTGCTGCTCAACGCCAACAAACCGGTGATCTGGTCTGGCATGGGCGTGCTCATGTCCCAGGCTTCTGAAGAACTTAGGGAATTGGCAGAACTGACCGAGATTCCGGTCTACAGCACCATGCCGGGTAAGTCGTCGTTTGACGACCGACATCCCCTGGCTTTGGGCGCTGGCAGCAGCGCAACGTCGCTGCCCGCCCGCACCTGGGTCCAAGAGGCAGACGTTTTGTTCGCGGTTGGTTCCAGCATGACCCGCACCGGCTACGGCCAACCAATACCCAACGGCAAGGTCATCATCCACAACACGGAAAGCATTGAAGACCTAAACAAAGACTTCTCGGTGGATGTTGGCATACCCGGTGATGCCAAGCTAACCCTGCTGGCAATGATTGAGGAAGTGAAATCTCAGATTGGCGAGTCCGGTCGCCGTGATCAGACGGCCGTGGCCACGGAGATTGCCAAGTTGAAGGCTCAGTGGATGGCTGATTGGACGGACATTCTGAATTCCGATGAAACACCAATCAACACCTATCGGGTCATTGGCGAACTGGAACGCAACCTGGACAAAGAGAGCAGCATTGTCACCCACGACGCTGGTGCGCCCAGAGACACAATCATGCCGTTCTACACGTCCACTGTGCCCCATAGCTACATTGGTTGGGGTAAGACCACACACCTGGGCTACGGCATCCCTCTGATGATTGGCGCCAAGCTGGCAAACCCGAATAAGTTCTGCTTGAACTTCATGGGTGACGGCGCATTTGGTATGTCTGGGTTAGACATTGAGACGTCGGTTCGGGAGGGCGCGCCCATCACCACTGTTGTCTTGAACAACGGCGGCATGGCCACTTATCCGGGCGGCTACCCTGTTGCCAACGAGTTATATGGCACGACTCGCATGACCGGCGACTACGCCAAGCTGGCCGAGGGCATGGGCGCAGTGGGAATCACAGTGACCCAGCCGGGCGAAGTAGCCAACGCAATCAAACAGGCCATGAAACTAAATGCAGAGGGCAAAACTGTGCTGCTGGACATCCATACTAACTTGGAAGCCCGCCGATCTAACTTTGCCTAGATTATGCTAGCTTGAGGCGTCAGACAGTTGTTTGGCGTAGCGAGCCAATAACGCTTTGACGCCGGTCAAGGCCGGGATGGAGGAGCCCTGCATCTCAAGTATTCCGCAGTAGGCCGACATCTCATTCATCCGTTCAACGAACAGTTTCCAGGCAGATACCTGATGCGGCGCAGCCGTGCCATCTCGGGTGAACCGAAAGCTTGGTCCGGCATTCATCCCAGGATTGCTATCGCCAGCCGGCAGCAGAGTCAACGCCTCCCCCAGAGGCCCGATAACATCGGTCATCAGGTCAATGGAGATACTCGCCAGCAGGTCTATTTGTGCCTCTGATTCCTCCGTATGCATCATCAATCTGCATCACAAGTTCGTAACAACCGTCAAACAGGTTGCTAATGGCAACGCTCAGCCGATTTTCCAACAAGTTGACGCTTGATAGGTTACCCACGTCTTGGGGCAATATGAAGTACGGGTTGCTGACAACCGGGCGACCCGGCACGAAACTTGGGTCCTCTGCCAGCATTTGGTCGTAGTGCTCACCCATAGCTTTGAATTGGCCGTAGTGGGAGTCCTCATTGTCGCCGCTGGCGCCTTCGCCCTGCTCAACTATGCCTTCAATTGCCACTACCGAAGAGGCAAGATCAGTAACTGGTTTTAGGCCCGGCAGTCCAAAGAATGACCGGGCCAGCAGTTTCGGCAGCGAGTCAATTCTCAAATCAACACTGAAGACTGCCGGCCCGGTTAACTAAATAGACTTAAGGTGGTTAAACCCCGGCCGGTGTCCCTTCTGCCGTGGGTGTCCCTTCTGTCGTGAATGAGTGGCGTATGGCTTCCACTCCGTCCAAAAAGCCCCACCAGGCGTCCAACGCCGATTGTAGCGCGGCTTCCACACCTGACTCCTGGTCTGGTGCGGTGCTGGTCGCCAAATCATGAGCCTCCCTGGCTGAATGTTCTTCGTCCATGGTGCTGTGGACTTCAAAGAACTTTACGGCCTGGTCGCTATCGATACCGTAGAACTCCTTGAGTCCTCTGGTCTTCTCCAAGGCCACTTTGGGCACCTGGGCTTCATAGGCGTACATGACCGCTAAACCTTCTTGGAAACTAGCCTGGTCAGTGATGGTTGAGTACGTGTCCAACAATACCTGGGTCGTGGGCAGCGCTTCGGAATTTTCCACTGCTTGATCGTCCAGACCCAACGCAGAGCTGAAATCCAGCCAGAGTTGGCGGTGGTTCTCCGCGCCGTATTCCTCGTCCCAGAGATTCTCCAGAATATTTTGGCGCACTGCCCGGTCGTCGCACTTTGTGTGGATGGCGCTCAGGTAGCGCGGGAAGTTGGCCTCAAAGAAATAGTATTGGGCGGCGTAGATTTGCAGGTCTTCCAGCGTCAATTCGCCGGCTTTCCACGCCTGGTAATAGGGATGATCCAACAGGGATTTATTTTCTATTCTTTCGTCCAAACGGTTCAATAAACTTTGTTCTACCATAGATCCTCCTGAGTATATTGGGTGATATTTGGTGCGACATACTTCTGCGGTGTTACAGGTGAACAGCCACGTGAAAATAGGCCACAAAATACCAGCCCAGCGCCTGTATCTCAAGGCGATCTGGGCTGGCATTCTTTAGACATATTAGATTGTTGGGTAGTTACACTGAGGGTTGGAATCTAAGATTTGCTGACCCAACCACCGTAAACCGGGAATTGGCTGCAAATGAATTCGATGTAGGCCGGTTGACCCGACTTATTTACTTCAAATGCGCGCCTCAGTGCCAAGACAACGTCGGCTGGCTCGGTCACACGTTCGGTGTGGTAGCCAAGTTCTCCAATGACCTTAGACATGTCCACATCGTCATAACCCAGGACTTTATGGGTGAACGGGTCGTGGCCGTCGCCCCAGAAGCCGGGGCCATAGCCAGAGAATCCACCGTTGCTGACGTGGACCACTGTGATACCAATCTGCTGGCGTAGCGCCACTTCCAGTTGTCCCAGCATATAACCCAGACCAGCTTCACCGGTGACGGCAGCGCAGTCCTTGTCGGGATGGGCCAGCTTGGCTGCGATGGTCGCTGCAAAGCTGAATCCTAATGACGATACGTTACCCCAGCCAAGGAAACCACGGGGAATCAACGTGTCATACACGGTGCTCAGTTGGTCACGGGTGTTACCCGATTCATGGGTGACAAATGACTTGAGAGGGTCGAGTGCTTCCATCAAACCGGCGTAAACCCGGTATGGGTTGATTGGCTTGTCGTTGGACGCCATTGCCTCTCGGTACTTGGTCATCGCCGTGTCACGGGAGGTTTTAACCTCTGCCGCAACTTTTCCAGCAGGGCGACCACCCTTGGCTTTAGCATCGGCAATCAATGCCTGGAGTGTGAACCGGGCATCTCCAATCACTGCCTGCGCGGTGGGGTAGGCTTTATTAATATGCAGTTCATCAATCGTGCAGTGGACAATCGTCTTATTAACTGCATTCGGGATGCCGTGGCTAAACCGGCCGGGAGACAAGCTGGAGCCAATGGCGAACAGCAAGTCGCACTTGTTCAAGTATTCGTTCACCTGGTCGCCGCGGACACCAACAAATAGAGGGTTGTCCTCCGGGAAAGCGCCCTTGGCCTTCAAAGTTGAGACCACTGGAGTGTTCACCAACTCGGCAAACTGTGTCAATTCGGCAGAGGCACCGGCGTAGATGACGCCCTCACCGGCGTAGATCAGAGGGTTCTCTGCCTTCAACAGTAGGTCGATGGCCCCGGAAACGTCTGCCGGGTCTGGCAAAGACTTGGAACCCTTCACCGGGATGTAGGGATCGGCCGTGTCATCATATTGGAGGTTGGGATCAGGGATAGCGATGACCACGGGGCCGGGTCGTCCGCTGCGCAGCATGGTGAAGGCGCGGCGCATGAACTCGGGCAGGCGTTCCGGCTTGTCCAGGTGGCCGTACCACTTGGATACTGACTTCAATGCTGAGGTAACGTCAAATTGGCTGTTTTCTGTGTCTCCGGCGGAGATACCATCGGTGATGCAAAGCACGGGAGAACCGTCTTCAAAAGCCTGAGCCATTCCGGCGAAGGCCACCTGTAGTCCGGCGGCGTTGACCCCACCTTGGAAGGTACAGACTCCAATCTTAGTGCCGCCTGTGATCCTGGAAAAAGCATCGGCCACGGCCACGGCGAATCGGTCATCCCGCATCATCACCATGGGCATGCCCTCTCTACCCAGAGAGTTGTTTACCTTACAAACTGGGAAGGTTGAGACCCAGTCGACCCCTTCCGCTTTAAGTATCCGAGCTATTCCGGTTCCTACATCAATGGACATCGTTTTTACCTCCGGCTATTTTGGCTGGTTGCTGGTGTGTCGTTTATTTTGGCAGTTTGCTTAATGGCTGGTTGCTGGTTTGGCGATAAATTTGGCTGGTTTACCCGATTCTGGTTGGTAGGTTGGCCACAATAGACGGTTTGATCAAATTTAGACTTTGGTCTAGGCTCGTCAATTTTGGCCAACTAGTTTACATAGTTGAAACAAACAGGTGCTACTCTAGTGGAGCGTTCCTTGGATTACAACTCAGATGCGCCCGGATGACCGGCATTTGGCGTTAAGAATCAGAGCGGCAAACAGCAACTAAATGGCGAACATTGGTAGATTTGACCAGGCCTGCCAGTTCTCGCTATAGTTTGCCAAACGAATGAGCGTAAAACGCCACAGGGGGGCTGCTAAATATCCCCGTAGATTGATCTAGCTGGGCCAAAGAAAATAGGATGGAGAGTTATGAGTTACAAGGCTGAGTACATCTGGGTAGACGGACAAAAACCCACTGCTAAACTGCGTTCCAAGGGCAAAGTAATCGCCGACGGAGAAGAACCTCCCGTTTGGGGATTTGATGGTTCCAGTACCAATCAAGCACCGGGCGAGAATTCTGACTGTGTCTTGAACCCGGTTTTCATTTGCCCCGACCCCATACGCGGGGGCAAACATAAACTGGTGATGTGCGAAGTTCTACTTACTGACATGACGCCGCATCCGTCCAACACCAGGGCCGCTTGCGCCGAATCAGCCGAGAAATTCGTCGGGATGGACATGTGGTTCGGCATTGAGCAGGAGTACACCTATTTCGACGGCATTAAGCCCCTTGGCTGGCCTGACAATGGGTTCCCCGCTCCCCAGGGCGGCTACTACTGCGGAGTAGGCTCCGATGAGGTGTTCGGACGCCCCATCGTTGAGGCCCACCTGGAAGCCTGCATGGAAGCCGGACTGGCCATTGCCGGAATCAACGGAGAGGTCATGCCCGGACAATGGGAATTCCAGATCGGTCCCATCGGCGCACCCGCCGTGGCCGACCATCTGTGGATTGCCCGCTGGTTGCTCTACCGAATAGGTGAACAGTTCAACGTCAGCGCCACTTTGGATCCCAAGCCCGTCAGGGGCGACTGGAACGGCGCCGGCGCCCACACCAACTTCTCAACCGAGTTGATGCGGAACAACTATGCTGCCTGTGAGGCCGCTGCCGATGCATTGGGTACCAGGGCTGAACTCCACATCGCCAACTACGGCGACCGGATTGAAGACCGGTTGACCGGCGAGCACGAGACCTGCTCCTACAAAGAGTTCCGGTGGGGCGTCTCCGACCGTGGTGCATCCATCCGGATTCCGTGGCAAGTTGCCCGAGATCAGAAGGGATACATTGAAGACCGCCGACCCAACGCCAACTGTGACCCGTATCTGGTGACTCAGCTCATCATCGACACGGTTTGCAACGCGGCCGCAGCAACCGCCTAACAACAAAGCGGTTAAACCAACGGCAACAAAAAGACCCGCTCCTGATTTACAGGAGCGGGTCTTTTATTTTCCTTGTCCACATCGCCGTTCAAAATCGTAGCCCAAGTCGCTCGTCATACTTGCACTAGTTTTGGGATGACGCCGTGCCCTCAACCAATCGATTCTCTTGAGGACACCGGAACTGTGAAATAAAAAGTGCGACCCTCACCGATTTCGCTTTCAACCCAGATCTTCCCGCCCAGTTGCTCCACAATCCCCTTGCTGATGGACAGTCCTAACCCGGTCCCCTGCGGCCGATCGTTGACCGATTGGCCTACTTGCTGGAAACAGTCGAATATCTTGTCGATGTCCGTTGTGGAAATCCCCACTCCGGTGTCAGATATAGCGACTTCGGCCATTGGCACACCTGCTTTCGGGTCGGAATTGGGCAACAAGCGAGATCGCACGCGAATCAGACCGCCTGAAGGAGTGAATTTTTCTGAATGTCGTTGCCATTCGCTCAACTTGAGATTATCGAAGGCCTGTTTCGGCTAGGTGCCGATGCGAAATGGGTCAACGGCATCCTGCACCGAACGGATGATGGAAAATGCGGTGAGCTTGCCGGTCTTTGGATTCTCTGAGGGTATATTCTCAATGTGAATCCTGAGAACTCCAAACTCGCCCAGTACCTCAATGTCATGGCAGTTGCGTTCCAGTCCGGGTACGGCCAGCATCTTGACCATAGTCTTGTCAGGGCCCACACCCGCCAGGCTCACGGCGGCGGATACGTTCAGGTTGGCAGGAAACCCCTTTACAGCCTCTCGTGCGGTGCCGGAGAATACCTCGGTTTCTTCTGTTAACCCTTCCAGGCTGATTTCGTTCTCTATCAGATGGGGAGCACCATCCAGGCCGATGGGTGGCTTGCGAGAAACCATGGTCACCTGGTCAACCCGACCGGCACAGGCAGACTTAATCCCATCCAGCCCTGCGATCGCGCCGGAAGGAGCGATCAGCCGACAGCCGGTTTTCCGGGATTCTTCAATAATCTCCGGATATTCCAGCAGCGCGCCAATGCTGATAACCATCAGGTCTTTGCCGGCAGCAAATGTTTCTTTGGCCAGTTCAGCCACGATATGACCGCCCGCTGTTTCAACAAGCAAGTCAGACTTATCAATCAGTTGTTCGCGGCTTAAATAAGGAGGAGGATTGTTTAGGCTGTCCAGAAACTCGTGGGCTTTGTCTTCATCTCGGCTAGTCACACCTGCTACCGCCACGTTGAGCTCGCCGCTATCTGCCGCCCGCATGAGTGCTTGGCCAATGGCCCCGCATCCAACAATCCCAATCGACTGGGCCATGGCATCATCTCCTCAGCTTTTTATCTCGCAGACAAGATGTTACCATTCTCAATGCTCCCACAACTCTGCCTACCCGTTTGCCCATGACTGATTGGGCCAACGCACGCCCCTTAAATATGGGGCAATTACGCTTGATATAGGAACCGATGCTAGAAACCGAAATCCTCAAACGAGGCGACGACTCAGGAAACGGAACTCTCTTAAAATTTACCTCTTCAACCGGAGCCGTAGTCAAAGCCATCGGTGTGCCCCAGGCATGGGACACTCCCCTAGGCCCGACTTGGTGCTACGTGATTGAAGGCGACGAACTGACAATTGTCGACCCCGGTGCCCACGGCTCTGTGAACTTACTAGAGGAGGGGCTCCAGGCATTGGGCCACAAACTCTCCGACGTTGCCCGCGTGGTGATTAGCCACGGTCATATGGACCATGACGGCAGTTGCCCCCCGGTAATCGAGAGGAGCGGCGCTGAACTCTGGGCCCATGAGATTTATGGCTCAATGCTGACCACCAACCGCCGAGACCTGGAAGTTGTTTGGCGGAGAGAGGTTCAGGGGTTCGATGCGTTTGAAAAGTCGGACACCATGACGCGGGCCAAAGAGCATCATGAACTCAACCGAAACTTGGTGTTGGATCATCCGGTAACTGATGAACTGAAAGCCGGAGACCTTACCTTCTACTACACCCCCGGCCATTCGCCAGACGAACTCTGCATCCAATATGACCAGATGCTGTTCTCCGGCGACCATATCTTGCCCATCATCACACCACATCCATCAGTGGCAATGAGCTACAACTCGTACAAGGCCACTCTGCCATCGGCCTACCAGAACAACAACGACATCTACGGACTCAAAGCTCTGCTCACGTCTTTGAAACGGATGGCCGAACTGGAAGGCGATATCACGGTGTTGCCAGCCCACCGAGCTTTCTTCAGAGGAAAACTGAACCCCATTGGTCTGGAACGAGCCACCGAGATACTAGAGCACCACCGGGAGCGTTGCCACGAGTTGACCGATGTCATGAAGAAGGGGCCAATAGACCTGGTCTCTCTCACCAAGGAATATTTCTCCCACCGTGAACTGGAAGAGCATAACTTCTTCCTGGCGTTCACAGAGGTGATGGCCCACATAGAACTGATGCAAGAAGCTGGTGACATCTCGGTCATTGCTGACCCGTCCCGCACCAATCTATGGAGCAACGGCCTGGGACCAGACCTACAAATCTGCTGGGATGAGACCGATAAGTTCTCCGCGTTCATCGACCAGCTTTAAGAGGGCTTGCCTAAGCCCTCTCTCCTAGCAACCTTCGTTGATCCAGTTTGCCGCTCGCCCTCGGCGGAACTACGACCATCTATTCCTGCGCCATGATTCGAATTCGAATTTCCCTTATCTCTAGCGCGCTGTCCAAAGCCTATCGAGTCCCTATCGTTTCGATGTGTTAGTTTATTTGCTTGAATCGAACCCAACGGGAGGGGAGCAACATGGCAACTTTAGAAGAGTATGCGAACAAGTACGAAACCGTGCAGTTTGAGCGCACCGACGGCATCCTGCAAGTGAATTTCCACTCGGGTGATGGCAGCCTGCTGTGGGGAGAGGCATCGCACCGGGAACTGGGCCACGCCTTTACCGACATTGGCAGCGACACTGAGAACAGGGCGGTGATCCTGACTGGGACTGGCGATAATTACTGCGCCGAATTTGAGCCTGGCCGGTCTTCCAAACGGATGCCCAAGGACTGGGACAAGACCTATTCGGAAGGCAAACGGCTGTTGCTAAACCTATTGGACATTGAGGTGCCAATCATTGGAGCGGTCAATGGTCCGGCTCTGATTCACGCGGAGATTCCGGTGCTGTCTGACATTGTTCTAGCATCTGAGACCGCCACCTTCCAAGACGGGCCGCACTTTCCCAGGGGTGTAGTGCCCGGCGACGGTGTGCATGTTGTCTGGCCCATGGTGCTGGGCACCAACCGGGGCCGGTACTTCCTGCTGACAGGGCAGACCCTGTCCGCCCAAGACGCTCTGGGTTTGGGCGTGGTCAGCGAAGTTTTGGCCCCGGACCAACTGCTGCCACGGGCCTGGGAGTTGGCCCGGATGATTGTCGAACGTCCGCCGCTGACCGTCCGCTACAGCAGGGTGGCCATGACGCTGAACATCAAGCGGCAGATGCAAGACATGCTGGGTTACGGCCTGATGCTGGAAGGGCTAGCCTACGTGGACAAGTCTTTGTCTGAAGACTAAACCTAAATCGCGAAACGGGACAGGCCTCACTACGGCCTTTGAGGCCTGCCGCCAAAACTACCGCCAAATCCGCCGTCGCCAAATTGCCGGCCAAACTCCGGCGGATTGATGACGACTGACGTTGGAGTAACAGGCGCGCCGCTTTCGTCATCGGTCGAGGTTACAACCAAGACTGAAACACCTTCTGTAAGATCGTTAATCGTCCCAGTCTTGTAAATTTGGATGGTTGATTCAGACTGTAAGTTGACCGTGACCGCCCCAGTATCGGTGTCCACAGTTATCTGGCTGTCATCAACTTTAGAGACGGAACCGCTCACAGTACCGATAGGAGTGCCACTAAGTCCGCCCCGGTCGCCGAAGCCTCTTCGCGCTCCACCGCCATCCGCAGGCTGGTTCACAGTGACGGCAATTGCGTCAACCGGGTCACCATTCTCCAGGTCTCCAGAGGCAATCACCAGCACTTGATCTCCTTGAGAGATGTCATCAGCAGTGCCGGATTCGATAGATAGAATAGACGTGATTCCACTCAGGTCAACCTGGTTTTCAGCCTCGCCAGACGTAACGGAAAGCAGGTTGCCATCCAAAGGATCAATTTCACTGAGTGGGCCAACCTCTGCCGTATTCAAGAACGCATGAAGTTGATGACCGCCGTGGCAATAATGATCGCAGAGGCGATTGGTGTATTGGATTACCGTGAAGTTGCCGCCAAGATCGGGGAGATGGCCACCTACACGGAGATGTGGCGTCACGCCATGGACGGCGTTGAACACGGTGCACAAATGGGCAAGGGCGGAGTGATGTCTCTGGGGTCCTTGAGTGGCATGAATATCTACTTTGCCCAGACATCGGCCCGGATGGTCCAGATCTTGCGAGAGGTGTCTGGCTCCGGTCTGATCATGCAGCCCAGCGAGAATGACCTGGCCAACCCGGAACTCCGGCCTTATCTAGATCGATACATGCGCGGCAAAGGCGTGGACGCCGAATACAAATCTCGCCTGTACCGCATGGCTTGGCTGTTTCATCGTCGGGTATGCGGCAGGAGGTATACGAATACTGGCACGGCGGCGACCCCAACCGAAACCACATCAACCTGCTGCGAGGGTTTGACCAGGGCGAGATCAGAGGGCGTATCGAAGACCTAATCGCCCGCCCTTTGCCTCACGGCTGAACACAGCCACATCAATCGAGAGCATCCATATTACGTAGGGGCGGGTTTGTAACCCGCCCTAACTCTGGTAGACCAGCTTCACCTGCGCCAGAATCTCTATGAACCTACCCTCGGCATTTTGGTTTTTACAGTCGTGAAGGCGGCGAACAGTGCGGGTTAGAAACCCGCCCCTACCCAGATTTCAAAAAGACGGCCCTGACCCTAAGAAGAATCAGGGCCGTCTTTTTGCTGTTCTTAACCAAATATAGGGGTTTTCCCTTAGACAGTCGGCCTTTGCAGGATGCTCTGGTCAACTTTGCGAAGTATCATCTGGCCGTCGTTGCCGTCGCCTATCAGTTCGCCGTTTTCAACCATGATCTTGCCGCGGAGGATCACAGTGGTGGGCCAACCTGTTACTTCCCAACCCTCCCAGGGGCTGTAGTCGCGCACGTGCAGGTCAGACATGGCTAGAGCCTTCTTCACTGCAGGGTCAATAATCGCGAAGTCGGCGTCGCTGCCAACTGCAATAGCACCTTTTTGCGGATACATTCCAAGGATCTTAGCCGCGTTTGAGGACGTCACATCGACGTAGCGTTCCAACGACATACCGCGTTTGACCACGGCCTCGCTGTAGTTGACACCCATTCGAATCTCAATGCCGACGTTGCCGCCGCGCATGTCCTCAATGTTTCTTCCAGCAATCTTGTCCAGATAGGTGGTGAAACTGCTATCGGTGGCAGTGAATGCCAAATCACTCTTCAAGATTCCGTTCCACAGACTGTCATTGTCATCTTCACCCTTTAGAGAGGGGTAAGTGTGGTATTTCATCCCGTCGTCTTCCCGGTAGCGGGTGGCATCGAAGGACAGGGCCAGAGTGAGTACCTCGCCATAGACCGGCTGGCCGTTGCTGCGGCACTCTGCTATGACATCAACGCCATCTTTGGCAGTCACGTGGACGAAGTACATGCCGGCTCCGGTGCGTTCAGCCATCCGGGTGACGTGCCTGAAAGCCAGGTCTTCCACTGCTTTGGAGTGGATCAAGTTAGCGTTGTACCAGTCCCATTGGTCCCGTTGCTTGGCCATCAGGTAGTTGTACATCACCAGTTCGTCGTCTTCACCGTGGACCGCCAGCATGCCGCCGTGGCGGGATACCTGCTCCATCAAGTCGTAAAGTCGACCGGTTTCCAGTCGTCCTCCGGGAGTCAATGTCCGGCCCACGTTGCCGGGGGGACGGATATCAGTGGTGAATATCTTGGCGCTTGGGAAACCAGCCGCCACCAGTTCTCCGAACCGAGCGATTGAGTCGGGGGTGTTGGAGTTACGGTAGATGACGTGGGTGGTGTAGTCGGTGTACGCCTGGCCTTGCCAGACGGACATGAAATCGTGGACACCCTGGGCCAGGTCGCCTTCGTTATTCACCGGGGTGAAGTCCACCACAGTGGTGGTGCCACCCCAAATGGCGCCCAAGGAATGGACACCTGGTCCGGCGTTGGGAGTTCCGGGCACCAATTCTCTAAGTCCGTCCTGCACATTTGCCGCGGCATGGGCGTGAGCCTCTACCCCGCCTGGAACAACTATCCTGCCGGTGGCATCAATGACCCTGATGCCCTCAGATGACAGCACTCCGGGCATGGCGATGACCGCGATTTTCTCGCCCTCCAGGCCAATGTCCCATTCTCCGATACCGGCAGGCGTAACTACTGTTCCGCCTTTGATCACTGTATCAATCATTGTCCGCTTCCTTTATCGTCCGCATTCTTGATGATCCGCGTTTTTCTCGATCCGCATCTTGTGCTATCGGGTAAATATTTGACCGCCATTCTAGCATCTGGCCTGTCGAGGCAAAAGTTATTCCGATTTATAATCGCTATTACATGTTTATTATCATCAGTTCGTTATTATTTTGTTAATCTTTTCAACTATTTATATAATCTGCTGTATTCAATTAAGGATTAGCTCTCTTACTGAGGTGCAGAAATGCCTAGTATCGTAATCAATGCCCCGCCGGATAAAGTGTTTGAGGCCATGAGCGATCTGACCAGGCACACCAATTGGGCGAAGCACGATATTGTAATCACTGGAGACCAAGAGGGATCGCCCACGGTAGGAAATACCTATTCATCTAGCAAAGCTGGCGGCAAGCCGGACCTGGTGACCATCACCAGCCTGACTCCCAATGAAAGTATCAGCTTTCATGTAGTCATGCCCAACAAATGGGAACTGGACTGGCAGATGTCTGTCGCACCAGACGGCGACGGGACCAAAGTTGAGCGTACCGGCCGAATAACTACGATTCCCTGGTACATGGCACCTATGAAGCTGTTGTACTCCATGGCGGCCCCGATGGACGATAAAAAATTGACCCAGAACATGAAGGCCGACCTGGGGGGCTAAATAACTTCTGGCAGGGTGTTTTACTGCCAGTTTTTAGACTTGGGCAGGTTGTTCATGGCGGGCATGGGCTCAACGTGCTTAGCCACTATATTCATGGTGCCACCCCTCCTTGAGACTTCACCCCGAATGATTAACATCGGCTCTCTGATGAGCTGACGGTACTTGGCGAATTCGCCGGGCCAAACCACCAGTGGGATGTGACCAAACTCGTCCTCCAAGGTGAGAAAGACTGCCTTGGCCAAGGGACGTTGGCGGCGTATTACCAGCCCCGCCACGGTGACAATATCGCCGTCAGCCCTGGCTTCAATGTCGCGGCTGGATAGTATCACCGGTCTCAGATGTGGCCGGGCCAGGGCCATCAGGTGCCCCTCTGGGTAGAGGCCCAGGGTGCGATATTCCTCGCCCATGGACTCCCACTGGCTCTGATCCGGCAGTTGTGCCATGTCTTGTTCCACTGGCAACGCTAGCGGAGGTTGTGTATTGAAGGCTCGGTAACGCAGACCAACCTCCCACAGGGCTTGCCTCCGACCTGTTTTTTTGTTGTTATTGCTTGGTTCTCCAGATTGAGTCTTGTCTGCCCTTCCAGGTTTGGCATTGCTTGGTGCTCCAGGTTTTGCAGCTTCAGAGGCTGCAGTCAGGGCATCAAAGGCCCCGGCAGTCACCAGGTTCTCGATAGCCTCTCGTTGTAGTCCGGTGCGCTCCATGGCATCGGCCAGATTCTTGAATGGCCCGCCTTTATCCCTGGCAGCCACTGCCTGAGACGCCACCGCATCGCCCATTCCGCGGACGTAGCGCAGCCCCAGCAAAAGCGACTCGTTTCTGATGATACATTTCTCCCGGCTGTGGTTGATGTCTGGATTCAAGACAGCTATGCCGTGGCGTTTTGCGTCTTCCTTCAAAGTCTCCGTGTTATAGAAACCCATGGGCTGCTGATTAAAGATGGCAACATAAAACTCCAGGGGGTAGTAATACTTGAGCCAGGCCATGTGGTAGGCGGTTGCGCCAAAAGCAAAGGCATGGGACTCAGGGAACATGTAGTGGCCGTTGAACTTTTTGAAGATTCTCTCGGCTGTTTCTTCAGTGACGCCCAACTCAGCCGCGCCGTCCCGGAACTTCTCCCAGTAATGGCGAATCATGAGTTCGTTATTGCGTCGCCCAAAGGCCCGGCGCATCTGGTCGGCCTCCAGTCCCGTGAAGCCAGCCACGTCGATGGCCACCTGGTTCACCTGGTCCTGGAACAGGATTATTCCCAAGGTCCGCTCCAGTGCCCGTTGCTCCAGCGGGTGGTCATAGTCCCAGGGGATGCCCTCAGAGCGGCGTTCGATAAACTGGGTAACGCCGTCATTCACGCCCACACCGGGCCGCACTGCGCCCACCTCGTAGGCCATGTCAGTCAGGTTCCAAGGTTTGATGCGGGGCACGGTCTGCATCTGAGCAGCCGACTCCACCTGAAAGATTCCAATAGTGTCGGCCCGGTGCATGGTCTCATAGACTGCTCGGTCGTTGAAATCGATACGACTCAGGTCAATGTACTTGCCCTCTCGTCCTTCGATTAGAAGTAGGCATTCTTGCATCTGGGAGAGGGCGCCCAGGGCCAAGAAATCAATCTTTACGAACCCGGCTTGGTCGATACTGTCTTTGTCCCAGTGGCAGATGTAGCGGTCGGCAATAGCCGCTTGTTGCACTGGCACGGTGTCTATGAGGGGCGACGAGCTGATGATCATGCCGCCGGGATGCTGGGCCAGGTACTTGGGGAAGCCGTCCAACTGGGCCGACATCTCAATCAGGTCACGCCAACCCGGGGCGTCGACTTTGTCTTGATATTCGGGCAGTTGGAGCATCTCCAACTCCAGTTCTTTGGCATCGTGGGAGTCGACCCGTTTGGCCAGCTTGTCCATGCCTTGGGCCGGCAGTCCCAGCGCCTTGCCTAAGTCTCTGATCGCGCCCTTCATCTGGTAGGTGCTGATCATGCCAGTCAAAGCAGCCCGGTCCCAACCCCACTTCTGGTGCACTCGAACAATCAACTGCTCTCTGATATTGCGGGGGAAATCCAGGTCTATATCCGGAACCGAGCCCAGGTCATCAGACAGGAACCGGTCTAGGGACAGGTTGTACTCCAGTGGGTCGATGTGGGAGAGGCCGATCAGGTAGCCCACCAGCATGGCCACGGACGACCCGCGCCCCCTTCCAGGCGGGCGTTCTTCCAGTGGGATTTCGGCGTCGCTTAGACCCATATCAATCATGATCTGCCGGGCCGTCTGGATAATCTCGTAGTAGATCAGGAAGAAGCCGGCAAGGTTGTGCTTTCCAATCAGCCGTAGCTCCTCTTGCAAGCGGGCTTCAACCTTTCCCCAATCCTGAGTTCTTTGGCTTGCGCCTCCGTAGCGACGCTCAGCGGCCTGACGGCACAAAGTCTCCAAGTGGCTCTGGGGAGTGGCCCCATCGGGCACCGGGTAGTCCGGAAACCGGTAGGCCAGATCTTTGGTCAGGTCAAAGGAACAACGCTCAGCAATGCAGAGCGTGTTCTTGATGGCCTCGGGGCAGCGGGAGAACATTGCAGCCATTTCTTCAGACGATTTGAGGTAGAACTGGTTATTGGGTCGGCGTTCTTTGTGGGTCTCCTCCAGGCTGAGGTTGTGCTTTATGGAGACCAATGCATCCTGCAGGCGGTGGCGTTCCGGAACATGGTAATGGACGTTGTTGGTGGCCACTGTGGGAACACCCAGCTTCTGTGCCAGGTCGATGAGGCGTCGGTTGCGGTTGGTATCCCCCTGCACCAGGTTCTGTTGCAATTCCACAAACACATTGTCCGTTCCGAACCAGTCTAGGTACTGACGCAATTGATCTTCAGCCTCCGCGAAACGACCTTCGGTCAAAAGGCTGGGGAGCCGGCCGGTACGGCAGCCAGTCAGCAGAATCAGACCATGGACTCGGTCGGGCAGGTATTTCAGGTCCAAGGCAGGGTCCTTGCGATCACCGGCAACATAGGAATACGAGATGAGGTTTGAAAGTTGGCTGTAACCTTCCCCAGTCTCAGCCAAGAAGGTCAGGTGAGAGCCAGGGCCAATCTCCGGGCTGTCTTTGCCAGGCGTCACGCTTTTACCAGGGGCTCCGTCTTTACTGAGAAGTTTATCTTTGATCGTCATTTCCACGCCGGTGATGGACTGAATGCCAATGGTCTTAGCCACCTGCGCAAAGTGCATCGCCCCGCACAGATTGTCGTGGTCGGTCAGGGCCAGCGCCTTCAGTCCCAAATCATGGGCGCGCACCAGCAAGTCCTCCACGGAGGAGGCCCCTTCTTGAAAAGAATAGTTACTGTGGCAATGAAGTTCTGCGTACATAGGTTAGTTGGCAGCTATCAACGGTTAGTGGTCAGCTTTTGGGTTGGTTTCTGCGAGGGGGAAATCCCCCTACCCACTTTACGAAAGGTCACTAATTTCCCCACCAGAGCACAGCAGATTCTTCGCCGCTGCGGCTGGCTCAGAATGACAGATACTGTGGTTGGCACTGACAGCTGACCACCTACTACCCTCCCTTCTGCCAGTACCACTGGGCGTTCAATTGGTCTCGGAAGATGGTTAGGCGCCGTTCGTCTTGGCTAAGCGGGTTCAGGGTGGTTATTTGGTAGTAGCGGCGGGATATGGGGCGTTCTCGCCACCATTCATCGTCCACCTGCCATAGGTCATTTATTGCGGTGACAGCCAGGCTGGTTAAGGCCAAGGTCTGAGGTTCTGATGCCAGTCGACGGGAACGAGTCGACCGGCTAGAACTGGAGGGCGGCAGTGTCACGGAGACCGGCCGCTCTGAGTTGTTCTCAACAACGTCTATCGGGACCGGGACGTTCAGCGAGCGAAACTGCACACTCTGGACACTCTTATTTACAGCCCCAGGGGCTGCGGGCGTCGTTTTTGGGTCAGCGGGTTTTGCAGACTGAGAATTTTCGGCCTTAGCATTTTCGGCGCGAGAGGTCATGGATCGAATGGAACCAGCGCTTGGCGTCTTTCTGGTATGCGCGACCACGGCTCCACCTCCTTCATCTGGTAGATGGGTGGTTTGCCGCCCAGCAGGGATTCCAATTGGCGCATCATCTCCTTCAACTGTTCCTGCTTACGAACGTCGGAGAACAGGTTGGCCTGGATGCCAGACTCACCAGTGAACCCGGTCAGGGTCAGTTTCATATCTTCCAGTGGTCCGGGCAAAGTCACACTGTCCAACCGGCTTTTCAGAGCGAACAGGGTCCGCTCTCTGCTGCCCATCGCTTCTTTGAACCCAAATCGCTTTACCCAGGGAGACTGCCGGTACACATGGCTTTCAATGGTGGCAGTGCGCACGTAGCGGCCGCCAATCTCCGGCCGGGCAAAGGCTCGTCCCAACAGAGTGCTCAGAGCCGTCAGAATCGGAGTCCAAGTGATGGTCGGCGATGGGAATGTAAGTGACTCTTCCACGATCTGTTCTGGCTCTTGGGCCACCAGTGGGCTGTCATCAACCCCGCAGGCCAGCAGCCAAGCCCGCCGCCCCGCAGCGCCCAGTTGGGCTTGGACTGCGCCCTCTGGCAGGGCTGACAGTTGGTCTAAAGTGTGGATGCCAAATCGGTGCAGCCGGGCTTTGTTGGCCCAAGACAGTGGCAGCAAGCCAATGGATAGCCCCTTCAAAAAGGAGGCCATACCTGCGGAGTCATGGGGTACCTTGGTTGCGCGCCCTCCCTTGGTGGTCACTGCAGCAATGTAGGCCGGGAATTTCCCTCCTGCCACGCCAACCCGGGGATTGAACTCCGTGGGTGCCGTTTGCAACAGAGAGGCAATGACCCGAGCCTCGCCTCCGTACATAAGATTCAAGCCTTCCAGACCCACATAGGCACAACCCAGTCCATCTTTTTCCACCACTGGGCTGCGCAGTTCCAGAGCTCTGATCAGCTTGTAGAACATCCCGTTGTAATAGGGAGCATCAGCCTGGATCAAAGAAGCCTCTTTGCACCGGGACATAGCCTCCGCAAGCGGCATGCCAGAACGCACCCCAAGGGCTTCCGATGAGCTATCCAGCACCAGGTCCTTGGAACCGTAACTCTCGGTGATGATTACCGGTTTTCCTCGCAACTGGGGATAGCGGCGAATTTCCGCTTTCACCGGAAGGTGGGTAATTAACATGCAGGCTATTGAACGATCGGTCATTGCTCTAATTTTCCGGGAATCAAGGCTGATATTGAGACTGGTTCCGGCCTTTTTATAAAGCTATTTTCTTGGTGGCACGAATTATATAGAACGTATGTACGATATAACAACGACCGCAGGTCACTATCCTTATTTTTAATTAACCTTTGTTTAAATATGTGCCTGGCATGGCTTGTTTCTAGGCAACAGAACGCTCAAACCTGCTTGACCTAAGGTGTGGGCCATCTATAATTCTTACCAGGTGATTGCTGTTTATTTTTGTCGTGATTGCCCCCCCGCAATTACTACAGAGGAACGGATATGAAACTGATCGCACTGAGTGTGAGCCTTTTGATTCTTGCGGCCTGCACCGGGGACGATGGAACTCAAGGTCAACCGACTCCCACCATCACTGTGGAACCCGTTCCCACAGCAGTGGCTGCGCCCGGCCTAACCGCGCTGCCAACGCCAACTTTGGCACCCATAGCGACTGCCAGTCCGACCAATCCGCCAGGGCCCACCAGGATTCCAACTGCAACTACAGCCCCGGTCGCAACGACCACGCCGGCCCGCGTTCCGCAGGCAACCGCGACTCCTAGACCTGCGCCCACTCCAACACCCACAAGGACGCCGGTGGCAACGCCAACGCCAACTGCCATACCGGTGCCTACAGCTACTGCAGTGCCGACGGCTACACCGGTACCCGCACCCACGCCCGCTCCGGTGCCAACAGCAACACCGACCTCGGTACCGGTTTATACCTTTGTCGCCGGATCAGCTTCCATCAAGCTGGCTTCCAGTGATTCGTCTTCGGGCAAACTGTTTGGTACCGACGTGGCCATCGACGGCGACACAGTTGTAGCCTCTGTGCATGCC
>Ga0209089_10001193_pt1 | contig 23747 bp, 22 predicted proteins | sample ArcticOcean_MG_C_FD_187431 | JGI IMG/M metagenome (GOLD analysis project Ga0209089, IMG submission 187431) | Marine microbial communities from western Arctic Ocean - ArcticOcean_MG_CB2_150 (SPAdes) (version 2) | ecosystem: Environmental > Aquatic > Marine > Oceanic | place: Arctic Ocean: Canada... | reverse complement strand
TTTTTCTTAATTAAATTTAAATTTTTATCTATTTTTATTTTGTAAATTTTTTTAACTCTACTGTCAGTATGATATAGGTTATTTTCATTTATAAAAACTGGGCCATTTGTAATGTAATAATTAGTATCAACTTTATTAATATTTAAATTTTTATCTAAACAATAAAGTGAGCCCTTTTTAATATTTCTTTCAAGATTATCCATGCTTCCAAACCATAACCTTCCTTTTGGATCTGTTTTACCGTCATTTAATCTGTTTAATGGAACATCCTCTTCTATTTTTATAGATTTTAGTATTTTTTTAGATTTTAAATTAACTATTCTTAATTCACCTTGCAAACCTAAAATAAAATTATTTCTTTTTATGTGTGATAAAAAACCTATTTCTTTATTAACTTTAATTATTTTTTTTTTATTATTTTTAATATTTAAGATTAAAATTTTTTTTTTTTTTATATCAACAAAATAAATTGAATTGTGCTCTTTTACCCAAAGAGTACCTTCTCCCAATTTACATTTTAAATTCCATAAAACTTCAGGCTCAGAAGTCTTAATTTTACTCATTTATTTCAAATTTTTTGATAAAATCTTTGTTTGGATTAATACCAATACCTATTGTCTCTGGAGGTTTAGCGTATCCATTATTATTTTTAACTTGATCTAAAACTGAAAAATTCTCTTCAGCTAAATCTGTTATAAAAATATTTTTTTCCGTAGTGTCAAATTCAAGCATAGATTTAGCAGGAAATAATCCACCAGGCATGTCTGGCAAGGCAGCTAATAGATGAAGATTAACAGCTACACTTAGAGCTGATCCCCATACATGATTAACTATTGGAATAAAGTTTGCTTGAAGCAAAGCAGATACTTTTAAATATTCAGTTATACCTCCTAATCCACAAACTTCAGGTTGAGCTATATCAATACATTTATTTTTAATTAATTGATTCCAGCCATATTTTGTAAATTCTGCTTCTCCACCTGCTATATTTGTTTTAATTTTTTCTTTTAATTCTTTGTAACCATCATAATCTTCTGGTGCTACAGGTTCTTCAAACCAAAAAATATCTAACTCATCAAGTCCCTTTCCAACATATAGGGCATCATTTAAATTATACGCGTGATTAGCATCAACCATTAATTTGTAGTCTTTACCAATTACTTCTCTAACAGCTTGAACTAATTTAAGATCATCTTTAGGTCCTAATCCAATTTTCATTTTCATAGCCTTAAAATTTTTTGATTTAATTTGCTTTGCTTCTTCTTTGAAAGAATCAATTAATTCATTAACTGTTTTTTTTTGTAACATCATTCCATAACCATAAACTGGAATTTGACTATTACACTTACCACCAATTAATTGATAAAGGGGTAGTTTTGCTTTTTTGGATAAGATGTCCCACAAAGCTATATCTACACCAGATAAAGCTTGAATTGGCATTCCTTTTTGACCACTATCTCTAAGTAGATTATAAACTTTATGCCAAATATATTCTTTGTTTGTTGGGTCTTCACCAATAATTAATGGTTGAATAACTTTTTCTACAATAAGTTTATTTGCTAAAGCAATATTTCCTGGACCAAAACATTCGCCCCACCCTGTTATACCTTCGTCAGTTTCCACCTCAACAAGATGTGTTGTTCTATTTTTATAATATTGTTGAGAATAACCAAGTTCATTCTTTAGCTCGTACCTAAGAACATGGCTTTTAATCGAAGTTATTTTCACAATTAATTATATAGACACTACTTTAGAGTTCTGTTCTCCTAGGTTTTCAATTGTTAAACTCATTTTATCACCTTCTTTTAAAAACAACTGAGGTTTCATACCCATTCCAACTCCCGGAGGAGTGCCAGTTGTAATTATATCTCCAGCTTGGAGTGACATAAATTTACTTACATAAGATACGATAATATCTACATTAAAAATCATTGTATTTGTATTTCCAGTTTGCATTCTTTTGCCGTTTAGATCTAAGCTCATTTTAAGATTATTTACGTCTTTAACATCATCTTTAGTCACTAAATAAGGACCTATTGGTCCATAAGTATCATGAGATTTTCCTTTTACCCATTGGCCCATTTTTTCTATCTGCCACTCTCTTTCACTTACATCATTAACTAAACAGTAACCAAGTATATGATTTTGCGATTGGCTTTCAGATATATGTTTTGCATCTTTGCCAATTACTATACCTAATTCAACTTCCCAATCTAATTTTTTTGAACCAGAAATAATTTCTATATCATCGTTAGGACCATTAATTGAGCTAGTTGCTTTCATAAACATAATAGGTTCAGACGGAACTTCAGCTCCAGTTTCTGCGGCATGGTCTGAATAATTTAAACCTATTGCTACAAATTTTCCTGGTTTTGCAATACAAGATCCAATTCTCTCACTTGAAGATAATTCTGGAAGTGATGAAAAATCTACATTTTTTAACTTAGATATTGTTTCAAAGTTAACACTTTCTGGATTTAGATCACTTACATGAGAACTAATATCTCTAATCTTACCTTCTTTATCTAATACTGCCGGTTTTTCTTTTCCTTTTTGCCCTACTCTTAATAATTTCATAATTCTCCTTTTAAATTATTTATATTGTCATTCCACCATCAACAGAAAAAGTATTTCCTGTTGTAAATGTAGATTCATCACCTGCAAGATAAATAGCCATTGATGCAATTTCTTCAGCTGTTCCCAATCTTCCCATTGGTTGTCTTGCAATAAAGTCTTTTTTAGCTTGTACCGGATCTGGACTTTGATTAACTCTGTCCTGCCAAGATGGCGAAAATACAGTCCCTGGTGCTATAGAATTACATCTAATATTTTGCTTTACAAAATCAGAAGCAATTGACTTTGTTAATCCAATAATTGCTGCTTTTGAAGCACCATACACAAATCTATTTGGCAACCCTTTGAGACTTGAAGCAATAGATGAAATATTAATAATACTTCCACCATTTTGATTAATCATTAAAGGTAAAATTGCTTTACACATAAAATACATAGCTTTTATATTTACATCAAAAGAAAAATCCCAATCTTTCTCTTCGCAATCTAGGATGGTTCCATGATGAACAAATCCAACCGCATTAAACAAAACATCAACTTTATCTATACTTTTCATAAAATCTAAAATTGCATTGTTGTCTGTTGAGTCTAGTGTTTTAACTTTAATTTTTGGATATTCTTTATTTAAATCTGCTAATGTTTTATCATTTAAATCTGTTGCGATTACATGAGCACCTTCGTTATAAAAAGCTATAGCCGTTGCTTTTCCAATTCCTTGTCCTGCTGCAGTTACAATAATATTTTTACCTTCTAATCTTCCGCTCATTTTTCATTTATCCTTTCAATTTCTTTATAAAGAGAACTATGATCTATCTCTCCATGTCCATTCTCAACAAGAGATTTATACATTTCTTTGACTAAATTTGAAATAGGTAAATGGGTATTGTAACTATTTGCACATTCTAAAATATTATTCATATCTTTTAAATGCACTACAGTTTTTCCTTTTGGAGTAAAATCTTTATCTATCATTCTTTTTCCATGTATTTGAAGAATTTTACTATCTGCCCAACCACCTGATAAAGCTTTGATCATTTTATTTGGATTTGCTCCTGCTTTTTCACATAAAGTTATAGCTTCGGCAACTGCCCCTATTGTTAACCCCACTATAATTTGATTTGCTAATTTTGAAACTTGCCCACTTCCTGAAGGCCCTACTAAAGTCGGATTACCCATTGTATTTAATACATCCAAAACATTATCAAATACTTTTTGCTCACCACCAACCATAATTGCTAATGAGGCTTTCTCTGCACCAATTGTTCCACCTGAAACAGGTGCATCTAAATAGTTAATATTTTTAGATTTTAAATTATTTCCATGTTTTGTTGCTGTGGTTGGTTTAACTGAGCTCATATCAATAACTGTAGCATCTGATTTTAAATTTTCTAAAAAATTAGAACTATCCATTACTTCATTAATTGCTGTATCATCAGTAAGCATAGTGATTACAACATCAGTATCTTTAACAGCATCATCAATTGTAACTGAAATTTCTGCACCAAATTCTTTTAATTCTTCGGCTTTTTTTTGAGACCTATTAAATGCTTTAAGATTATATCCAGCTTTCAATATATTTTTTGCCATTGGTAGACCCATCAAGCCTATACCAATAAAACCTATTTTTTTACTCATTTATTTTTTAGGAACAAATTCGTGGAAATTTTGTGTAGTAAATTCTGGATAGAACATAACACATGCTAAAACAATTAATTGAATAACTATAAAAGGACCAAATCCTCTGAAAATATCTGTTAATGATATATGTGGTGGAGTAACAGATTTTAAATAGAATGCAGCTGGCCCAAATGGCGGACTTAAAAAAGAAACCTGCATGTTCACACAGAACAAAATTCCAAACCATATAGGGTCAAAGCCAAGAGCAAGAACTATTGGTAAAAATACAGGCATTGCCAATAAAACAATTCCAACCCAGTCCATAAATGCACCTAATATTAAGAACATTATTTGCATCATAAAGATTAGATACATTGGTTTTAAATCATAACTCAAGATCATTTCCGCAACATAGGTTGGGCCACCAGCTAAAGAATAAGCCCCTGCTAAAGTAGTTGCGCCAAATGTAATGGTTAAAATAGTTCCGGTTGCCTTAAAAGTTCTAACTAACGCATCCTTAAATAAAAACCATGTAAGTTCTTTTCTAAAAAAAATTATAATTAATGTTGCAACAACACCCATCCCAGCTGCTTCAGTGATACCTGTTATTCCAGAATAAATTGAACCTAAAACAATTACTACTATTCCAATTGGAGGTAAAAGTCCTGGAAGATATGACATCTTTTCTTTAAAAGTTAAAGCTGGTTCATCACTTAATGGTGCAAGATGTGGTTGCAATCTTGTTCGAACAAGAATGTAAGTAATTATCAAAGCTGAAATCATCAAACCTGGAACTATTGCTTCTTGGAATAACATTGTAATTGAAGTTTCTGTTGTTAATCCATAAATAATTAAAACAATAGATGGAGGTATCATTGTACCTAAAGAACCAGATGCACAAATAATACCAATGGACATGTCCTGATCATATTTCAATCTCAACATCTGAGGCAGCGCTATCAATCCTAATAAAACTATTTCTCCTCCAATAATCCCACTCATTGCAGCCATAATTGTTGCCATTATAGCTGTGACAACTCCTACTCCACCTCTTGTTTTTCTTAACCAAGCATTTAATGAATCGTATAAATCTCTCGCTATGCCCGAGCGTTCTAGCAAGGAGGCCATAAATATAAATAAAGGTACTGATAAAAAAGAATAAGTTACAACAAGTGAATAATATCTTGAAAGTAAAAGACCTAGTGCATGTTCACCAATATTTAAAAATATAACTACTGCTCCCATAAAACCTGAAGCAAAACCAAGAGGAACACCAATAGAAATAAGCCCTAATAATCCAAATATTACTATTAACGAAAGTGTTCCTATATCGAATTCCATTTTATTCTAAATCTTTAGCGGGGTCGTATTGTTTTTGTTTTGGATTTTTCCAATCAATTATTAAATTATTTACTGTTTGAAGAGCAATAAGGAATACACATATAAGTGTAAGTGGCTTCATAGTGGCAGGAATTGGTGGATCCCAATAAGTTGCAAATCTCTCCCAATTTATGAATGATCTTTGTGCATCTTCCCAACCACCATAAATTACGGCTGTTGCAAACGTAACAATTATAATAGTGCTAATTACATCAAAAATTCTCTGTGTTGGTCTTTCCACATAATCATATAACATCACAATTCTAATATGACTTCTTAATCTTGTTGCGTATATTCCACCAACTAGATAACAAATACCAGCCAACCATAGACATAATTCATTCACCCACATAGTTGGTTTTTCCATTATATATCTCATAAAAATTTCGTACATCATTACAAGTACAATGACTGGGATTAAATATTTAATTGTATGGCTTAAAAATAAAGTAATTCTATCAACCCAATTTATTGGGAAATCATCTTTGCTAGCAACTTTTGCTGTTTGTTCTTGTAGTGATTTATCAAGTGCTGTTTGTTCTTGTAGTGATTTATCAAGCATAATTTAAAAAAAAATTTAAAAAAGAAGGGCCTTTTCAGGCCCTTCAAGATTTTATTATATGCCTATAATTATAGGATACCGTTAGCTTTCATGTAAGCTTTGTGCATCTCTATAAGTTGAGCAGCCTCAGGAGATTTTGTCTTCCAAGTTTCCCAAGCTTTTAATGCAGAAGCTCTGAACATAGCTCTATCTTTTGGAGCCCAGTCATGAAGAGTAACACCATCAGCAGTTAACACTTTAACAGCTTCTAGGTTTTTTCTTTCAACTAAGCTAGTGATAGTTCTACCAGCAATTTCTATTCCGGCTTTCATTGCTCCTCTTTCATGAGGTTTTAGTTTTTTCCAAACTTTAGTATTACAAGCTAAATGGTCAGCTGGCATTGAGTGAAAACCAGGATATGTAGCATATCTATTTTTCTCATAGTGTCCACCTGCAGTGTTAGTTGCTAAACTAGAATAGTCAGCACCATCAATTAGACCAGTTTGTAAAGCAGTTGGAACTTCACCAAAATCCATTACGATTGGTTTGGCACCTAACTCAGCAAATATCATACTTTCCATTCCTGGAGGTGATCTGAATTTAAAGTCCTTGATAGATGCTACATCTGGAATTGGAACACTTGAAATAAGTGACTCATGTCCAGGTATCCACCATCCAATAAGTGTCATTCCGTATTTGTTATAAAGCGCATCAACAGCATCTTGAGCTCCTGGGAACTTTAAGAAATCGTATTGTTGATAAGGGTTATCATACCCACCCATTACATCGCCTGCGAATTGGAACGCTGCATTTTTACCAGTTTGGTAACCAGCACCAGTCATATCACAGTCAATAATTCCAGTTTGTGCAGAATTAAATACTTCAGCAGATTTTCCTGTTACTGAAGATGAGTAAAACATTTGTACTTTTAAACTTCCACCAGAAAATGATTCAACATTCTTAGCGAATTGACCAGCCACTTCACCATTTGGTGAGTTTGCAGTAAAGTGAGTTTCAATCTTAAGTGTCTTTGCGTTAGCAGACCCTAATAGAGCGACTGAAACTACAGCAATAGCTGCAATTGTTTTTGTTATTAATTTTAACATTATTTCTCCTCTATTTTTGTTTATTTAATTTTTACAATAAAACATAAAGAGAAATAAAAACAAAGTAAAAAATACCAATAATAAAAATAAGTATAGTTTTTATATATAATTACTATGCTAAAAAAACAACTTGTAGTTGTTTTATATTAAATAACTTCTGAAATTAATAACTTATTATTAAAATAACAAAAAATGTTATTGACAGCCATCATGCTCATTGCTAGCCGAGTTTCATGAGTAGCACTTCCAACGTGGGGTAGCACAAAACAATTTTCTAGTTTTAAATATCTTTCATCTAAATTAGGTTCATTGTTAAAAACATCTAACCCCGCTGCATATATTCTATTATTTTGAAGTGCATTTATTAGAGCATCATCATCAATAGTTGATCCCCTTGATGTATTTATTACTACAGCATGTTTTGGTAATAAATTTATAGTAGAAGTATTTAAAATATGTTTTGTCTCAGAAGTAGCAGGAGTATGAATACTGACAAAATCACAAACTGGCAACATAGAATTTAAATCAGAAAAATATTTTGCACCATCTTCTAAATCTTTGGACAGCTTATTTCTATTAAAATAAATTATTTTCATTCCAAAAGCTTTAGCACATTTTGCAGCCATTCTACCAATTCTACCCATACCTATTATACCGAGTGTTTTTCCTGTTACTGAATTTCCCACCATAAATTTTGTTAAATCAGGTTTTTGATCTTTCCATTTTCCAGATCTTACAAGATTATATGCCTCCCCTACACGTCTAGATGTAGCAAGTATTAAGAGAATAGTGGTTTCAGCTACTGCTTCATTTAAAACATCAGGTGTGTTTGTTATTTTAATATTTTTACTTTGTGCTGATTTGATTGAAATATTATCGTATCCCACTCCAACTTGAGCAATTATTTTTAATTTTCCATTAAGATTTTTAAAAAAATCTTCTCCAATTTTATCAAAACCAGTAGAAATAAAACCATCATATTCATTTGCCATCTTCATAAGATCACCGCTAGAAATTGGCTCATCTTTAAGGTTTAACGTTACATCAAAATCTTTTTTTAATTTTTCCTCCGCACTGTCTGATAATTTTCTGGTAACTAAAATTTTTGGTTTCATATTAGTGTGAATTTCTTGGTATTCCTTTTTTCTGCGCTATATCTAAATATACTGATTTAGAATTAATACAAGATCCATCCTCTAGTTGCCCTACTGTATCTCTGAAAATTTCTTGCCAAGGTGTTTGGTTATCTATCTTAAGAAGTTTCTTTTTCTTTCTTCTTTTTTTAAATTCTACCTGAGAGATTAATAAATCTACTCTTCTTTTATTTAAATCTATTTTCATTTTGTCACCGGTTTTTACTATCGCTAAATCACCACCTACCGCAGATTCTGGTGAAACATGAAGTATCGATGGACTTTCTGAAGTACCACTTTGTCTACCATCTCCAAGTGTTGGTAGTGCATTTATACCTTGTTTTAAAAGTCTATCTGGTGGCTGCATATTAACAACTTCAGCAGCTCCTGGGTATCCAACTGGTCCACATCCTCTTATGATTAAAATTGAATTTTCATCTATTTTTAATTTTTTACTGTTAATTCTTTTGTGATAATCTTCAGGACCTTCAAAAACTACGACTTTTCCAGTAAAAACATTAGGGTTTTTAGGGTTTGATAAAAATCTTTCTCTAAATTCTTTACTGATTACAGAGGTTTTCATAACAGCAGTTGAAAAGAAGTTACTTTTCATAATTAAGAATCCTGCTTTTTCAGTAAGACATTCTTTAAATGTTTTTATAACATTTCTATCAATATCTATTTTTCTTTTTAAATTTTGACCAACATTTTTACCTGATACTGTCATTATATTTGTATGAATTTTTTTATGTTTCATTAATTCTTTCATAACGGCAGGAATTCCTCCGGCTCTATAAAAACTTTCCATCAAAAATTCACCTGCCGGCTGGCAGTTTACTAACAGAGGAATTTCATGTCCTAATTTTTGCCAATTTGATAAATCAAACTTAACTCCCATATGTTTAGCTATTGCAATTAAATGTGTGGTACAATTACTTGACGCTCCAATCGCACTTGCAACAACAACTGCATTTTCAAAAGCTTTACGTGTCATAATTTTTGATGGTTTAAGATCTTCATGAACCATTCCAACAATTCTTTTCCCTGTTTCAAAAGAAATTTGCTCTCTTTCTCTGTATGGCGCTGGTATTACAGCGCAACCTGTTAATGACATTCCTAATGCTTCAGCAACAGAATTCATTGAAGAGGCAGTTCCCATTGTATTGCAGTGCCCAATACTTGGTGCAGCAGCTGAAACCATATCCATGAATTCTTCGTAATTGATTTCACCTTTTGATAAAAGTCTTCTTGCTTCCCAAATAACTGTTCCTGATCCAGCTAACTTACCTTTATAAATTCCATCTAACATAGGACCACCTGATAAAACTATTGAAGGTATATTTACTGTTGCTGCAGCCATTAATGCTGCTGGTGTAGTTTTATCACAACCAGTTGTTAAAATTACTCCATCTATTGGATAGCCATATAAAACTTCAACTAAAGATAGATAGGATAAATTTCTATCTAACATGGCTGTTGGTCTTTTTCCCGTTTCTTGAATTGGGTGGGTTGGAAATTCCATCGGAATCCCTCCTGCTCTTCTAATACCATCTTTAATTCTTTTACTTAATGCTTGAAAATGTCTATTACATGGAGTTAAATCACTACCAGATTGTGCAATACCAATAATTGGATTTCCTGACTGAAGCTCTTTTCTTGTTAACCCATAATTAAGATATCTCTCTAAATAAATAGCAGTTTGCTCTGGATCTTTTGGGTTATTAAACCATTGTTCGCTTCTAAGATTTTTTTTACGCATTAATTATATTTTTAAATTGAATCAGACTCTGTTATAATTACTATAAACAATAAAATATATAATAAAATAATGATAAATAATCTTATAATACTAAACGAAAATGATAATGTTGGTGTTAGTCAATTTATTATACCTGCTAAAAGTAAGATTGAAGATCAAAATATAGTAAGTGTTGATGATATTCCTTTTGGTCATAAAGTTTGTTTAAAAAAAGTCAATAAAGGTGAGTCAATAATTAAATATGGTCAAATTATAGGGTTTGCATCAGAAAATATAAATCCTGGAGAACATGTTCATTCACATAATTTAGAATTTAAAGAATTTGATAGAAAGTTTAAAGTAACTGAAAAAAAATCGATATTAGATGAAAAAAGTGACATTTTTTTTAATGGCATACAGAGAGATAATGGTCAGATAGCTACTAGAAATTATATAGGAATTGTAAGCACGGTAAACTGTTCGGCAACAGTTACTAAAATGATTGTCGAAAAAATTAAATACTCCAATATATTAAACGATTACCCAAACATAGATGGAATTGTTCCAATTACACACTCTACTGGGTGTGGAATGAATACTCAGAGTGAAGGAATGCAAATGTTTCAAAGAACCATAGATGGTTTTAAAAATCACCCTAATTTTTCACATGTATTTATAATTGGACTTGGTTGTGAATGTGCACAAATAAGTTTATTTGAAGAATCTGAAAAAAAACATACCCGTATTCATTTTTTAACCATTCAAGATGAGGGTGGTACAAAAAAAATTGTTGATAAAGTATTAAGTCAAATAAAAAACCTTTTAAAAGAAGCAAATAATATAAGTAGAACACCACAATCTGTAAATAACATAACACTAGCTTTACAGTGTGGTGGTTCAGACGGATATTCAGGTATAACAGCAAACCCAGCCCTAGGTATTGCTGCCGATATGCTTGTTCAAAAAGGTGGGAGCTCAATACTTTCAGAAACGCCAGAAATATATGGAGCTGAACATCTATTAATTAATCGTGCCAGAAATCAAGAAACTGCTGACAAACTTATAGCTAAAATAAAGTGGTGGCAGCACTATACAAGTATAAATGATAGCTCAATGGATAACAATCCAGCTCCTGGAAATAAAAAAGGTGGACTGACTACAATACTTGAAAAATCTTTGGGAGCTGTGGCAAAAGGTGGAAATTCAATTTTACAAGATGTTTTAAGTTATGCAGAACCTTTAAAAAATAAAGGTTTTAATTTTATGGATTCACCTGGATATGATCCTGTTTCAGTTACAGGTCAAGTTGCTTCAGGCGCTAATGTAATTTGTTTTACAACAGGTAGAGGGTCGTGTTTTGGATGTAAACCTGTGCCTAGCTTAAAACTATCAACCAATACAGCCATGTACCAAAAAATGAGTGAGGATATGGACATAAATTGTGGAACAATTGCTGATGGTAAAGAAAAAATTGATGAAGTGGGTAAAAAAATATTTGATTTAGTTGTTGAGACTGCCTCTGGTAGTAAATCTAAAAGTGAACAAAATGGATATGGTGATGAAGAATTTAATCCATGGCAAGTAGGCGTAGTAATGTAAATATTTTTTTATAAAATATTTACTAACACTTTCCTAATGACACAAAATAAAAAAGCTCCATTAATAAAAATAGTTTTTCTAGCAACAACAGGATTTTTTATGTTTGTTTGTATGGATTCTCTAGCAAAATTTTTAGGAAGCGTAATGCCGGTTACACAGGCTGTATGGGGAAGGTTTTTCTTTCATTTTATTGCAATGGGAATTTATTTTTTAATTTTTAGACCAAAATTAAACTTAACTAAAAATTTTAAAATTCAACTATTAAGATCGGCATTGATGGTTACTGCTACTTTTTTTATGTTTAATTCACTTCAAAGATTTGACTTGGTGGATATTTATGTAGTTTTTTTTTCAGCACCTTTAATGGTTGCTATTTTATCTGCATTTTTTTTAAAAGATATACTTAGCTATAAAGGATTTTTATTAATGATCTTAAGTTTTGGATCAATAATTTACTCTCTTGGACCAAGCATGAAAGTATTAAGTCCAGAGTTAATTTTTCCATTAATACCTCCAGTATGTTGGGCTCTATACCAATTCTTTACTAAACTTATCTCAAAAAATAATGATCCATTTGCTGCAGTTTTTTATACGGCAATTACTGGAACAATTATTTTTTCAATTTATATTTCTTTTAACTGGGTGCCTTTAGAAAAAAATATTTATTGGATCCCTCTAATGATTATGGGTCTCTCTGGATTTATAAGTCATTTTATATTGATCTATGCTATTCAATTATCTAATTTATCTTTTGTTACAAACTTTCAATATTCTCAATTACTTTGGTCAACAATAATTAATTTTTTAATTTTTGGTGTTCCATTTGATGTTAATAAAATTTTTGGAGTAATTGGTATTATTGTTTTTGGTATATTGTTTATAAGAACTGAGGGTAAAAAAAATAATTAAATACTATTAAATTTTAATTTTTTTACCAGTCTTTACACTTTTTAACATTGCATCAAAAATTTTTAATGAAATCAAGCCATCATTACCATTAACTTTTGGATTAGCTTTTTTTAAAACTACATCGCAGAAATGATCTATTTGATTTATTAGAGTGTTGTTTTCAGTTTTAGCATTAATTTTTTTGTTTAAAATTTTTTTCCACCAACTTCTCTCAGATTTATAACTCCATGAATTTAAATTTGGAAATTGAATAGAACCTTTGGTCCCACCTATATAATAGGCTGACTGGTTAGTTTTAGGATACGCTGGATTCTCTCCAGCTGTTAACTCATAGCTCCACGGTGCCACAATGGTATCTGAAATATTTAATGTACATAGCGCACCTGAATTAAAGATTAAGTTAATAGTCGCTGTGTCTTCTACTTTAAATTTACGAATAGAATTAGATGTGAAGGCCTGAACAAACTTAATAGATCCAAGTAGATAACAAATTAAATCTATATCATGGACTAGATTAATTCCTAAGGGGCCTCCTCCTTTTTTTATTCTCCATTTTTCTTTGTAATATTCTTTATGTTTATAAAACCAACACATAATATTAGCTGAAACAATTTTACCTAATTTACCAGATTCAATTTCATGTTTTACCTTTGTTACAATTGAATTATATCTTCTATGATATCCAATTAAAAGAGGGGTCTTATAAGTTTTTGAACTATCTATAATTTTTTTGGCTGAAACAAGATTATCAGAAATAGGCTTCTCCAAAAGAACTGGAATCTTTGACTTTAAAAAACCAATTGTATGAATTTTATGTAGCTGATTTGGTGTTGCAACAATTACGGCATCAGGTTTATTTTTGGCTAACAATTCTTTAGTATCTTTAAATAATGGTACACTAAATTTTTTTGATAAATCTAGAGCATTATTACTAATATCTACTATGGAATGTAATGAAGCTTTTTTTGATTTATTTATAGCTTTAATGTGTTGCAAACCCATTAAACCAGTGCCAATAACTGAAATTTTTATTTTCTTACTCACAGTGGAGTATTATTAAGTTATTCCACCATCGACAATAAAATTCTGTTTAGTACATCCTGATGATTGGTCAGATGAAAGAAATAAAATTATTCTAGAAACATCTTCAGGTTTTAGTTGACGTTTTAGAGCTTGTTTATCTAAAATAAGTTTTTTGTACTTGGGTGTTAACCAATGTTTTATCTGTCTTTCTGTGGCTATAGACCCAGGTGTAACAGAATTTGTTCTAATATTATATTTTCCAAACTCTTGTGCAAAAGATCTTGTTAGTCCCATTACAGCTGATTTTGCTGTTTCATAAACTACTTTATCTCCCTCACCTAAAATCCAGGAAACAGAACTTAAGTTTACAATAGAACCACCTTTATTTTTTATCATTCCTTTTATGACTGATTGAGATGCAAAAAAATAATGTTTTAGATTTATATCCATTCTATTTTTCCAATATTTTTCATTAACTTGCTCTGTAGTATGACGATTATCGTTTGCCGCGCTATTAATTAGGATATCTATTGGACCTTTTTTAGAAATGATTTTTTTGATTATGCCTTGTAATTTTTTAATATTTACAAGATTGCATTCTATAAAAGTTGGGATTTTTAATTTCTTTTTTTTTAATTTATTGATTAGTTTTTTTGACTCACTTACATTTATATCAACAAAATAAACCTCACTTCCTTGTTCACAAAAGCTTTCTACTATTGATGCACCTATGCCTGATCCACCACCTGTTATAAAAACTTTCTTATTTTCAAGGTCAGAATATTTAACTTTCATCTATATTCTCTCCTTTGAATTTTTATCAAATAAAGAAATTTGACTTAAATCAAGAAATAGATTCATTTCTTTATCTAGATCTATTTTTATAGTTGAGGGAAATTTTGCCAACATTTCTTGATTAGAGTAGTTAAATGTAATGATTTGTTCGTGACCTATGTATTCACTTAAATTTGCTGTTAACTTAACTTCAAAGTCATTATCATTTGTTTTTTTAAAATAAACGTGTTCTGGTCTGATACCTAGAAAAACTTCTCTATCATTTAATTCTATTTTTTCTTTGAATTCATAATTGCTAATAGGAATTTGAATATTGTTCTTTTCATCCTTAGCAACAAAAAAGGTATTTTCTGAATTCTGAGTTAATTTTCCCTTAATTAAATTCATTGATGGTGAGCCTATAAAGTCTGCAACAAATGTATTACTTGGTTTGTTGTAGATAATTTCTGGCGTCTCATTTTGCTGAATAACACCATGATTCATAATTGCTATTTTTGTACCTAAGCTCATTGCTTCAGTTTGATCGTGAGTTACATAAACAACTGTTGTTTTTAATTTTTGATGTAATTTTTTAATTTCACGCCTCATCTCAATTCTTAATTTTGCATCCAAATTAGATAAGGGTTCATCAAATAGAAATATTCTAGGTTCTCTTACTAGCGCTCTACCTATGGCCACACGTTGCCTTTGACCACCTGATAATTGTGAGGGTTTCCTATTTAACAGTTCATCAACCTGTAAAAAAGATGATATTTTTTTTAATTGTTCTTCAATTTTTTCTTTTGACGTTTTGGCTTGTTTAAGTCCAAAAATCATATTTTCTTTAACATTCATTGATGGATAAAGCGCATAGGATTGAAACACCATAGCAATATTTCTGTCTTTAGGTTCAACTTTGCTTACATTATAATCATCAATATATACATTTCCCTCATTAATGGTTTCTAGACCAGCTATTATATTTAATAAAGTCGATTTTCCGCATCCTGAAGGTCCTAAAAGAACTAAAAAATTTCCCTCATCAATTTCTAGATTAATTTTTTTTAATACTTCTGTGCTTCCAAAGTTTTTTGATAAATCTTCAATTTTTAGTGTTTTCATTATTATCCTTTCACAGCTCCTGATGTTAATCCTCTTATAAAATATTTACCTGCTAATACATAAACAATTAGTGTTGGAATACCGGCAATAATTGCAGACGCCATATCTACATTGTATTCTTTAACACTAGTGCTTGATAAAACCATATTATTCAAAGCTACCTGAATTGGAGCAGCCTTACCAAATGAAAAAGTTGATCCAAATAAAAAATCATTCCATATTTGTGTGAATTGCCAAATTACAGTTACAACTATAATTGGTGCTGATATTGGAAGTAATATTTTAAAGAATATCTTAAAAAATCCTGCACCATCTATTCGAGCTGCCTTAACTAGTTCAGTTGGAACAGAAACATAATAATTTCTAAAAAATAATGTTGTGAAAGGTATTCCATAAACTGTATGTACCACTACAAGCCCTAAGATAGAGTTAGAAATACCTAGAACTCCCAACGTTCTTGCCATTGGAAGTAAAATTGCTTGAAAAGGTATAAAACATCCAAACAATAAAAATAAAAAAACCCAAGAATCTCCTTTGAAGCGCCATTTAGTCAAGACATACCCTGTCATTGCTCCAATAAAAGTTGAAAAAAATACTGCTGGAACTACCATCTTTATTGAATTCCAAAAATATGGTTTTAAAAAAGTATCTCCAGCTCCATACCCTCTTCCCTCCCAGGCAACCGCCCATGAGTCAAAATTTAATTCACTTGGTAGTGTAAGAAGTGTCCCTTGTCTAATCTCTTCCATCGTTTTAAGAGAGGTGACGATCATCACATATAAAGGAAATATAAAATAAGAAGCAAAAAGTATTAATACGAAATAAAGAAACCATCTTAATAACATATTTGTTACTTTTGATTTTTTTTCAAGTTGAGTGTAAGCAGCGAGACTAGTTTTAGCTTGCATTTTCTCTCCTTAATTCAGAATAAAGATAAGGTATAATAACAGCCGCTACTGCCATAAACATCATGATTGCACTCGTTGCAGATAAAGCAACTTGGCTTTTATGAAAAGCTGTTTGCGTCATATACATAGCTGGCATGGTTGTTGAAATACCGGGTCCTCCCTGTGTAAGAGCTACAACTAAATCATAACTTTTAATTGATATATGAACCAAAATAACAAAACTAGTAAAGAATACCGGTCTCATCATTGGTAAAAGTATTTTCCAATATACAGTGAATAAACTAGCACCATCAATTTTTGCAGCTTTTACAATTTCATCTTCAACAGATCTAAGACCAGCTAAAAATAAAGCCATAACAAATCCAGCTGATTGCCAAACTCCAGCAATGACAATGGTATAAATAGCCATTTCTCTATTAACCAACCAATCAAAGGTAAAATTCTCAAAACCCCAATCAATAAACATTTTTTGAATACCTAAGCTTGGATTTAAAATCCATTTCCAAGCAGTTCCTGTAACAATAAATGAAAGTGCCATTGGATAAAGGTAAATAGTACGCAAAACCCCCTCTGCTCTAATTTTTTGGTCTAAAAATATTGCGAGGACAATCCCGATAACAGTACAAAATATTAGAAAAAGTGATGTAAAAACAAATAAATTTTCTACAGCTATAAGCCATTTATGAGAGGCCCATAATTTAGCGTAATTACCTACACCCCATAATTCATATCTTGGAAGAATTTTAGAGTTTGTAAACGATATATAAAAAGTCCAAAGAACAAAACCATAAACAAACCAGCTTATTAATCCTACTGCTGGAGCAAGTACAACTTTAGGTAAATTTTTTTCTAACCACTTGAACATATTTTTTTTGAATTTTTTATTAAAAAAAAGGCCACTTTAATTTAGTGGCCTTTTTAGATCTATTTTTACTTATTACATATTTTGTAACACTGCGTCCGCTAAAGCATTAGCAGCGTCTTTTGAAGACATATCAGAGTTAAAATGTTCTGTAATAACATCTTGTAGAGCAGCTTTCATTGTATTGCCTTGAGCCATTCCATGAGCAAAACTTGGAACTAAACCTCCTGATGCTCCAGCTGTTTTAATGTCAGCATTAGATGCTTTTGCACAATCATCAAATTCATCCATTGATACATCCAAACGTGCTGGAATTGAACCTTTATACATGTTAAAAACTTTTTGAAAATTTTTACCCATCATAAGTTTAGCCAATAATTTTTGACCTTCTATTTTGTCAGGATCGCTAGTTTTATAAAAAATAAAACTATCTACATTGTACAAATATCCATTATTTGATGGAGTTGGAATACACATATAATCCCAGCCAGGTGATTTACCTGCAGCTGTAAATTCTCCTTTAGCCCAATCTCCCATAATTTGAAAACCTGCTTTACCTTCTATAACCATACCAGTAGCAACGTTCCAGTCTCTTCCTGGGCTACCTTCATCAGTATAGTTTTTAAGTTTTCTCATTTGATCAAACACTTTGACAGTAGTTTCGCTTCTTAGACAAGTTTCTTCCAATTTTACATAACAGTTTTTGTAATAATTGTTTCCACCTATACCCATAGCAACTGCTTCAAATACTGTAGCATCTTGCCAAGCTTGACCACCATGTGCAAAAGGAATTATTCCTGCAGCTTTTAATGTATCTGCTGCAGCATTCAACTCATCCCAAGTAGTAGGCATTGAAAGACCATTTTCATCAAATACTACTTTGTTAGCCCAGATCCAATCAATTCTATGAATATTTACTGGCGCTGCACAATAAGGTCCGCTGTTATTTTGACATTTATGAACTGCGGCAATCATTGGATCTAATAAGTTATCCCATCCTTCTGACTGAGCTATCGCATCTATGTTATATGGTGCTATTACTCCTTCTTGGTCATACTCTTGAATTGTAGGACCTTTAATTTGTGAAGCTGAAGGAGGATCTCCTGCAACTATTCTAGCTTTTAATGCTACGTTAGCAGCATCTCCACCACCACCTGCAACAGGCATATCTAACCATTCACCACCATTAGCGGCAAAATCATCTTTCAGTACTTTTAGAGCAGCTGCTTCACCACCTGAAGTCCACCAGTGCAAAACCTCAATCTTAGGTCCTGCAATAGAAGCACTTGAAGTAAACGCAAATACTACAAAAGCGATTAATATTTTTTTCATATTTTTCCCTCTATATTTATATTCTTAAGTTAACTTTAAAAAATTAAGTATAGATAGGTTTTTTTAAAATCCATAATAAAAAAAAAAATACAACTTAAGATTGTTTTTTAATATTTTTCATTTTATATTGATTTATCTCACTAAAAAATTTTTTTTTTAAAAAAAAATTAAATTTTTAAGGGAATATTTTAATAAATAGTTTTTCTGCCTAATCTTGCAGCGCCTCTAACACCACTAGCATCACCATACTTGGGTTTTAAAAAAATACCATCATATTCTTTTCCTATTACAAATTTTTTAACCATAGATTCAATTTCACTTAAAAAATCAATTTCGTTCGAAACACCACCACCAAAAATAAAAACATCAGGATCTAAAATATTTATTATTGCAGACAAAGACATTGCTAGATTTAATTTAAACTCATCTATAAATCTTTCTGCTTCTAAATCATGTCTTCTATTAAGTTCAAAGATTTCGTTAGTTTTTAGATTCTTACCATACAGTTTATTAAATCTTTTTGCTAATGCAAGACCAGATATAAAACTTTCAACTTCTGCTTCTCTTGCATTACTTGAATCAAATCTTTCTTTTTTTGCTGCAAAATAAGGGATCTGATTATGACCCCATTCACCTGCAACTCCATTTGGACCACTTACAATTTTTTTATCAATAACTAATCCGCCACCTGCACCAGATCCTAAAATAATTCCATAAACAATTTTATAATGTTTACCTGCTCCATCAATTGACTCAGATAAAGCAAAACAATTTCCATCATTTTCACAAAAAACTTCTTTTCCTAAAGCTTTTCTTAAATCTCCTTGAAAAGGTTTTTTTTCTAACCAGTTACAATTAGGAGCATTTTTAACTAATCCTGTTTGAGGAGAATGTATTCCTGGATGACAAACTCCAATTGACAATTCAGCTTTGAATTCTTTTTCTAATTTATTGCTAATTTCCTTAATAGTTTGGATAATAGTTAAATAATCTTTAGGACATTCTATTCTTGATCTATGTCTTTCTTGTCCATCATCTTCCAGTACAACACTTTCAATTTTTGTTGCACCAACATCGATACCAATTTGCATGACTAATAAGTTGCTCTGCCTCCACTTAAATCAAATACTGCTGCAGTTGAAAAAGAATTTTCTTCGCTAGATAACCATGAAACAAGTGACGCCAACTCTTCAACTTTAGCAAATTTGTTTCTGGGTATTTTAGATAACATATAATTAATATGTTCTTCAGTCATTTGATCAAATATTCTAGTTTTTGCGGCAGCTGGTGTTACGCAGTTTACTGCAATATTTTTAAGTGCTAACTCTTTACCTAGAGATTTAGTTAAACCAATAACCCCTGCTTTTGATGAGCTATAAGCACTTGCATTAGGGTTTCCTTCTTTACCAGCAATAGAAGCTATATTAACAATTCTGCCATAATTATTTTTTTCCATAAAAGGTGTGACGGCCTTGCAACAATAAAATACAGAATTAAGGTTTAAATTAATTACTTTATTCCATTCTTCAATTGGATACTCAGCAACAGTAGTGTTCATTCCTGCTATGCCAGCATTATTAACAAATATATCAATTTTAGTATGTTGATTTTCAATTTCTTTTAAATTTTTATTAATATTTTCAAAATTAGTTACATCTACAATTTGATAGCTTAAATTTTCTGATCCAATTTTATCAATTGCTTTTTTGGCTGCATCTTCATCTATATCCCATATTGCAACTTTCGCACCAGATTGAATAAATCTCTCTGTAATTGCCAATCCAAACCCTTGAGCACCTCCAGTTATAATCGCAACTCTGTTTGTTAAATCAAATTTAATCATATTTTATTTTTTAATTTTTAATTTTAATTTTTTTCTTCTTAATAATGGAAAAGCAAGAGCAATTAAAGATAAAATAAAGAATGTTAATGCAATAGGTCTTGTTAGAAACATAAACCAATTACCATCAAAAATAACTAATGATTGTCTTAATGTCCCCTCTACAAGTTCTCCAAGGATTAATCCAATTATAACTGGGACTACAGAAAAACCAAATCTTCTCATAAAAAATCCAACAATTCCAAAAAAAAGCATTATCCACACATCTATTATAGATTGACTAAGAGAATAAGTTCCACACACCGATACAGCAAATATCATTGGCCATAAAATTTTATTTGGAACTAATGTTATTCTTGCAAATAACTTCGCTCCAAAGAAACCAAATATAAAAAATAATATATTTGCGATTAACATTGATCCAAATATTCCATATAGAAATTCTGGTTGTTCTCTAAATAAATCGGGACCAGGTCTTACCCCGTGTATAATTAAACCTGTCAATATCACTGCTGTTGTTGCACTACCAGGAATTCCTAAGGCAAGAGTTGGTACCATCGCACCTCCTGTTGCAGCATTGTTTGCTGCTTCAGCTCCAGCTATTCCTTCAATAGAGCCTTTACCAAATTCCTCTGGTTTTTTTGACCATCTTTTAGCTTCAGAATAACCTATCAGGGAAGCTACAGTTCCACCTTCTGCTGGTAACACACCAATGAAAGATCCAATGCCTGACGATCTTAAAATTGTTTTCCAAATTAACTTATAATCTTTTAAAGATGGTAATTTAACTGCTTTTAATGCCACTCTTTTGAAAACTTGATCTAACATTGTTGATTGGGTTAGCATTTCACTAATTGCAAACAAACCTACAACAACTGGTATAAAACCTATTCCTTCTGAAAGCTCATTAATTCCATAGGTAAATCTATCAATTGATGTCATGAAGTCTTTGCCAATTGTAGAAATTAATATTCCAAAAGTACCCGCAATTAAATTTTTTATGGGACTACCATCACCAATGGAGGCCAACATTGTTAAACCAAATATGGCTAATGCAAAATATTCAGGTTGACCAAATTCATAAGCAAGTTTTGCTAATAATGGAGCAAAAAAAACAAGAATAATGACACTAAAAATTCCACCTACTGCACTTGAAACTGTTGCAACACCTAAAGCTCTCCCAGCTTCACCCTTTTGTGCTAGGGGATATCCATCCAAACAAGTTGCTGCTGCAGCCGGTGTGCCAGGTGTATTAATTAAAATTGCAGTAATTGCACCTCCATAAGTACCAGCACAATATATTGATGTTAATAAAACTATTGCTGAAAGGGGATCTAAAGTCATAGTAAAAGGTAGAATTAATGCACCTCCAGTAGTTGGTCCTAACCCTGGTAATACACCCAATATTAACCCAAACAATGTTCCAAAAAATAAAACTAATAATAGTTTAGCACTAAACAAAGGAGCCATCATTAAAAATAAATTTTCCATATTAGTAGTAATAAATATTTGTGATAATTCCTGGTGGAAACCTTAAGCCTAAAATTGTTTCAAAAAAAATAAATACAATCAAAGGAAAAATAATACTAACAAGCAATAAATAAAATATTCTTTTTTCTCCCCAATGGTATGAAACAAAAATAGACAAAACTGAAATTGCTAAAAAGAAATCTAAAGTTTTCGATATAGTTATAAATAGTACAAAACTAAGTAAAGTAAGATAAAATGACTTTGGTAATTTTTTTTCTACTTTCCAAGGTTTCTTTAAAGATAAGTAATAAATACCTAATGTTAAACATATTATCAAAACTAATAAAGCTTTAGGAAAGGTGGCTGGCTGAATTCCTCTATTTAAAATGGGAGGAACTATATCAAACGTGAATGTTGTTATTAATAAAATTATTGAGATAAAAACTATTATAAAGGAAACTTTAAATTCATCTTTTAAAAAAAAGGGCAAACTGATTTTGTTTGCCCTTTTTTTATTTTGCACATTATTCATTTAAAAAATGTACAACTAATAATTAATTATAACCTAAAGCTTTAAGTTGAGCAGTCATTTCAACAAGCATTTCTTCCATTTGCTTGCCCCATTCATCAGCACCAACTACACTCGTGTCATCAAGACCAATTTCTGTTAAGAAATTTTTGTAGTAATTGTGACCCATTGCTTTTAGCATTCCGGCTTCTAGTTCTTTAACTCTTTCTGCTGGAGCACCTTTTTTGGTTACAAATCCTCTTACTGTTGACAAAGAAACAGGTATCCCTAACTCTGTAGCTGTTGGGCTATCTCCTATTTTTGCCATTCTATTGTTTGCAAGAACTATAGAAACACAAAGTGTTCCATCATTAATTTCCGTTAATGCTTCACCTAAATTTAAAACACCTACATCAATATCTCCTTTGATTAGGTTAGTTTTGATCGGTGCAACACCTTTGTATGCAACAATTGTAGGATCTTTTAATCCACCTTTTTTAGTAAAAGCAATCGCACTTACATCATCAATTCCACCAACATGCGTTGTTCCATATTTAAGTGATTTTGATTTCTGAACACTAATAAACTTCTTAGCGTCTTTAATGTCAGCTTTGCAATTAACAACAAATAATTGAGGATCATCAGTACCTCTAGCTAAAGGTTGCATATCACTTAATTTAACTTTAGTTTTACCTAATGCCATAGATACAGCGTGTCCAGTAGTCCAAGTTAAAGTGTGTTGACCGTCAGCTGGTAAGGACATCATGTAGTCCATAGACACTGCTCCACCGCCACCTTTTTTATTTACTAATTGCATGTCTTGCTTAAGAACTCTTCTAGCTCTTAAAAGCATCATTCTAGTAGTGACATCTGTACCACCACCAAAACCAGCGTGAGTAATTGCTTGAATAGCACCATCAGCTTTTGCTGATGTAGTTACTAAAGGTAATGCAATTACAAAAAATTCAGTCACTACAAAAGCAGCAACTAAAAAAGCTTTAAATGTTTTTTTCATTATTTCCCTCTATTGTTAATTTATATTAAAATATTTAAACATAATCTGTTACAAAGTTTAAGAAAAAAATGACTATAAATAAAATAAGTATAGCTATATTATTAGGTGATCCATCAGGAATTGGTCCTGAACTAATATCAAAATTATTATCTGAAGATATTACTAACAAAGCAAACATAGTTGTGATAGGAGAAAAAAATATTTTAGAACATGGAAATAAAATTTCCGGTAAATCACAAAGTTTACAATTTGTAGAAAATTTTGATGAAATTAATTTTGAAAAAGGTAAAAAATTT